>Ga0182027_10001649_pt1 | contig 36903 bp, 33 predicted proteins | sample 712E1DmetaG_FD_121300 | JGI IMG/M metagenome (GOLD analysis project Ga0182027, IMG submission 121300) | Permafrost microbial communities from Stordalen Mire, Sweden - 712E1D metaG (Illumina Assembly) | ecosystem: Environmental > Terrestrial > Soil > Wetlands > Permafrost | place: Sweden...
CCGTTATTGGTTTTCCATCAATCGTTAGGGTTACCTGTTTCGCCATAAGTCTCCGAAAGAACCGATGCTCGAAATCCGAGTATCGAATTATGCCTTTCCAAAATCCTGCGGAAATCTTTCAATGCCCGTCACCACTGCCATGGTGGAAAATTCACCCAACGGGCAAAGGCATTTATTCTGCATCTGCCTGGCCACGTTGAGGAGCAAGTCCACATCGGCGCTGGTACAACCATCCGCATGGAGGCGGTCGATCAAATGCATCATCCAATATGTACCTTCGCGGCAGGGTGTACATTTGCCGCAAGACTCGTGTTTGAAGAAATGAATGGTTTTATTAATGACCCAATCCAGCGAGACAGTATCGTCAATTACGATCACGGAGGCCGAACCGAGGTCCGCACCAAGCGTGCGAACAGTGGCGTAATCCATCTGGGTATCCAAAACCTTGTCATCTGCAACAATAAACGAAGAGGAGGCGCCGGCCGGCATGATCGCCTTGACGGGACGCCCATCCTGTACGCCGCCGCCATGTTCATAGATCAACTGGCGGAAGGTGGTTCCAAACGGCAGCTCATAATTCCCGGGCTTGCGCACACGGCCCGAAAGCGAAAAGATCTTTACGCCGGCGCTATCGGGCGTGCCAAGCGATTTATACCAATCCGCCCCATTGGCAAGGATCATCGGCAGGTTGGCCAGCGTTTCAACGTTATTCACGACCGTCGGCTTGCCATACAAACCATGAACGGCAGGGAAGGGCGGACGAATACGCGGCTGTCCGCGTTTGCCCTCGATGGATTCGAGCATGGCGGTTTCTTCGCCACAGATATAGGCGCCTGCGCCGAGATGAGTGTAGATATTAAGCGAATAATCCGTCCCGAAGAGTTTTTCACCAAGAACACCGGCCTTCTCCATCTCGGCGATCTTCTCATCGAGAAACTTTGCGATCTGCCAGAACTCACCGCGCAGGTAGACATAGGCGGCTTTTGCACCGACCGCATACGAAGCAATCGCCACACCTTCCAAAAACTGGAAGGGGTTGCTTTCCATGATCTCGCGATCTTTGAAGGTGCCCGGTTCAGACTCATCCGCATTGGCGACCACATAATGCGGCCAGTTCTTATTGTCAATGAACGACCACTTCATGCCGGTCGGGAAACCCGCACCGCCGCGTCCGCGCAAGCCCGAAGCCTTGACCGTGTCGGTCACTTCATTCGGCTTCATCTTCGTGACGGCTTTTTTAAAGGCCTCAAAACCGCCATGCTCTTTATAAACACTCAGTTTGCCGATATCCGGAATGTCACGATGGCGAAGGAGAACATAAGACATTAGGCCGTCTCCTTGTCCACATGCCTGAGCGCTTCGATGAGTTCCATGGTTTTATCCACAGTCATGTCTTCGTAATACTTCAATCCATCACGGCTCTGGACCTGGAACATCGGCGCCCGATCACAAGCAGCGAGGCAGGTTACCGCTTCGAGCGTGATCAAGCCATCCGGGGTCGTCTCGCCGATCTTGATCCCAAGGTTGGAGCACAACGATTCCATAAATTGATCAGCGCCGCGTAAAGCACAGGGCAGGTCAGTACAAACCTGCATGCGATATTTGCCTTCCTTCTTATCGTGATACAAGGTATAGAAACCCACGATCGCACCGACATCCGTGACGCTGATCTCCAGCGTATCGGCGATATCCTGCATGGCGTCCCTGGTAATGCAGCCTTCTTCACTTTGTGCGAGATACAACAACGGCATCACCGCCGAACGTTTATATTCGGGCGGATACTTCGCCAGGATTTGTTTTACTTCCTTTGGATATTTTTTCGCGAGACTCATCGGTCTATATCTCCGAGGACGATATCGGTCGAGGCCAGAATGGCGATCAAATCCGCCACCAAATGTCCCTTAACGATTTTTGATATTACTGAAAGATTATCGAAGGAAGGCGTGCGCCAGTGGACACGGTATGGCTTTGGTCCGCCATCGCCTTCGAGATATACGCCCAACTCGCCGCGCGGGCTTTCAATGGCGCTGTAAACGGAGGCCTTCGGTGCAGGGAAACCCTCTGTCCACAACTTGAAGTGATGGATGAGCGCCTCCATGCTCGTTCCGATCTCCGAACGCGGCGGCGGGACAAATTTGCGGTTGTCGCTGTGAACGGGGCCCATTGGCAGTTTATTCAAGGCCTGTTCCACAATCTTCAATGATTCGCGCAATTCCTGCACGCGCACGATATAACGCGCATACGTATCGCCTTTGGTTTCAACCGGCACATTGAAATCATATTGTTCGTATCCGGCATAAGGACGGGTTTTTCGCAAATCCCAATTCACACCGGAGGCGCGCAACATCGGCCCGGTCACGCCATGCTGAAGTGCGGTGGCCGCGTCGAGTTTGCCGATGCCCACCATGCGGTCCAGCCAGAGCGGATTCTTCGTCAATAAGGCTTCGTATTCGTCAATACGTTTCGGGAAAATCTTGATGAAGTTCCGCACTGCGGCTTCGAACTCAACCGGCACGTCGCGCCAGACCCCGCCGGGACGGAAATACGTTACCATCATCCGCTGACCCGAAACAAGCTCGAAGATATCAAGGATGATCTCACGTTCGCGGAAGCAATACAAAAACATAGACATCGCGGCGAGGTCAAGCCCTGAGGTCCCAAGCCAGACCAAATGCGAAGCGATACGCTGTAACTCAGTTAAGATCACGCGCAAAGCCTGGGCGCGCGGCGGCACATCGAGGTCCACCAGTTTCTCCACCGCCATCACATACGCAAGGTTGTTGCCCATGTTGTTCATATAATCCAGGCGGTCGGTCATCACTTCGGCTTTTTGATACGTCTTGGCTTCCATATTCTTTTCCACACCCGTGTGAAGGAAGCCGATATCAGGAATGCAGTTCACGACCACCTCGCCATCCAGTTCCAGCAGAAGGCGCAGTACGCCGTGCGTGGATGGATGCTGGGGACCCATGTTCAGCAACATGGTTTCGCCGGAAACGGCGCGTTCCGAAACTAAATGCCTGTACGGGCCAACCGGAATCTCTTGCAGTTGATATTCACTCATGACTATTCCTTGGCATATGGTTTGCGCAGGTCAATCTCTTCAAAGTTGAAGGTGAATTGAGGCTCTTCATAGCCCAACGGATAATCCTTGCGAAGCGGATGACCTTCCCAATCATCGGGCATCAGAATACGGCGCGGATCGGGATGCCCCTCGAACTCGATGCCAAACATATCGAAGATTTCGCGCTCACGCCAGTTTGCGGATTGAAAGACCTGCGTTGCAGTGGGGAGTTTGAGCAGACCGCCGCTTACCGGAACCCTCAATTGCAAGGAAAGGTTTTGCGTCAGCGAGGTGAGTTGATAGATCACGTGAAAACGCGGATCCTGTTTGGGCCAATAATCCACCGCGGTCATGGCAGAGAGCAGCGAGAATTGATGCTCATCGCGCAGAAAAGTCAACGCATCCACGATTTGTCCGGGGGCGATAAAAACATGCACCTCGCCGCGAAACTCTTCGTAAGCCGCGCCGGCTTTTTCCTGCAATACTTTGACTATCTTTTCGAGTCTATTATCCATGAGACTATCCCGTCATTTCGAGCCGCAGTTTTTTGCAACGAGAAGATTGCTTCGGGGAAAAACGCTCGCAAAAAGCGCCCTCGCAAAAAGCGCCCTCGCAAAAAGCGCTCGCAACAACATTCCAAATTATGCCTTTACCAAATCCTTGAATTTTTCGCCTTTGACTTTTTCGAACAGGGTCACCACGCCATGAATCAAGGCCTCCGGGCGCGGCGGACAGCCCGCGACATACACATCCACCGGAACCACTTCATCCACACCTTGAACAACGGCATAGTTATTGAAGACACCGCCGCAGGAGGCGCAGTCGCCCATCGCAATCACCCATTTCGGTTCGGGCATCTGGTCATACAAACGGCGCAGAACAGGCGCCATTTTGCGAGAGACGCGCCCGGCTACAATCATCAAATCCGATTGACGCGGGCTGGGACGCATCAGTTCCATGCCAAAGCGGCTCATATCATAGTCGGCGGCCTGCGCCGACATCATCTCAATTGCACAACAAGCCAGCCCGAAGAGCATCGGCCACATGGCATTGGTACGCGCCCAGTTCACGGTTGTTTCCAAGGTTGTGGTCACAATCCCCAGATTGCCAAGTTTTTGCTCTACTCCCATTCCAACGCTCCTTTTTTCCACGCATAAAGGTAACCTACCAACAAAATAACGATAAACACAGCCATCTCAATCAATCCAAAGATACCCATCTGGCGGAAAACAACCGCCCATGGGAGGAAGAAGACGACTTCAATATCGAACAAGATGAATAAAACTGCAATTAAATAGAAACGAACCGGCATACGCCGTGTTCCCGGGCCGATCGGCGCAAACCCGGATTCATACGGCTCTTCCTTGACCTTTGATTTTTTCTTCGGACCAAATAATTCCCCCAAACCAATCGCGGCTATGGCAATAAAAGTAGCCACTGCAATCATCACGGCAATGGCAATGTACGGAAGCAACATAGACACCTCGGAGAAGTTTTTCCTTCAGCGGCCGGCGTGCACAAACCGGCACACTGGCGGTGAAGTATATCATAAGTAGTTTTCAAGGGCTAGACAAAGTGTCACATTTCACAAAAAGGACTGGAATAGTCAGAGTATATTTCCCCCGTAATTTCCAAGGATGACTGCACTGAAAAAACAATTAAACACAAAGTACACATGTGTGCCTGCGGCGCAGTGCAGGCAAAGGGACACGAAGTAAACCCCTTTCGTTCTCCCTTTATGTACGTCGTGTCCGCTTGCCCTGTGTTCTCTCAGGGTCGTGTTTGGAGCCAAGGATTATTTACGACAGATAATCCTCCAATAGTTTGCTGTGGACGGGCTGGCGCAGTTTACGCAACGCTTTGGCCTCGATCTGACGGATGCGCTCACGCGTTACATCAAAATGACGGCTGACTTCCTCCAGCGTATGATCCATGCCATCCGTCAAGCCAAAGCGCAGTTCAAGCACCTCCCGCTCACGTTCTGGAAGTTCTTCCAAGGCATGTTGGATTTGCTCGCGCAGCATTTCCCGAGCCGCCGAATCCATGGGCGAGGGGGCGTCTTCATCCACGATCAGGTCGCCCAACTGGCTCGAATCTTCATCCCCCACCGGCCCTTCCAATGAAGCGGGTTCCTCGGCAGAGCGCAGGACGAGATCAACCTTCCGTGTGGCATAATCCAAACGGCGCTGAAGAGCAGGAGAAAGGGCCTTGCCCTCGGCATGGGTGCGCATGATGGCCTGCACATCGGCAGCAGACAAATAACCGATCTCCAGCGCGATCTGCTGGCCGTTCGGTTCATGGCCCAGTTCCTGGGTGAGGTCGCGCCGGGCGCGCAAAATTCGGGAAATGGATTCGAACAAATGCACGGGAATGCGGATGGTGCGCGCCTGTTCGGCAATCGAACGATTAATGGACTGGCGAATCCACCAGGTGGCATAGGTGCTGAATTTATAACCGCGCCGCGCATCAAATTTTCCAACCGCGCGCATCAGGCCCACATTGCCCTCCTGGATCAAATCGAGCAGGGTGATGCCGCGCCCAAGATATTTTTTTGCCACGCTGACCACCAAGCGCAGATTGGCGCGGATGAGAGCGCGATTCGCATCCAAGGCGCGGGCTTGGGCGGAATCAAGCTCCCGGAGCAGAACAGCCTCTTGAGGCAGATTCCGATACAACGTCTGGATGGCCGGCAATTCCTGGCAGTCCACAACATGATGGGCAAGCCAAGCGGCGTAATCCGCCGGCAAAAGATAGAGGCACAGAAAAACGTTATAGGCCTTGCGTACCATGTTTTCCCAAAGCGGGTCCTGTCTCCATTGATCGTTCATAAGGAAGGAATGGACATAGGAGGGCGCATCCCATCCATGCTGAAGCATCTGAGCATCGGCAATCATCAAGCAAAGATCGGGCAATTCGATGCGCAGGCGCCTGGCATCCTGCCGAAATCGTTTCCAAGAGGTGGTCAATTCCGTGACAAGGCTATGGTATATCCCCATGGCCGGCAAGACCCCCTTGCGAACCGGATGACGACGAAAGGCGCTGACAAGGCGCATGGCTTCAATGATCGACGCAAGGCGGAACTCTTCATCGGAATTCAACAGCTTGATCCGGCCAATCTCACGCAAATAAAGCCGCACCGGATCTTCCAATAACTCCGCCATGATATCCGGCCGGTGTTCATTGGTAAAGTCCTCCGATAAATCGGCGTCAGACTGGGAACCATCGAGTACGGACCCGGCAGGCATCTCCTCAGCCAAATCCAGCTTTTCATCAAGCGTTATCTTTTCCAGCGGCTCATCCACCTCCCCGGTATTTTGGGGTGATTTCTTCAAGGGCTGATCTTTTTTAGAAGACGAGCGCCGATGAGGTTTTCCCTGCCCATTGATCCTACTTTTTGTTGTCATACTGCCCTCTCACCCATCACAACATACTGGCGGCTTATTCCAATCGTTTCAAGGACATTTTACGATCAAGTTCATCTATCACGCGTTTCAATTTCGTTAGCTTTAACACTTCGCCCTGGTACAAAGTGGCGGTTTTCAAGTCGTCATTTTCCTGTGCGTCTTCCTGCAGGAACTTATATTGGATGATCTTTTCATTAGTGGCATCATCCCGAATCCGCTTTACGCCTCGCAGTAACTCGGCCAGCAATTTTTCCTCCAGCGAGTCCAATTTTACCGTTTGAGCCAACAACTCAGCCGAAAGACTGCGCAGCGATTCGGGCAGGGACTCGATCACAAAATCATGATGCTCGGTTTGGTCCTGTTCCACGGCTGCGTGAATGAGGTCAAACAGCAACTGATAATCCGTATAGTCAAAGTCCTCCGCCGACAAACGCGCCAACCCATATTGCTGAAGAAACCGATCCAAACGATAAAGCAGTTCCGGCTTGCGCAGCAGAACCGCGATGATATATTCTTCGACCTTCCGACTGGAGGATATGCTTACCGAGACATCCGGCGGCTCCGGGATATTAGCCTGTTTGACAGTTCTTGGCCGCCTCGTGCGCGGAGCCTGGGCTTGAGCGCCGGCCAAGGCGCCTTCATCCACTTTCAACATGCGCGCCAACTGCTGACGGTATGTATCGCGTTCGGGCGCATTGGGCAGGTCTTCGATCAGTGGAAGAATTTGTGAGGCGATCTGATTCTTCACTTTGGGATCTTTTAGGTCGCGTCCCACAGCCAGGGTTTCCATCACATGCGTCACAATCGGCTTGGCGTTTTCGATCAGCTGTTTCCATTCTTCGCGGCTGCGCGCCACAAGTTCATCCGGGTCCAAACCATCCGGCATCGAAGCAACCCGCAAATCAGCTTGTAAGCGTGCTTCGTTGCGAAGCAGTCCACGCGCGTCAAAGCCGAATTCGCCTTCGCGATCCATCGCAGAGCGGGCCGTATCCAGCCCATGCAAGACCGCTTTTTGTCCGGCAGTATCAGGATCAAGGGCCAGGACAATCCGACGCGTCGATTTCTTAAGCAGGCGCAATTGATCTTCGGTCAAGGCGGTGCCCATGGGCGAGACAACGTTCTCATAGCCCGCCTGATGCAAGGCAATCACATCCAGATAGCCTTCCACGATCACAGCCTGATCCACAGTCCGGATTGTCTTGCGGGCACGATCCAGTCCGTAAAGCAGGCGGCCCTTGGGGAATATGGGTGTTTCCGGCGAATTCAAAAACTTGGGGATGTCGGTTGGATCCACAATGCGGGCGCCAAAGCCGGCCATGCGTCCAGCCTCATCACGGATCGGGATCATGATGCGATGGCGGAAACGGTCATAGACTCGGGATTCGGAACTCGATGTGCGGGAGTCGGATTCGCGTTCTGTGGCAATCCCTGCATCTATTAAGTCCTGCTGGCTGTAGCCTTTGGCAGTGAAATGCTTGAGAGCCGCGTCCCAACTATTGGGCGCATACCCCAGCCCAAAAGCCTCGATGGTCGAATCCGTCAATGCACGCTTTTCATGCAAATAGGCCAGGACTTCCTTATGATCCAGAAGGTGATTTCGATAAAAGATGATTGCGTCTTCCAATAAATCACGAAGACGCTGGTAAGCCTCTTTTTGTACCGGCGTTTCGCGCTGGTAGGACTCGACTTTCACACCGGCACGATCAGCCAGCTTCTGAAGCGCATCCTTGAACTCAAGCCCCTCTTTCTTCATCAAGAACTTGAAGATGTCGCCGCCCTCGTTACATTCGCCAAAGCAGCGCCATGTGCCTGTGTCCGGCCAGACCACAAAGGCAGGCGTGCGCTTGTTGGTATGGAACGGACAAAAGCCGGTGTAGTTCCTGCCGGTCTTGCGCAGTTTGACACCCGCTTCGGTAACGAGGTCAACAATATCTATACGTGCTTTGATTTCATCCGTGGTGGACATATCTCAGGGAATTATACTGCTCATTGAAGGTTGAATATACAAACATTGAAATGCGGAGCATGGCTTTAGCAAAGTCGGGAAATCTTTAACGCGAATTACGCGAATTTACGAATGACGCGAATAAACTGTAGAGAAAATTGGCGGAATTAATATTACAGCGCAAGGTTGTTGTCTTCATTCGGGCGAGGAATGATCCCCCACCCCCGACCCCTCCCCAACAAGCGGGGAGGGGAGAAGAAGAAGAAAGTTGTCTGACATTGCGCTGTAATGTTAACCCATGTGTGGAATGAGCATTCCAAAATATCCGATCCGCCAGGCAACTTTGGTAGACCCATAAAATGCGAAACCTTTCCGCAAATCCTACCTACAAATTTGGGGTTGTGTCATAATAAACACAACTTCGAGGAGGCACAAAATGATGAGACGACCTTTCGGTCGTCTCATCATTTTAGAAACCTTCCAACTTACTCAAATCTGCAACGCCGCCGGACAAGGCCGCAATCCTTTGCAATAAGCCGAGACGATTTTCCTTCAAGGCTTTGTCGTCGGCCATAACCAGGACTTTATCGAAAAATTCGGTGACAGATGGGATCATGGGAACAAAAGCGTTCAGGAAATCATCCACGCTTCCCACCTGGCGTGGAGCGGACTCCGCCTTTTCCAAAGCTTTGAACAACGACTCTTCCGACTTCTCGGCAAAGTCCTTGGGATTCACGATGAATGTTTGCTTCTGGTCACGCGTAATTCTCACGCAGCGCGCGAAGGCGGGCAGGATGGTTATCCAATCCTGACGCTCGACCCAGGCCTGCAATTGTTTGACCGCCTGTGCGGAGGCGGCAGGATTGGCAGATTGTTCAGCAAGCACGGCATCCACTACATCATACTTGTAGCCTGCATCCTTCAACACAACGCTCAAACGTCCGGCAATGAATTCCAACACCTGAGTCTTTACATTATCGCTCACGGCAATTGGCTGCAACTGCGCCGCTTTGTTCATCGCCTGACGCAGGTCAAATGAAATGTTATGTTCGATGAGGGGCTGGACAACACCGATGGCGGAGCGGCGTAAACCGAAGGGATCTTTGGCGCCGGTAGGAGCCAAGCCCGCGGCGAAGAGGCCGACGAGCGAATCAATGCGATCTGCCAGTACAACCGCAACGCCAAGCTTTGATCTCGGCACGGGCTGGTAGCCTTCGCCAATGGCAGCCGCTACTTCCGGTTTCTCGCCGGAGCGCAGGGCGTACTCGCGTCCGATAATGCCCTGGAGCGAGGTCATTTCGGTGACCATGTGGGTTACGAGATCAGCCTTCGCCAGGAAGACGGCACGCTGAAGGTCCGAAGCTTCGACATCATTCAGCGAAAGCATCGAAGCAAGCTCTGCGGAAAACTTCAACATGCGCTCGGACTTATCCAGCAACGAGCCAAGTTTGGTTTGGAAGATCAAGCCTGAAAGTTTGGGGCGGAATTCCTCCAATTTATGCTTCAAGTCTTCGCGCACAAAGAAGTTGGCGTCGGCAAAGCGCGCGCCCAAGACATGCTCATTGCCCTGGCGGACAAGGTCAATACCGAGATCGTCGCCGTTGCGGATGGCAATGAAGTTGGGAAGAAGACCCTCACCATCCCCTCTCCCAGCGGGAGAGGGGATGGGAGCAATGGGGAAGTAGCGCTGATGCTTCTTCATGACCGAGATCAAGACTTCACGCGGCAACTGCAAAAATTCTTCATTGAAACCGCCCATCACGGCGGTGGGCATTTCAACCAGGTTCGTTACTTCGGCCAATAAGCCATCTTCAAGGATGGCTTCACCACCGACCAGGGCCGCGGCCTGCTTGACCTGCTCCACGATGGAAGCCTTGCGCTCTGCGGTATCCAACACGATGCCCGATTCACGAACAATGTCAAAGTATTTATCCGCAGAGGCGATCTTGATTTCAGGTGAATCATACGGACGCAGGCCGCGCGTGTGATCCCCGGAAAGGACACCCGCATATTCAAACGGGATAACCTGGTCGCCAAGCAAAGCCACAAACCAGCGGATCGGACGCGAGAACGAAACGCCGCTTTCATTCCATTTCATGGATTTGTCAAACTTAATGCCCGCGACCAAGCCAGGCAAGGCTTCGGCTAAAACTTCAGGGGTCGAACGGCCAATTTGTTTGACAACCGCGAAGACATATTTGCCGCCGTTCTGTTCGCGGACTTGCAAATCCTTGGTGTCCACGCCGTTCTTTTTGGCAAAGCCCATGGCAGCCGGCGAAGCGAGGCCATTTTTATCAAAGGCCTTATCGGCAGGCGGACCCTTGACGAGGTCTTGGCGGTCGGGTTGGCGCGGGCTGAGATCCGCTATCGAAACAACAAGCCGGCGCGGAGTCGAGAAGACGCGCAGATCGCCATGTTCTAAATGAAGCTCAGCGAGCAAAGAAGGAATCCGTTCTTTAAGCTGGGCATGGGCGGAGTCCACGTCGGCGGCGGGAAGTTCCTCCACTCCTATCTCAAGGATGAAGGATGAAGGATGAAGGATGAATGAAGGATGAAGATTGTTTGTCGGCATAACGGCTTTGGTTTCAGCCTTCCGCCTTCCGCCTTCATCCTTTAAGAGTGGATATTCCAATTCCTTGCGTTGAGCAAGATAGCCCTCGGCGACACGACGGGCGAGTTCGCGCATACGGCGGAAGAAAGCCTGACGTTCGGTGACGCCAACCGCGCCGCGCGTATCGAGGGTGTTGAAGATGTGCGAGCATTTGAGAACGTAATCATGGGCGGGAAGAACCAGCCCCTGTGCGAGACAGGCTTCGGCTTCGCGCTCGAAGCGTTCGAAGACTTCACGCATGGCCTGCACATCGGCGACTTCAAAATAATATTTGCTGTGCTCGAACTCTTCCTGCCGGCGGACTTGGCCATAGGTGATGCTGTCATTCCACGGCAAATCCCAGGCGGCCTTAACGTTGTGCAGGCCGATCAGGATGCGCTCAAGACCGTAGGTGATTTCAACGGCCACCGGGTCGAGCATCACGCCACCCACCTGCTGGAAATAGGTGAACTGGGTGATCTCCTGACCGTCCAGCCAGACTTCCCAACCAAGTCCCCAGGCAGAGATGGCAGGCTGTTCCCAGTTATCTTCCACGAAGCGGATGTCGTGTTTGCGCGGGTCAATGCCGATGGCCTTGAGCGAGTCGAGATAGATTTCCTGCGGGTTACCCGGATCGGGCTTGAGGATGACCTGGAACTGGTAATGCTGCTGGAAACGGTTGGGGTTCTCGCCGTAGCGGCCATCATCGGGACGGACGGACGGCTCGACGTAGGCCACGTTCCACGGCTCGGGTCCGAGCACGCGCAGGAAGGTGGCGGGGTTCATGGTACCTGCGCCGACCTGGGTGTAGTAGGGCTGCCAGAGCAGACAGCCGCGCTCCGCCCAGAATTGTTGTAAGGTGAGGATGACTTGTTGGAAGTTAAGAGGCATTTTCGATTGACGATTTCAGATTTTAGATTGTTGTTGCGAGGGGATTATACCTGATGGAGAATAGAAAACGGATAATGGGATTGACTTTGTTTCGTCAGCCATTATCAATCTTTTGGCACTTCACGCGGGGCTTGAAGTTTATTCTGCTTAAGAAGAATTTTCTTTCGACTACGGAGCCGAACGAACGCAACGAAAGCCAATCTCATTTGTTGCATCTATAGGATTATCATTACCGCGGTAAGATACATTGATTTCGTTAGTGTACTGATCGAATGAGCCGCCTCGCAAAACTTTAAAGATTCCCGTTTTGGGACCCAGTGGATTCACATCACTGGCTATTTGATAATAAGTATCAGAATACCAATCTGCAACCCACTCCCAAACATTTCCCATCATATCATAGATGCCATATGGGCTTACGCCGCTTGGATAACTACCCACTTCAACAACATCGCCAATGCCACATTGGTCATAATTTGCTTTAGTACAATCAAGTCCTTCACCCCAAGGAAATTGACGGACATCACTTCCTCCTCGTGCCGCTTTTTCCCATTCGGCTTCCGTAGGGAGACGTTCTCCACGCCACTGACAAAAATTTTCAGCTTGTTGCCACGTTACATAAATAACCGGGTATTTCGCAAACTTCGAATCATTATAATAAGAAAGATGAGTATATGAACGTAAAGATAAAGGGGGAACACACACTCCATCATCAACACAAGTCTTATATTCAGAATTGGTCACTTCATATACATCCATATAGTATGAATTCAAATAGACTGTATGCATAGGTTGCTCGTTAGCGTAGTGACTCTCTTGTCCCATTATAAAATAGCCTATAGGTATTAAATTCATGGGCTCATTGTAATTATCAACTATTTTAGAAGCTAAAGGTTGACTTCTCATATAGTCTACTCTAACAAGAAGTCCAGCTCCTACTATTAAGACACAAGTCAAACCACAAAGACCAGCAATAATCAACAGGGCAGCCAAGAAAGGAATTATTGATTTTGAATTACTGCCAACTAAATTACTCATATTTATTTTCCGCCTTTATTGACTTGTATTAAGCCATGCATCCACGCCATCTTTTACAAGTCGCTTATATAAGGCGCGGACGGCAGCCGCGTCGCTGTGGGCGTGGCTTAAGAAAACTTTGAGAGGGCGTTTGTCGATAGTGGGCATGAGTCGTCTTACAAGATATCGAAAACTACTTTATTCCTGCGGATTCCAAAAGACGTGCCCATTGATTGTAAAAAAGATTAATACTAGAAAAATCATCTTTCGATAATGGGACGCTATGGGCTAGACTATTTCGAGCCATATACACTTCTTCCATTTTTACTTCAAACCAATCCAATTTAATTATTACATCCTGAAAGTGTGGCCAATTATTGTTGTCGGCAATTATCTTTCTGAGGTCATCAAAATTGCAGTACATTAAGGGCTCACTTCCTCTTTTCTCTCGATAAGGGAATTTCTTTTCCTTCTTTATAGTTCTATCCACAGAATCAATAACTGGCTTCGGAATTAAATTCAGCCACCAATCTTTGTCTACAGGCGACAGTCTAAATCTTATTAGCGAGCGTATTGAGTTTTCTAAAATAAACACTCTTGGAAAAGCATCATCGCCCATATTTCTTGCTTTTTGGATAAAAGCATTGGTAACCAATGGATAAGTATCCTGTTTCGATTTTTGTTTTCTAGTTGTTTCTTTCTTTTTAGCAACTCGCTGGGCTTGAGCTGATTGACCCACTTCTTTTGGCACCAAAGCGCGAATTCTATCGAGCACTGCAAGAGGAAGATGTTTTGAAAGATCAATTCCCTCCATATGAGCAATTATGTAAACAGCCTCATCAGTTGTCATGGGACCGTGTTTTTCCTTTAGCCGATTTGCTCGTTGGCTAAGGGCTTGTTTAGAAATCTTCAATTTCTTAAGGAGGCTCTCCCGAATTTCACGCTTAACCACAGATTACCTCTTCTTCGTTTTCTTTTTAGCCTCAGCCAAACGTACACTCACCACTTTTGCGTTGCTACCGTAAATTGCAGCTATTTCAGACGGTGTAAAACCTAGTCGACGAAGTAGGGGAGCGCCCTCTGTCAACGTCATTTTTCCTACTGTTTGATATGCCAACAGTTTTATGAGTACATCCAACTTTCGGTTAACTTCATTTAAATCATTATCATTGATCATTTGAAACTCCTATTTTTTTATTTAGGGGAAACCTTTGCAGTTTTTTGATCCGCTTTTATTATTCCTTTGACCATTTGATTAACTGTCGTTTTAGACAAATTTAGGTTCTTTGCGATTTCGTCTTGAGTTGCCCCAGATTTATATAGCGATATAGCAATAGATTGCTTTAGAAGAACTATGACATCGTCAAGTTGCTTGGAAATTTTTTCAAAATCAACAGTTTCTTTGGTCATATTATCCTCACTATGTTTTTATGAACGAAGGTCAAAAGTATTTTCATTATACGTCAATTCTCTTACCTACTACTTGGCGAATTTCGTATTCCCGGTTTTGTCCGGGCAAAAGCTTTTCTTTATCGAGCCACGCATCTACGCCATCTTTGGTCAGGCGGTTGTATAAGGCGCGTACTGCAACCGCGTCACTGTGGGCATGGCAAAGGAAGACTTTGAGAGGGCGTTTGGCGATGGAGGGCATATTACAACAATTTCTTGAATTCTTCTATTGTCAGTCCCGCGTCTTTGATAATTCCACCCATTGTAAAAGCATTGATCGGGCTGTTACGCGGGATGATGATAATTCGATCCTCTTTTACCATCGAGATATGTTTCCCCTCGCGAACAACGCGAAACCCTGCTTTCTCAAACGCCTTTATGGCCCGCTGGTGTTGAATTCCCGCCAATTTGGGCATGGCTACACTGGAACCTCAACCATTCGAGTCGGTTTATCTTTGAGGAGGATTTCAACCGTCTCCAAATACGCTTTGATGGCATCCTTGATATTTTCCATGGCTTCTTCTTCTGTCTCTCCCTGTGACCAACACCCTGGCAATCCAGGACACCAAACGGAATAACCTTCATCTGTTTTTTCAAGTCGGATTTTATATTTCATTTTCTTATCTCCGTAAAAGTCTCAAGACAATCGTTTATAAAGGTCAGAATTTTTCTTAAGAACACGCTCGAGCGCTGCTTGAAAATCTTCCATCGGGCGGGTCAATAATTCTTCGAGGCTGGCGCGCACCAATTCTTCGGGAGCCACGCGAAAACGCTCTGCGACCTCCTGAAGCTTTTTCACCCGCTCAGCGGGCAATGTAATAGTAAACGTGGTCATACGTACCCTGCTTTCGCTTATGAACAAATTATACAACCAAAACGAAGCGCGCCTCCATATTATTCTATGGTAAATTATCCCCATGCAAAAAGATATATTGATTCTCGGCGGCGGACCATCGGGAGTTTCAACGGCCCTGCATCTGGCGCGGATCGCTCCGCAACTGATCGAACGAATCCTGATCCTCGAAAAGGCACATTATCCGCGGCACAAACTATGTGCGGGCGGATTAACCGTCGACGCGGAGGTCATCCTTGAGCGCCTCGGCCTGGATGTGAGTGAGGTTCCGCATGTGGACGCGACCGCAGCGCATTTGGATTTCGCGGGCAAAGGCCTGACGATCTCACTGCCTAATGCACATACAATGCGAATCATCCGACGAAATGAGTTCGACGCGTGGCTGGCTCAGAAGGCAAGGGATCAGGGAGTGGAGATCAGGGAAGGCGTGAAGGTAAAGGATATACAGCCAAAGAAGGATTGTGTAACCGTAGAGACCGATGCAGGTACATTCAGCGCGCAAATCGTGGTTGGGGCAGATGGCTCGAACGGGATCACGCGGCGATGTATCCTGCCAAACGAATCCATCCATACGGCGCGAGCGCTGGAAGTGATCACACCTGAAACAAATATCATCCCAAACGAGGAAATACCGTACTCGAACAGTAAGCCATCTTTTAAACAGGAGATTGCTGCGGGGACACTGAAGAACTCAGTGCAGGCGAACACCCCTCGCAACGACATCCATGACAATGACTTGCATGAGAGAGGGTCGGCATATTTTGATTTCTTCCCGGTTCCAGACGGTATTGCAGGGTATACATGGGACTTCCCCACACAGGTCAACGGTGAGCCGATGCGCTGCTGGGGAATCTATGATGCGAATGTACTGGCAACCAAGGAACGCCCGGCGCTCAAGGAACCCTTAGCCGAAGAGATGTCTCGCCACGGCTTTGACCTCGGCCACTACGAACTCAAAGGATATCCCATCCGCTGGTTCAGCCCCTTCAACCAATATGCGGCAGGGCGCGTGATCCTGGTGGGCGACGCGGCAGGCGCGGATGGAATCTTTGGCGAGGCATCAGCATGGCTTTGGGCTATGGACTGATCGCGGCGGAAACAATCCGCGACGCTTTTGCTAAGAATGACTTTTCCTTCCGCGATTATCGCCGGCGAATCCTTTTCAGCCCGCTCGGTCAAGCCTTGACCATCCGCACCGGCATCACGCACATCCTTTATCATTTGCATTGGGCGTGGTTCCAGAAATTTTTCTGGCGCGTCTTCAAGCCGGTGGTGGCTGGAGCGGCCTGGATATTTGTGTTGAATTGGGGAAAGAGGATGAAGTAAAACGAAGAGCCGCATGGCAGCGATATGGCAATCCACAATTAAACAGGAGATTGCTTCACTTCGTTCGCAATGACAACATGCCGACAGCAGATTGCCACGCCTTGCAAAGAACGCAAGGCTCGCAATGACATCAGGTTTTGATCCTTTTCAAGAAGCCCGGGGTATTCAGTTCACGTTCAAGCAGATAAGTGAAGTAACCCTGCATCAATGTCTCGGTTTCCTTTTGGACCTCGGAGCTGGGACGAGCGCGGGAGGCCTCGCGATAACTCGAACGCTGGAAATGACGCAGATACTTGAGCGCATCCACCGAAATATCCTCAAGATTCGGCAGGCCTTTTCCGCAGGCGGGACAAATCACACCCCCGGCGTTGAAGGAGAAGAATTGATCCTCGGCCAGGATCTCGCGTCCGCAGTTGGCGCACTCAAAGAGCCGCGGACGGAAGCCAAGCTCATCGAGCAGGCGCATCTCATAATAACGGATCGCCAGCCAGGGATCGGACTTGGATGCAAGGCGCGCCAGGGTCTCCGTTAATAAGCGAAAGAGGGTCGGATTCTCGAGATGCTCCTCGTAGGTAAAGCGATCAAGCAATTCAATCACATAGGAAGCATGACCGGTCAAGATCAAATCCTCGCGCAGGGGCAAATAGGCATCCACCGTATCGGCCTGAGACACGATGAACAGGTCGCGGCCGGCGGCGAGTTGAAGTTTGACGTGCGTAAAGGGTTCAAGATGCCCGGCTTTGCGCGAGGTGAGCTTGCGCGCACCTTTGACAATGGCGCGCGTCTTGCCAAGCTGGCGCGCGTAGAGAGTCAAGATGCGGTCAGCCTCGCCATAATCGGAATGGCGAAGCACCACCGCTTCCACGCGCAGGGAATGTTCGGGACGGGGCATAAGATCAGATATTGGTAATTGGTAATTCGATATTCGATATTCGATAGACGATAGACGATGTGAGAGAGATGAATATCGTTTACGGGCTTATATTTTTAAATCCTTGGGCGTAAATGCTTCGGGAAGCAATTCCTTTACCGAGGTCTGTTTGATGAGCCGGCCGCGCCCATCGGCAATCAACACAAGGGTATCCAGGCCAAACTCAGCCAGTACCTGACGGCATGAACCACACGGCGAGCCTCCGTTATCGGTGACAACGGCAATGACCTCGAACTCGTGCTCGCCCTCCGAAACGGCCTTGAAGACCGCCACGCGTTCCGCACAAATCGTGGTCGGATAGGCGGCGTTCTCCACGTTGACGCCCGTGTAAAGACGCCCGCTCTTCGTCCGCAAGGCCGCGCCGACCGCATAATGGGAATAAGGCGCATACGCACGGCGGCGCGCTTCGTTGGCAAGATCGATCAAAGATTGCTTTTCCTGTTCAGTAAGAGTCATAACAACCTTTTCCACCAAGGAAATCGCGAAGCACACAAAACCTTCCCAAATACTCCATGGCTTTCCCAAAATCAGAGAACGAACCGCGAAGCCCGCAAAGAGCGCGAAGATTTCTTTTTTCCTGAAACCCTAGAAATTGAAAAAAACGAAAAAACATGAATTCACCATGAATTTGAGAAGGCCATATCAAATGCTCCGTGGTCCTTGTAGTTATTCTTCCTTTTTTCTCTCCAGCTTCTTGATGGCACGCGCCGGCACACCCACGGCAAGCATATCGGCAGGGATATCCCTGGTGACCACCGCGCCCGCGCCCGTTTTGGCGCGATCCCCGATCTTCACCGGCGCGACCAGCATCGAATCGGAGCCGATGAAAACATCCTCGCCGATCTCAGTCGGGTTTTTATTCACGCCATCGAAGTTACAGGTGATCGTCCCCGCGCCGATATTGGTGTGCCTGCCAATGGTGGCATTGCCGATATACGAAAAATGTCCCATCTTGACACCCTCGGCAAGATACGAATCCTTTACCTCACCAAAGTTGCCCATGTGGACATGCTTAGCCAAATGGGCGCCCTTCCGCAGGCGAGCAAACGGCCCGATATCGACATCATCCTCCAGCACGGCGCCTTCCATGATGGACATAAAGACCGTGCAATCATTCCCGATCTTTGAATCCAGAAGATGTGAATTGGGGCCGATCTGATTGCGCTCACCGATCTCCGTTGCTCCCCGAATATAGGTATTCGGCAAGATGACGGTATCTCTTCCGATCTTAACACCAGCCTCGATATACGTCACAGCCGGGTCCATGAGGGTCACGCCGTTCAGCATATGTGTGCGGTTGATGCGCGCCCGCATGGCAGATTCGGCCTCGGCCAGATGCACACGCGTGTTGATGCCGATCGTCTCAATGAGATCATCGCAAACCACCGCTTGAATTGCCAAACCATCCCGGACTGCCAGCTCTGCGGTATCCGTCAGATAATACTCGCCCTTGGGCGAGACCTTGATGCGATGCAAGGCAGCCCACAACCAATCCGCCTTGAAACAATAAGCGCCGACATTCAATTCATTGACTTTCAATTGTTCGGGCGAGGCCGCGTATTCCTCGACGATCGCGGCGACGGCGCCATCGCTTTTGCGCAGGACGCGGCCAAAGCCGCGCGGATCCGCGGCGATGACGGTCAGCATGGTCAGCGGGCCGCGATTTGCCTTCTGGGTCTCAACGAGCCGCTCCAATGTGGAGGCCTGAAGCAAAGGCATATCGCCATACGTTACCAGCACGTAATCCGTTTTGCCTTTGAGCAGGGACTCCGCCTGCATGACGGCGTGACCGGTGCCAAGCTGCGGATCCTGGATCACGAATCGAACATCGCCGGAAATCGCAGCCCGCACCTGACCCGCCTCATGACCCACCACCACCACCGACGGCTCATCACTGGCCTGCATCGCCGAGGCGAGAGAATGAGACAACATCGGCCGGCCACAAATGGGATGAAGCATTTTAGGAAGACCCGATTTCATGCGAGCGCCCTGGCCAGCGGCCAGGAGGACAGCAGTAGTTTTCATATCACACTCCTAAAAATAAAACAGGCCTGCTCGCGCAAGCCTGCCCGCACCCATGGTTCGAGCGCCTAGAGAAAAATTCCCGCCTGCGCGGGTTGGAGATAGACTGGGGCGCCTGGATTCGAACCAAGATCCACAGCTCCAAAGGCTGGTGTGCTGCCCTTGCACCACGCCCCAATGAAAAGCGCGGGAAATTGTATCACATTATTTTTTCGTATCGGGCGTCAAGCCCATCTTGCGGGCCTCCTCATAAGAGATGACCTGGGGATTATTCGATTTCCCGGCATTCTGCTGCGCGGCTTTGTTCCAGAAATCGTCGATCTCCTGTTGTTTGCCCTTTTGTTTGGAGGCATCCTTGAGCAACGCCTCCATTTCCGGAGCAGGCGGAACCGCCGGCAATAATTCATCCGCCGGCAATAATTCACCCGCCGGCAATAATTCACCGGCCTTCCCTTTTTTCTTAATCGGAGACCCTGCCTGAGGCGCGGGCGGCTCCTTCAACTCAGAGGTAACACCCATGGACCGCAGGGAGCGTTCCACCTCATTGCGCAGGGCCAGCAGGGCACGCAGGGTATCCTGAACATTTTCCAAGCCGGCCAATTTTTCGCCTGCCAACATCAAAACATAAGCGCCCGTGATGGGCATCAGCAGAAGATCCTCATTACCACCGCTAAATGCGAAGTGCTGGTCAAACGCTTCCTGGTGAGTGTAGCCGGCAACTTTCAAGCCGGCGTTGAAAATGGCGGTCAATGCGGTAAACAGCGAGTACTCCATACTGCTGTCAGACAAGGCGCCGGCGCGAACCAACACCGTTCCGCGCTCGTTCAGAAGAAATACCGCATGGGCATTGAGGTCCTGGCGAAAGTTCGCGAGCAAATCCGAGAGGCGCGCGCGCCTGGCTTCCTCCTTCACCGAACCTGATTTAGAAGGAAAGATAGTGCTGACCAGTTCCAGGCTGCGTTCCACCACATCCAGAAAATCCGCCAGGGGAATTGGCTTATCGAACAAAGCCACCGCACCGGCATTCAACATTTCATCGCGAGACTTACGATCGGTCATCCCCGAAATCAAAATCACCTTCACTTCCGGCTGGCGGGCGCGGATCTTATGGATCAATTCAATGCCGCTCATACCGGGCAATTTATAATCGGCAACCAACAAATCGATGTGTTGACGACTCGCTTCGAGCAGGGCTTCCTCCCCGGAAGGCGACTCGAAAATTTGAAGATCACTGTTCTTCAAGGTGTCCAGCGTGGAATGCAAAAGGCGCAAAATATCGCGCTGGTCGTCAACGAGGAGAATTCTATGTTTCATCTATTTCCCAAAATCTATTTAACCATCCAGCAGGCCGCCCAATGATTTGGTTTAACCTCGCGGAATTCAGGCTCCTGTTCCGAGCAGATCTTTTCCACGATGGGACAGCGCGGGTGGAAGCGGCATCCGCTTGGGGGATGGAGGGGGCTGGGCACATCCCCCTTGAGGATCAACCGATTGCGTTTCATCTTCGGATCGGGAACGGGGATGGCCGACATGAGCGCGAGCGTATAAGGATGCTTAGGGTCGCGATATAACTCATCCCGGTCAGCCAGTTCAACCATTTTGCCCAGATACATCACAGCCACACGGTCGGAGATATGTTCCACCACGCTGAGGTTATGGGCGATGAAAAGGTACGTCAGGCCGAATTCCTTTTGCAGATCCTTCAAGATGTTCAGCACCTGGGATTGAATGGACACATCCAGCGCGGAAACCGGTTCATCGCAAATGATGAATTTGGGGCGCAAGGCCAACGCACGCGCAATCCCGATACGCTGGCGCTGGCCGCCGGAGAACTCATGAGGGAAGCGGCGGGAATGGTATTCCTCCAATCCCACTTTCTTGAGAGTCTCCTGCATCAGTTCGACGCGCTCTTTCGCGGTGCCAATGTGATGAATATGCAATCCTTCCATCACTGATTCGCCAATCGGCACACGCGGATCCAATGAGGCATAGGGGTCCTGGAAAATGATCTGCATATCACGGCGGATCGGTTTCATTTCCCTGGACTTCAGCTTGAATATATCTATGCCGTTATAGATCACAGAACCGGCCGTCGGTTCGATCAGCCTGAGCATGGTGCGGCCAATCGTCGTTTTGCCACAGCCTGATTCACCCACCATGCCCAGCGTCTCACCGCTTTTTATCGTGAAACTGACATCATCCACAGCCTGAACATTCGCCACCACGCGCTGCATCACGCCGGCCCGCACCGGAAAATATTTTTTCAGCGACTTAACCTGGATCAAATCCGAGTTTAAAGAATTTTCGGTCATTGAATACTCCGTGGGCGCAATTAGCGCGCTCTCAGCGGCGCCTGATGGCCATCCGCGTTTTGATACAGCCAGCAACGGACAAGATGATCTGGCTTGACATCCTCCAACCGAGGATCCAAGTCGCCGCAAATCTTAAGTCCATATTTAACACGCGCCGCACAGCGCGGCGCAAAGCGGCAGCCCGGCTTCGGATCGACCAGATTGGGAACACTGCCGGGAATCACATTCAGCCGTTCCTTGATCTTGCCCAGAACGGGGATGGAGCCGATCAAGCCCTGTGTATAAGGATGGAGAGGATTGTCAAAGAGTTCCGTTGATTCAGCCTGCTCCACGATCTCGCCCGCATACATCACAGCCACGCGTTCCGCCATCTCGGCAATGACGCCGAGATCATGTGTAATCAAAATAACGGAGGTACCCAGGTTTTTGCGCATCTCCAGCACGAGGTCGAGGATCTGCGCCTGGATGGTCACATCCAAAGCCGTGGTCGGTTCATCGGCAAGCAAAAGTTCGGGCACACAAGCCAGCGCCATGGCGATCATCACACGCTGGGCCATGCCGCCCGAAAGCTCATGAGGATAAGATTCGGCGCGGCGTTCGGCTTCAGGGATGCCCACCATCTTCAACAGTTCCACGGCACGCTGGCGACCCGCCTCCTTGCCAAAATCCTGATGGATGCTCAACACCTCGGCGATTTGATCCCCCACTTTGAAGACCGGATTCAGCGCGGTCTGCGGCTGTTGAAAGATCATCGAGATGCGGTTGCCGCGCACTTTCATCATCTCGCTTTCCGATAAAGTCAACAGGTCGGTGCCATCCAACAAGATTTCACCTTCCAGTATCTTGCCCGGCGGCGAGATCAAGCGCATCACCGAGAGCGATGTCACACTCTTGCCGCACCCAGACTCACCCACCAACCCAAGGATCTCGCCGGGATAAACAACGAAGTCCACTCCATCCACAGCGTGAACCACTCCATCCTCGGTAAAGAAATGGGTCTTGAGGTTTTTAACTTCCAGCAAAGGTTTTTTATCGGTCCTAGCCACAGGCCAGCTCCTTAAACGGAATTGATTGATTATAGCAAATATTTATGTTTATGGAGCGGGAATCGCCAGGGAAGGCGCACCGTAAATCCCGCTCAAGCCACCCTGCACTCCCGTGAATGGATACCGGATGTCTCGATAACCATCGTAGGTAGTGTTTGAATATAAAGGAATGAAGGGGAGATCAAGCACAAGAGTGGATTGAATGCCAAATACATCCTGCTGCGCGGTGGCCAGATCGCCGGTCGAATTCAGCGCTTCGCAAGAAGACTGAAGGTAATTACTGTGAACCCCAAAGGGATTCCCATCCGCGAACCAATCACATAAATAACCGGGATATTCGCTGACACGCCAGCCGAGGATCGCCAGATCATATTGATGACTGCTAAAAACCGCATAGCGAAGTCTTTCAGGGACCACAGACTGCACCACGAGTTGAATGCCAACCAGGGACAATTTCTGATTAATGAAATTTGCCGAATTTACTTCAAAGTCATTGGAGGATGCAACCAAGAGGTTAATTGCAGGAACAGCCCCACCGTTCGGAAGGATGAATCCCAAACCATGCGCGTTTTGCGAAGGCGAAACCTGCCATTTATAACCGGCGGCTTTGAGAATCTGAACCGCCTGCGCCAAACGTGACGTTGAATCAAGACCATTACATGGCAGCACTGAATCCGGATTATCCCAGGGTTTTTCAGCCGGCGCGACAAAAAACGTCAATTCCTGAACCCCATCTCCCAAGCGGCCCAGCATGGATTTAGGATCCATCGCACACGCCAAAGCCCGACGAAAGGCCGGATCACCAAGAAGCGGGTTTGAATCATTGAACACAAGAAAAGACAAATCATTACCGGGGCTCTCCATGAGCGGAAAGGAATTACCGATCGTTGCATGCGCACTCAGCGACAGCCCGCCGGACTCAAGAATTTCATCCACGTCCTTCCTTTGAAAGGCGTTCAGGGCATCCTCTTCGCCGGCATAAGTTTTGTAAAACGCGTTATCAAAATACGGCTCATTAAACGGATGCGCCGGATTACCCTTATTGACCCAAACGCCACTTTGCTGACCGGCAGGCATCCAATCGCCGAGGGTCGGTTCTTCCTGACCATCCAGCGCATACAGCGATTGGCGGGCGGCATCCAGGGCGGTGTCATATTGCGATTGGATTTTGGCAAGAGCGGTATTGGCTTGATTCAAATCCGCCTGCCGGTTTTTGACATCAGTCATGGTTTGCGAGTAATCGCCACCGGTTGGGGACAAGCTCGCCAGGATTGCATTCAACTCATCGATCTTCGATTGTATCTCCCTGGCTTGGGCCATCAGTGAAGAGACCTGTGAAAGAAGGTCTTTCGGAGGCAACAGCGCGGCAGAACCAGCGACTTTCGATTCCCAATAGGCTTCCTGGACAATCGGGCCCTGCAAGGCGCCATATTGCCAGACACCGACATTTGGCTGCTTTTTTAAATAGAACTTGACCGTATGCGAATCCAATGCTTCGGCATGGTCAATGAAATCAGGGTTGTAAAAATCGTGCCAGTCAAAACCAAGCTGGAATGATAGAACCGTATTGACCGTAAAGGCAACATCATCCGCCGTGAAGGGTTTTCCATCCGTCCACTTCAAATCGGAGCGAAGCGGAACCGTGGCCGTATAAAAACTTCCCTCCTGCTGGACGGGCGAGGGCATTCCACCGGCAGCCATCGTTTCAAAAGCACGATCCGGGATCGAAAGCTGATACAAGCGCGGCCAGTACGAGGACATCAGCGCGTAATTATTATACGAATAGCCATTCGCATCAAACAAGGTCCAGACATTCACCGGAGTTATAGTTCCAATCAATGCAAAGCGAATATCGGAAGCATGCGGGATGGAAGTCGCGGTCGGCGCGGGCGAGGGAATAATGGTCACCGCAGTGGCCGCCGCAGGAGCCGGCTGGTCCGAAGGTTTCGTACCGCAGGAAGCAAACAAAAAAATCAAAAGCGCCGCGGCGGCTGAGAGTCGCACACGGTTCATTTCTTGCAAGCCTGCCCTTCGTCAAAGGCTTCGATGTTCCACATGGGATTGGCAGTCGCATCGAGATCGAAGTGACACAAATCGGCGCGGGCGGCAGCCACACTGAGACGGAAAAACAGCGGAATGGCAGGCAGGTCGCTGGCAAAGATGGACTGAGCCTGGTGATAAGAATCCGCATAAGCTTGTTCGCCCGGCAGTGACGATTGGGCAGCATGGCAGGCGGTATCGAAACCCGGATTGCTATATCCACTCAAATTCACACCCACCCAATGATTCAGTTCGTTGGGAATCTCGCCGCTCGTGAACCAGCCGCAGGAAGGTTCGATGGCGGGGGTGCTGAGGGCGTACTCTGCAAGATCGAAACCGCGGCCAAAGAGCGGGCCATTGGGACCAGGCGCATAAAGGTCCTGCTGCGATTCATAGCGCACATTGATACCGATGCCACACTGTGCGAGCGATTTGGAAAGGATATCCATTATCTGCTGACGCTGGGCAGACTGTGTGGTCAGGTAATCCAGAATCAGGGGAGTACCGCCTGCCACCCCACTGACCGAAACCGCGTGCCGTACCGAGGAGGTGTCACCGGCAACATATTTCCAGCCAGCCTGTTCGAGCAACTGGGAACCGGCAGTGACATCAAACTTGTAACCGGGAAGATCACCGGCATAGAGAGGATGGTCTGAGGATACAAAACTGGCTGGAACAGAGGACAACCCAAACAAAACAGTATCTACAACCTTTTGCCGGTCGAGACACATGGCAATGGCCTGACGCATAAGAGGATCTGCAAAGAAATCAGGGCGTGTCTTGAGCAATCGAGGGCCATTATCGTACACGGCAGGATTAATCCCCAATCCAAGCCATTCGATGGTCGAGGCCGGCGTGAAGAAGGCCTGGATTTGATGTGCGTTCTGCATTTGCTCAAGCAGGGCAACCTGAGAATCGAGGTTGATGCTTGGATCAAGGATATCGCATCCGCCCGAAGTCAACTGGCTGATAGCCGCATTCGGATCGGATATGAAACGAAAGGTCAGGGTATCGAACTTGGGCAAACCGTCCGAGGCACGGAAGTAATACGGATTTTTTGTTAAGGTAATGTGATCGCCGTTCGCCCAATTTTGAATCATATATGCGCCCCAACCCATGGGAACACGGGAAACGACATCCGCCTGGGAAAAACCTGAGGTTCCGAGCTTACTCCAGACATGCTTTGGAGCAGGAGGAAAGAAATCTGTAAAGTAGGTTGGATCAATAAAACCGGGAACACCCGTCCATTGAACGGTGGTCATATCCGTGGCCGTGTATGATTGAGTATGATCGGCAAGAAATTTAAAAGGGGAAGACGGGTCATTGGAAACGACCTGATAGCCATAGACCGAGTCATCGGCGGTCAGGGGTGTGCCATCCGACCAGGTTAGATCCGTCCGCAATTTAAAGGTGACGGTCATCTGATCCATCTGCAAACCAAAACCGGAATATGTGACCGCACAGCCATCGGCACGACAGCCAGCCGGGCGAACCTGCCCCCCCAGAGCCAGCGCCGTCAGGCTGCCACCGGCATCCACGATCTTGCTCCCACTCTTAACCGGGACTTTGGTAATGACGGCATCGCCATCCGCAATGGCAGGCAGCTTTTGCAAAACGACGGGTTGATAGGTATAGCCGACGGTATCCATCGGCCCATCGTCAACCGCGGCCAGCACGCTTTGTGCGGCGGAATTGAGTTTTCCAAAGGGATAAAGCGTATTCGGTTCCTGACCCAGGCAAATCGTCAATGCACGCGGCGATGAAGTAGGTGTGAATATCGGAGGCGGCGCAATTGTAGGAACAGGTGTTTGACTTGCACTGGAAGGCAAACTATTACAGGCGGATAGCAGGCAAAAAACCGCTAATAGGGCTAATAAGCTCTTTCGCGATACAACGGTACGCATATGGCCTCCTATCGTACTTTAGCATGAAGGATTATTAACACAACCAAAACAAGAATAGCCAACCCAATGACAATGAAAACCAACGAGATGGAATACCCGCTTTGGCTTTCCGGAATCGGAGAAGAGACTTGCGGGGTTGGAAACGGGGTCGCGCTGGGAACAGGCATTGCACTTTGAAAAACAACGATCTGCGCCGCGTTCGAGGCGTTGACTTCACTCTGACCATCCCAAAGTCCGTTCTGGCGAAGGAGAAAAGCGGTCAATTGCCAAGAAAGTGTATCGCTCAAAATACCCGGGGATTGAAAGGGCATGTCCGCACTGATAAAGCCATGCAGAGCAGCAACATTTGGAAAATTATTTAGAGCTCCATCACCGATTAAACACGGGACGATGGTTGGAAGAGTCCAACCATTTGGATAAGGCCGATTTCCATGGCAACCTGACTTCCAGCAATCCTGATGGTCAGGTGGATAGATCATACGGAACTCACCAGTCAAGCTCTGTCCCTTATCTCCATGAAAGGGCATGCAATATAACCAGAATACTTGCGCGCCACAATCCGCTTGAGAAGGCCCAGCCGGCAAGGTCGGTTTAGCCAACCGATCCGGCGTGGGTGTGATTACATCCGTCGAGGATGCAGATAAAGTTATTCACCCTTGGAACCAGAACGTCGCCAGGAACAACGCAACTCCAAGAGGGAACAGGAAGATCTTTAGCAATGACTGGGTAGTCAGGCGCACGGAACAGTTGATTAAGTTTTCCCGCGCATTCGAGGATCAAGCACATCGCGCAATGCATCCCCGACCAGATTCCACCCGAGAACAAATAGAACCAACGTTAATCCGGGCCAGATAATGATATACCAGTACGTGGTCAGGCTGCTGATCCAGTTGCGGGCAAAGCTTAACACCTGGCCCCAGTCGGCATAGCCCACCGCAGTACCAATGCCCAGGAAGCTCAACGCGGCAAAACTGAGCACCACATCCCCAATCGCCAGGGAAGCAAGCACCAAGGTCGGAAAAATGGCGTTGGGCAGGATATGCCGGAAAAGAATGCGGCCATCCTTGGCGCCGATGACGCGCGCGGCCATGACATAGTCGCGTTCCTTAATGGAAAGGATGTCCCCGCGAATAATACGCGAATATTCCATCCAGCCGAAGGAAATCAGGGCAATCACGGCCGGCCAGAGGGACTGCCCAATGACAGGCGTGAGAATGGCCGCCAGAATCAGCGCTGCCATGATGAAGGGCAGGGTCAGAAAGACATCCACGAAGCGCATGATGATGTTGTCCACCGCCCCGCCATAGTAGGCCGAGATCGAACCTATGATCACGCCGATCAGGAAGGTGGCAATGACCACGATCAGGCCGGTCTTAAAGGCAGTGCGTGTGCCCCAGACGATGCCATAGAAAATGTCGTACTGGCCCTGGGAAGTTCCCAAGATATGCACCCAATGGTCCGTATGCATGATGGGCTTCCACCAGAAGGGCAATGGAGGTGCATTCCGCTCCCATGCCGACATCATCGGGCGGGGTTCAGAACTGTAGCCATCGCGCGGGATTGTGTAAGGATCAGCATTAGCCCTGACTGGCGGAATAATATACGGGGCAGCCAGGGCAATGATGATGAACAGGGCGATCAAAATAAATCCCAGGATGGAGGCCGGCGTCTTGAGCAGGCCAGTCACGATCCGATAATTCTCAGGGCCTAGCCAACGCTCAAACCAGCCGATCTCGCGTAAAGGCAGCGCTTCGTTCAAAACATTATTACTTCCAGCGGCAGTAGTCATGGCAACCTCAATTCCTATTTTTAAGACAGGCGCACACGGGGATCAATATATGCATACATCACATCCACCACCAGGTTGGACACGATCAAAATCAGGCCATCGAAGAGCGCAAACCCCAACACTGTGACAACGTCGAGCTGTTCAGCGGCGCTGGCAGCCGCCGCGCCGATGCCCGGATAGTTGAAGACCGTCTCGGTAATGACCACGCCGCCCAGCAAGCCGATGATCTGGAACCCGGCCAGGGTAATGACCGGGATCATGGCATTCGGGCGGGCATGTTTATTGATGACATCCCGTTCACGCAGTCCTTTGGCGCGCGCCGTAGTAACGTACTCCATACGCAGGGTTTCGAGCATGGAGGAACGCGTCACGCGTACGAAAACCGCCCAACTGATATATGAGAGGGTCAGGATCGGCAGGATCATGTGGCGCATGACGTCCAGGAAGACGTCAAAACGCCCGTTCAGCAGGGAATCAAAGGTCAGCAGGCTGGTATAGTGATGAAAACTTTTGGATAAAATTACGATACTCGCCCAGTCCGAAACCCGGCCGGGCGGAAACCAGTGAAGATTAACGTAGAAGAGCATCAGCACCAGCAGGCCGAACACGAAGGTCGGGAAGGAAGTACCCACAATGCTGAAAATTCGGGCGGCCTGATCGATCCAGCCATTCTGGTGGACCGCCGCCTGCACCCCCAGCCAGATCCCAACCAGGAGCACTGGGGCAACCGCCCATAGCGTCAGATCAAGCGTATTGGGGAAGCGATCTTTGATCAAGTTGACGACCGACTCGGAGGCCGTGCGGGAGTAGCCAAAATCCCCGAAGATAATCCCGCCCGTCCTCTTGCCAGTGGCCGGATCGATCTGACCGACCAGCCAGCGCCAGTACTGGACGTAGATGGGTTTATCCAGCCCATAGTGCTTGATGATGCCGTTAATGGCATCCGCGTTCTTGGGAATATCCCGCACATACAGGGCCGAGCGCTCCACCGGGCTAAGGAATTGCAACATGGCAAAAATCAATACAGTCACCCCAAACAATAAGAGCGGTACGAGTAGTAGGCGTCGGATGATGTAGGTGCCCATTGGTTACCTCATTAAAAAAGAAAAGAAAGATTTATCCTTCGGAGTGGGTTAAAATGATTTCATTTCAACCCACTGCGCAAGACAAAACGGCCTGGAGGGTACGAGGGCCTGTTCCCAGGCCCCCGTACAGAACATAACAGGCTAAGTCGAACTAATGGATATCGAAGTTATAGAGGATCACATCCATTACGAGCTGTGGCTGGCCGTAGTAGAGGGCCAACGAACCTTTTCCCTTCGCACCAGCGGGACACACTGTGAATCTATCCAGGCCCAACTTGGATGAGTCAATACCGCAAACCTGTTGAGCGGGACCATATGTCGCGCTTGTATCGTCGTAAACATGCATCTGGCTGACCAATGCATCGGCCTGAGAGCGGTTTGCAGTTGGGACATCCACCATATCTGCGTCACCAGTCTGCAGTTCAGCAAAGCGGGTGCTCCACTCGGGGATGACCTGAACGACGACACGCTTCAGTGTGGGTTGCTTGTTCGCCTGTCCACCCCAATAGGTGGGATTGGCGGTCAGGACGATCTCCTGTCCAGCAGTCCAGTGATCCAGCACGAAGGGGCCGGTGCCGTTCATAATCTTGGTGAGCGGATCGGTATCGTTTGACACGCCATAGTACTTCGCCCAGTCATCGCAGGAGCCATCCCAGGTTTTGTTAGCTATATCCCATTTTTGATCAGTTATAGCGCCCCAAGTCTGGGCGATGGTAGGCAGGAAAGGACCCCACGGCTGCGCCAGCGTCATTTGGATGGTGTTATCGTCAACAACCTTAAAGGCGTTCATTGCCTGCTGGCAGGCGGCAGTCAGCTTGGCCGGATCGGCTTTCAACAAGTCGGCCTGGTTGTCATCCAAAGCGCCAGTGGGATCGACCACTTCGGCGGGATCGTTCACGGAGGAGCCCAGGAAAGCTTCGGTCATCAACCACTGCGGGGAGTCGGTGCCACCCTGCAGGAGGCCGCGCTCGAAGGAGTACGCCACATCCGAGGCAGTCATTGGATCGCCGTTGGCGAATTTGACGCCCGGGTGCAGGTGGAAGGTATAGGTCTTGCCATCTGCAGAAACATCCCATTTATCGGCCAGCATCGGGACGAACTTAGCGGGCTGCTCGCCATCGTAGAAGACGAGGGTCTCATAGACGTTCTGGATGATCTCGCCGCTAGAGGTATCGTACGCATAGGCCGGATCCATCGTCAGGGCATCGCCGATGGTGGCATATGTGAATGTGGTATCGTCCTTGCTGCCCGTCTTGGTGATCGGATAGTAGTAGATTCCGGGGAATTCCGGGTTGCGAATTACGCCATTCACCCAGTTCTGCTGGAATCCATGTGCGGTTTGCAACACAATCGGGGCACCGACTGCCTGGTCGTAGTAGAGCTGGTTGAGCTGCTTATAGACCGCAGTGCGTGCATCCGGGTCAGTCAGGGCCGCACCCTGATTCAGCAGGGGGGTCATCTGGGCTATCAGATCCTTGGGCAAGCCTTGGCGGCCGCCATAGGCACCGACCGTATAGGGCTGGTACCAGTCATTCGGGTCGTGAATATCCTCCTGCCAACCGCCGGTCATGATCGGGATTTGATGGGCGCGCTGGGCGGCCAGGTAAGCTGGCCAGGGCAGACCGAGGATTTCGACCTGGAACTTCGGGTTGATCGTGGCCAGGTTGGCAGCCAGAATTTCAGCCACGGTCTGGCGGTTCAGGTTGCCCTGGTTATAAAGCATCTGCAGACGGAAGCCAACGTCCCACAAGGATTTGCCGTCCGGAGACTTAAGTGTAGAAGCCTTGAAGGCAGCTGTGGCTTTGTCAAGATCCAAGCCATAGTGCGGCGCATTGGGATCGTAGCCGGGCATGCCCGGGAGCGGGATCTCCAGTGACTGTACTGCTTCACCTTTGTAAACATCGTTGATGTAAGTCTCCCAGTCGAAGGCATAGCTGAAGCCCTTACGAACATTGATATCTGCAAAGAAATCCGGGGGAATTCCATTGCCATCCAGTTTGCCGGAGCCAACATATGGATTCGGCGCAGAGGTGGGGGCAGCGGTCGCCACCGGAGCAACAGTTGCCGCCGGGGCAGTTGTCGCCGGGGCGGTTGTCGCCGGGGCGGTTGTCGCCGCGGCACCGCAGGCAGAGAGCAGCATGCTCATGACAATTAACAAACTTGATATAGCGAAAATCTTACGCATGGTTCTTCTCCTCACATTCTAGTAAAGAATTTTTTGAGTACACATCGACACATAGGATGGAACAGTGATTTATGTATGTTTGCGGCGATCACCTCCTTTATCAATTTACAAATTGGTCAGCAAAGTGACAGGCCACGAAATGGTCTGGCCTCAACTCACGGAACTCAGGCTTTTGCTCCGAGCAGATTTGTTTCGCGATTGGGCAACGCGTTCGAAAATGGCAACCTGAAGGCGGATTCACCGGTGAAGGCACATCGCCTTCCAGGATTGTCCGTTTGCGTTTGGCATCCTCGACCGGGTCTGGAATAGGAACCGCGGACAGCAAAGCCTGAGTATAAGGATGCAGAGGCGATTTATATACTTCATCACGGGATGCCATCTCAGCGATAACACCCAGATACATTACCGCCACGCGGTCGCTGATATGACGCACCACCGACAAATCATGAGCAATAAACAGATAAGTCAGGTTGAATTGTTTTTGCAAATCCTCCAGCAAATTGATGACCTGCGCCTGGATAGAAACATCCAGAGCTGAAATCGGCTCATCGCAAACAATAAAAGATGGCTGTAAAGCCAGGGCACGCGCCACTCCGATCCGCTGGCGCTGTCCGCCGGAGAACTCGTGAGGATAGCGGTTGGCAAAGGCCGGATTCAACTTAACGATCTCAAGCAAATGTTCAACGCGTTCCTGAATCTCTTTGGCGTTGGCCACATTGTAAACTATCAATGGCTCGCCAATGATGTCGCTGATGGTCATACGCGGATTGAGGCTGGCATAAGGATCCTGAAAGATCATCTGTAATTTGCGGCGCATTTGCCGCATTTCTTCCCCCTTAAGCTTGACCAGATCAACGCCATCAAAAACGATATTGCCAGCTGTGGGCTTATAAAGTCGTAAGATCGTACGACCGGTTGTAGTCTTGCCACAACCGGACTCGCCCACCAAGCCCAAAGTCTCACCGCGCTTGACCGTAAAACTAACCCCATCCACCGCATGGACAGCACCCACCTGGCGGCCGATAACGCCGCGGTAAATTGGAAAATGCATTACCAGATTTTCGACACGCAGCAGGACGTTATTTTCATCTGCCATTAGAGGGCTCGCCCAGTTTTAGTGTCAACCCAGCATGCGATGCGGTGCTCGGGAGCTACAGATTCAAGCATGGGATTTTCCTTCCAACAATGTTCAATCGCCCACTTGCAACGCGGGGCAAAAGGACACACTTCCGGTTTCTGGTATAAAACTGGAGGCTGGCCTTCGATTGAAAACAAACGAGTGTGTTCTTTTTCATCCACGCGCGGCAAACTGCCCAGCAGGCCAAGCGTATATGGATGCCGCGGATTAGCATAAAGTTCGCGCACCGGGGCTTCCTCGATGATATAACCGCCATACATCACGATAACGCGTTGAGCCAAGCCGGCCACTATGCCCAGATCATGCGTGATCCAGATGATCGCCATGCCTAACTCATCGCGCAAGCGTTTAACAAGATCCGTTATTTGTGCCTGAATGGTCACATCCAGCGCGGTCGTAGGCTCATCCGCGATCAAAATCTGCGGCGAGCATGAGAGCGCCATGGCGATCATTACGCGCTGACGCATACCGCCGGAGAATTGATGGGGATAATCATTCAAACGCTCTTTTGCATTGGGAAGCCCTACCATACCCAGCAATTCGGCTGCGCGTGTGCGAGCTTGCTTCTGGCTCATGCCAATGTGTAGTATGAGCGGCTCTTCCATCTGGTAGCCGATCGTCAACACCGGGTTGAGCGATGTCATCGGGTCCTGGAAGATCATGCTGATCTGTGCGCCGCGTACATGACGGATGTCTTCATTTGATATTTGAAGTAGATCTTGCCCGAAGAAGAATGCTTTCCCCGCGACTATTTTTCCAGGCGGTGACTGGATCAAGCGCAAAACCGACATCATCGTGACAGTTTTCCCGCAACCGCTTTCTCCCACTACGCCCAACGTTTCCCCTTCCTTCAATCCAAAGGAAACACCATTCACAGCATGAACCACTCCATCCGGAGTCTTGAATGTTGTCTCAAGCCCTTGCACATCCAACAAAAGATCAGGCATTTACGTTATCCTTGAAGTTTAGTTTGAAATCAGTACTAATGTTTAGATTAACGAGGAAAATTATACCTTATTTTGTAAAAGCGTCAATCAAAGAAACAATCGGTGTGCACGCAAAGGTTGTCAAATAGCCAATGGGAGTGCGGTACGCAGAGCACAAAGGTTTTCCCAAGCACCCGACAGCCAAGCGGCGCGTGCTTTGGCGGCCTGCACAGCACCGTCCACATTCCACTGAGCTCCGGGTTTTTTGAGGCGCTGAGTCACAATCTGCTTGCAGGCACTTTCCACAGTGCCACTGCCGATTAAGGCGCTTAGAATCTAATTTACGTGCTTCCTTCACGGAGCGACAATTGGCGGTGCCTCCAGGTATCCGGGTCCGACTATTCCGCGAGCTCGGTGCACCATTGTAAAAACGACCTCTATGCCAGCCGATGATTGTCCTTATAGCACATTTTCATGCTTGGTGGTGTAACCATACATGATGACTATTCACTGCTTACTATTCACCATTCACTTCTTACTGAACTTTCGCCGCTTCATATCCGCGCTTCAACGCTTCGATGTTTTTCGGCAGTAGATTCTTGTGCCGTTCAGGCATGTGGGCTTCGAGTGCGGTTTCCACATCCTTCAAAGTCAATTCCGGCAAAACCGACAACAGCGCGCCGATTGCCACCATGTTCAATAACTTGCGGTCGCCGATTTCTTCCGCGATCTCATTGCACGGCACAAAGATCACTTTGATGTCGCTGCGCTTCGGTCCGCGGTCTACCATGGATTTATTCACCACCAGCGTCCCGCCCGTTTGAAGCTCATCTTCGTACTTGTCGAATGACGGGAGGTTGAGGGCGATTGCCAGCGGCGGATTCTTTACCAGGGGTGAACCAATTTCGTCATCTGCAATTACAATGGTGCAGTTGGCCGTTCCGCCGCGCATTTCCGGACCGTAAGACGGGATCCAGGTCACTTCTTTCCCAGCGTCCATGGCGGCAAAGGTTAAAACTTGACCGCCAAACAGCACGCCTTGTCCACCAAAACCCGCGATGATGATTTCTTTTTGCATAAGTCGCTTCGCTCCTTTGGGAGTCGGGAATCGTCATTCGTTATTTGGGAGTTAGCTCGCGTTCTTTACGGCTCCCGATTTTCGATTCCCGAATTCCACTAAACTTTTATCTGTGCCACACCCGAACTGATCTTGTAATCGCCCAGCGGGAAATAGGCAGCCATTTTATCTCCCACGAACTTAAGCGATTCGACCGGCGTCAGATTCCAGTTGGTCGGGCAGGTGGAAAGCAGCTCGACCATCGAGAAGCCAAGCCCGCGCACCTGCGTTTCAAACGCCAGGCGAATGGCCTTCTTCGCCATGCGGATGTTCTTTGGATCGTGTAACGACCGCCGCACCACATATCCTGCACCGTCCAGGGTTGCCAGCAATTCGGATGTGCGGATCGGATAACCTTGGGTTTCCACATCGCGGCCGTTGGGGGATGAAGTCGTCTTCATGCCCGGCAGGGTGGTGGGAGCCATTTGCCCGCCGGTCATGCCGAAGTTGGCGTTGTTGATGAAGATCACCGTGATGTTTTCTCCGCGTGCCGCCGCGTGCACGATCTCTCCCATGCCGATCGAAGCCAGATCGCCGTCGCCTTGATAGGTGAAGACCACCCGGTCGGGTAACACGCGTTTGATGCCGGTCGCCATGGCCGGGGCGCGTCCATGCGGCGCTTCAACGAAGTCGGTGTCGAAATAGTTGTAGGCAAATACCGCACAGCCCACAGGCGCCACGCCGATGGTCTTATCCAACACGCCCATTTCTTCCAACACTTCCGCCACAAGCCGGTGCGCGATGCCGTGGGTACAACCGGGGCAATAGTGGGTCGGGGCATCGGTAAAGCCTTCAGGTCGTTCGTAAACCAGGTTATTTGGAGTTGGTACCATATTTTCCTCATGAAGCGGGGTGCGAAGTCTTCGCGTAGCATCCCCGAAGGGGACTAGACTTCGCATTCCGTTATTTCATCGCAACCATTCTCTCGTACCACGCATCGCGCGGGTTGATATCGGCGGTAATTTTGCCGGATGCCATTCGGTGAATTTCGCCGAGCACCTCATCAGGGAACGGCACCACGCCGCCCATGCGCCCATAGAATTCAACCGGCACGCGGCCTTTGACGGCTAGGCGGACATCCTCCAGCATTTGGCCCGAATTCATCTCGACGACCAGCATGCCGCTCACACGCTTGGCCAAGTCTTCGATGGCACCCGATGGGAACGGGCTTACCGTCACCGGTCTTAACAACCCGACCTTGATTCCCTCCTGGCGTGCGGCCCGCACCGCGGAGAGTGAAACGCGCCCGGCTGTTCCGAACCCGATCACTACATACTCGGCATCCTCCATGAAATATTCTTTATAGCGCACTTCATTGGCCTGGATTTGTTTCCAGCGTTCCAGCAGGCGCAGGTTGGTCTTCTCTTCCTCGTATGGATCGAGATAAATTGAAGTAAGCAGGCGGCGTTCACGTTTTCCCATTTTTCCATTGGTTGCCCAATCCCAATCCTTGCGGACCACAGGCTTCATCTCGGGAAACTGGATTGGCTCCATCATTTGTCCGATGCAGCCATCGGCAATGATCATGGTGACCATGCGGTATTTTTCAGCGAGGTCGAAGGAAAGCATGGTCAGGTCGACCGCTTCCTGGACCGAAGCCGGAGCCAGCACAATGCGTGGATAATCGCCGTGCCCGCCGCCATGCACAGCCTGGTTGTAATCTCCCTGTGACGGGGCGATATTGCCGAGTCCCGGTCCGCCGCGCATGACGTTGACCAGTACCATGGGGATTTCCGTTCCCGCGATATACGATATGCCTTCCATCATCAGGCTCACGCCCGGGCTGGAGGAGGTGGACATCACGCGCACACCCGCGCAGGCCGCGCCGTAAACCATGTTGATCGCGCCGAGTTCGCTTTCCGCTTGAAC
>Ga0182027_10001650_pt1 | contig 36896 bp, 36 predicted proteins | sample 712E1DmetaG_FD_121300 | JGI IMG/M metagenome (GOLD analysis project Ga0182027, IMG submission 121300) | Permafrost microbial communities from Stordalen Mire, Sweden - 712E1D metaG (Illumina Assembly) | ecosystem: Environmental > Terrestrial > Soil > Wetlands > Permafrost | place: Sweden...
CTTTGGCCGGGTCCCAGGCGCCCGAAAGCGTTCCGAGCACCATGTCCTGGGGCGGGTTCGCATAGGAATCCTGCCAGTGGATCTCCCCCTCTGTCCAGGTCACCGGATAGGCGTTAGGATTCTCTTTCCCGGATGACAAGCCGGAGAACCAGTCCGCCACGTCCCAATGCCCGTCCGCCTTGCGCGAAATCATCAACTTCACATGGACCAGCTGCAGGGCGATCGGGACGAATTTCAGGCGAAGCAATGACCCCAGGTCCAGAGGCACGGAGAGAGCGTCGATTTCAAGAAATGGATTTCCCCCGTCTTTCATCGCGGAAACCTGAGCCAGCCGGAGGGCGGGCGGCCAATACGCCATGGACATTGGCCCGATGACGATTGGCTTTTTTATGGCCCTGGAGAGCGTGTCGGTGATTTCCGCGCGATGGCGTTCGGGGTTCAGAATGACAACGAAGGAGACGATCCCCGCGAGGAAGATGAAGATCAGAGCGACAAAAGGAAAAAGGCGTTTCAGGGAATTACCTTATTTAACGGATATTCGATGATGCCTTCGGCGCCGGCGCGCTTGAGCTGCGGGATCAGGCGCTTGACGGTTTTCTCTTCAATGATGACTTCGAGGGCCGACCATCCGGGTTCGCTCAAGGAAGAAAGGGTGGGGCGCTTGAGCGCGGGCAAAAGCTTCATGAGAGCGTCGAGATTCTTCTGTTCGACGTTCATCTTCAGCCCCACCATGCCTTCGGCCGCGAGCGCCCCTTTCAGGAGCATGGCCAGATTCTCCATCTTCTCCCGTTTCCAGGCTTCTTTCCAGGACACCGGGTTGGCGATAAAGCGGGTGCTCGAGACGAGCAATTCATCGACGATGCGCAGCTTGTTGGCGCGCAGACTGCTGCCGGTCTCGGTCAACTCGACGATGGCATCCACGAGAAACCCGGCTTTGGCCTCGGTCGCGCCCCACGAAAACTCCACGTCGGCTTTCACGCCATGCTTCTCGAGGTAGCGCTGCGTCACGCCGACCAACTCGGTCGCGATGCGCTTGCCCTGCAGGTCTTTGACGGACTTGATCGGCGAATCGGTGGGGACGGCCAGCACCCAGCGCACCGGGCGAAATCCGCTCTTGGCGTAGAGCAGTTCGCAGATTTCATGGACCTTGGCGCCCGACTCCAGGATCCAATCCAGCCCGGTCAGGCCGGCGTCAAAAACGCCGTCGGCCACGTAGCGCGCCATTTCCTGCGAGCGCACGAGCATGATCTCCAGCTCGTCGTCGTCGGAGGTCGGAAAATAGGACCGCTCCGAGGCATAGACGCGGATGCCGGCGCGCTTAAAAATCTCGACCGTCGATTCCTGCAGGCTCCCCTTGGGAAGGCCTAATTTAAGTTTTGGAGTTTCTGACATGCCCGGAATTATATCAATTGGAGGCGGCGGGAACGACGTAGAAACCCCGGCGGGGATCCAGCGTCAGGCGCGCCTGGTTGTCCTTCAGCCAGGCTTTGGCTTTTTTATAAGCCTTTTTCTTTTCCTTGGACGTCATCGCGGATTCAAATTCAAAGTTGGCATGCGCGAGAAGCTCAAACGCCTGTTCGGCCGAAATCATGCCCACCGTCCTCAGAGTCATCAACAGCACGCGGGCATCGTCATCCATGATCTTATAGGAAAGCGGCGATGTCTGGTGCCTTTCCATGATCTGCAGAAGGTCCCCCAGCGCCGATTTATCGCCCAGAGATCCTCGGGCGAGGATCCGCCCAACCGTCGGCGTGGCCTGAGACGCCGCGCGAAGGGCATCGAGCGAATCGCGGCTGGAACGCCAACCGAGGACGACGCCCGCATAATCGCCTAGCCCGGCATCCGGCAGCAGCGTTTCGAGGAACTTGTTCACGCGCGGATCGGGCTGATGGATCACCCGGTCGAGCAAAGGCTTATCGGCGGACCAGTCCTCTACATATTTTTTGACGTCTGTATTGACCCAGGCATTCCAGTCGGAAATTTTCGTCTGCTCGGCGGATGGACGGCGGGAATAGGGGATCTGCGCGTCGTCAAGTCCCGGGGGCAGGTACCAGAAGCGTTCCTGGTCGAAAGCGTGCGCGGTGTGGTTGGCCAGCTGCGACCGCGTATCGTTGATCAAGTGGCCCACAAGATCGGCGGTCTTTCCATTTTTAGCCCACCAGGCCTGCCAGGCCTTTACGATCGGATCGATGTGCTGCCCGGTCACTTCCTGCAGAATGTCATAGGCCAGCACATTGGGCCCGGGGACCTTCAGAAGATCGATCAGCACGGGGATATGCGCCGGCTGAATAAAATTCACAAGCTTTTTGCGCGCTTTGTCCCGCAAGTCGGGATTGGCGCTCTTGAGCCCCGAAAGAAAGAGATTGCCGGACAGAGTGAAGGTGTCCCATCTCTGAGAAATGACGCCCGCCAGGACGCAGCGCGCGGAAGGATTCAAGCCGGAACGGACGGTCGCTTTGCCGAGAAGTCTGCGCAGCGTCAGAAAATCCGGGCCGTCCTGGTCATAAAGGGAGCGCAGGATGGAATAGCCGGGATCGACCTTATCGTTGAGCTGGCCTTCCGGAACCTGATTAAGCAGTTGGATTTGTTTGAGAACGGTCGCCTCGGCATCTGCGGCGGGAGCCGTAGGCTCCGCATGAAGAAAAGCCATCGGTATCAAGCAAAGGGCTAGGGCTGTTTTTTTCATGAAGGCCTCCCGTGTTCGACTTTGGTCTGAAGCGCTTCCAATAAGGCTTCCGCTTTAAGGAGCGTTTCCTGATATTCGCGCAACGGATCGGAATCCGCGACGATTCCCGCTCCAACGGGAAAACAGAGCCGGTCTTTATCCAGAAAAATCGTGCGGATCAGAATATTGAAGGTCGCGTCGCCGGTAAAGCCGATCCAGCCCAGAGACCCCGTATAAGGGCCGCGTTGATGCGGTTCCAGTTTATGAATGATTTCTATGGCGCGGATTTTCGGACACCCGGTGATCGTGCCTCCGGGGAACCCCGCCTGCAGAAGGTCCCGCCAGGACCGTCCGGGGGAAAGGATTCCGCGGATGTCGGAGACCAGATGAATCACATGGGAGTAGAGTTCGGGGATGAGCGTTTCAGACACCTGGATCGTCGAAGGAATGCAGACGCGCCCCAGATCGCTGCGTTCCACATCGACCAGCATGATGTGCTTGGCGCGCTCTCTGGCATCGTGAGCCAAGGCTTCAGCGATCCACTTGTCGTTCGAGAGCGTCATCCGGCGCGGATACGTTCCCGCAATGGGGCGCGTTTCGGCCCGCCCCGCTTCCAGCCGGTATAACAGCTCCGGGGAAGCGCTCACCATCCAGCGCGTCCCGGACCGCCAGAGCGCCGCATAGGGAGAAGGATTAATGTCCGCCAGGTTTCGGTAGAGCGTCCAGGGGTCTCCGGACCAGGCCGCCGTGAAATTCTGGCTCAAATGGCATTGGTAGATATCGCCCTGCCCGATGAATCCTTTAGCCCGGCGCACCATCAGCTGATACGCCGCCGGGGACCGGTTGGATTTGACGTCGGTGGCTTGAAACGTTCCCCAGGCCTTGCGCCGGCGGATGGCCTTCTGCACGGAAACGGCATACCGCCGCAGACGGTCCTGGCCCTGTCGATAGAGGCGTTCCAGCTGGACCGGCGAAAGGGCCCGGCCTTCCGGCAGAAAGACCGAATGGACGAGCCAGAGACGGCCGCGGGCATGATCGACCGCCGCGATCGCGTCAAAAACGCCAAACTCCAGTTCAGGGAATTTCTCAATGGCCGGCGCCGTGGATTTGGGCCGTTTCGAACGAAAGAGCTGAGACAGTTTCGGCTCCAGGTGCGCGGCGCTTTCGTAGCCCAGATATCCGACGGCGCCGCCCCAGAAGGGCGGGAGCGCTTCGACGCGCGGACCGGTGAGCGCGTTGAACCAGCCATAAAAACGGTCATAGGGGTTGCCGATTTTGATCGCTTCCTGCCTGCCGGCAGGCAGGTCCTGCCGGGCGCCGCTGGACGTCCGGTGACGGAGGGTCAGCGTGTCGCCGGCCGCCTCCAGATGGTACCGTGGAGCGTCCAACGCGAGATAAGAATACCGGGCCTGGGAAGTCGGAAGGCCGGCCTGCCGGCCGGCATCGTCACGGGTCGCGCTGTGCAGGAAGAAAAAGTTCTGTTCCTGGGCGGCCAGGCTATGGACCCACTCGAGGCTGTCGCGGCTGGGAAGTTCAGGTTCGATCCAGAGTGGGATGACGCGGTAGTGGCCGGCCCAGCGCGCGAACTGGCTAAAGGTCGGATACATCGCCGTTCAGCGACCGCATGACGAGACCCGTCGTGACCTTGGGGTAGAAATAGGTCGATTTCTGAGGCAGGAGGCGCCCGGCCCGGCAGATGTCCGCAAACGCTTCCTTGTCCGGCGGCGGAAGGAGGAACACCGCGTTGCATTCGCCGCGCTGAAGATTCAGGACCATGTCCCGCGCGTCCTGGCCGTAGGAAATATTTTCGAGCGGGATCCCTTTCAAGAGGTCTCCGTGGAGGGACACGACGGGCATCGGCGGCATTTTCGCCTTGGGCGTCAGCCAGAAAAGATGGCCGCCTTCCAGAACAAATCCCAAGCCGGAGTGTTCCCCCTCTTTTCGCAGCCGCGTCATGAGAACGCTTAATCCCGGCAGCCGCTTCATCGAGAAGAAAGGCTCGATCCGCTTCTGCCATTCCGGCAGCGGAGCCGCCCAGCGCACGGCGCGGTGCGTCGGCTCAATCACAAGCCCCGGATCCGACAACGGACAGAGAAACGCCAGGACATACCGATACGCCCGCTTGGAGGTGAATTTGGCGCGGTCTTGCTTGAAACGTTCCCGCGAAAAATTCCAGGCCGTTTCGTACCGATGATGGCCGTCGGCGATCAAGACGTCCCCGGAGGCCACGACCTTCCGCAAAAGCCTGATCGTTTCCGGATCCGACCATTTCCACAGCCGGTGCGTCACCCCGTTATCGTCGCGGCAGACGGTGAGCGGTCTTTCCGCGAGACGGCGTTCAATCAGCTCCCGGGCGGCGCCCTGCCGGTCAAAAAAGATCCCGAAGATCGGACTGATATTCGCATGCGTCGCGCGCATGAGTTGCAGGCGATCTTCCTTGTGCTTGGGAAAGGTCCGCTCATGCGGCCGGATGCGTCCCTTGCCGGGAGTTTCCACACGCAGCGCCGCAAAAAAACCGCGCCGGAAATACGGCTGGCCGCTGACTGAAAACCGTTCCTCGTATCCATAGAAGCACGGCTCCTTCTCGCGGACCAGGAGGCGCTGGTTTTGCCATTGATTCCAGTACGCCGCTGCCACTTGATATTTATCCTTTGTCCCCTGGGCGAGCGGCAGCTCAACGCGCACGACGTTCCGGGGATGGCGCTCCAAAAGACGATGGTAGTCGGGGACGCTGATGATATCGTAGGGAGGGCAGATGACGTTGGACAGATTCGGCAGCTTCGTTAAGTTATACCGAATCGCTTTGAAGGGAGCGATTTCCACCATGCCGCTATTTTACTTAATCTCAGCCGAGCGGAAGGGTTACTTGGTTCTAACGGCCTTTTTCGAGGCGGGCAATCAACGCTTTCATAGGAGCCAGGTGAACGTTACGAATCCGGGCATAGATCTCGCCGGCCTCCCGTTGATCGTAGACATGCGTGGACGCGTTGCGATCTTCAAGCATCTTTAGAAAGACCTGTTCTTCCCCGCTTTGAATCAATCCTTCACGGAAGGCGGCCTTCAGCGTTCCTTTGGGCGAGGAAACCTCGATACCTTCCATCTCCGCGAGATAGATCCGCAAGGCCTTCCAAAGAAGTTCAAAGGTAAATTCAAAACGTTGAAGGACGGCATCGGCCTGAAGCGGGGAGGGCGGTTCCGCGACCGCTTCCTGCAGCCGCTCAAATGCCTGAGAAAATTTCTTGAGAGCGAGTTTTCCTTTATCGTTCATAAACAACCTTTCCTGTTTTTAAAACCAGATCACGCAAATCACGTTCCACGTCGGGCAAATACACAATATCCACCTTGTACAGCCCTACAGAGTCATTCACGGTCTCTTTGATTTCATACGCCCGGTCCGGCTTGGGGGCATCCACAGCCAGATCGAAGTCGGACCCGGGAGCGAAACGCCCCTCCGCCCGCGAGCCGAACAGGATAATCCTGGGAGGGTCGATCTCTTTTTTCAGAATCGCCAGCGCCGTCTGAAGCACTTGGTTTTCTCTCGGCGTCATCTTGGTTGCGGCCATGGGACGATTTTACACTTTTTTGGAAATGTAGAAAATTAGGAAAGAGGCAGCTTCTTAAACGTCTTTTCGATGGCGGCGAGCGCTTTTTTGAGGATGGCTTTGGAATGGGCGGTCGTAAGGAAAGCGGCTTCAAAGGCGGACGGCGGGAAATAGACGCCGCGCTCCAAGAGATGATGGAAGAACGTCGCATAGAGCGGCGCATTGGAGCGCTGAGCGCTCGTGAGATCCACGACGGGCGCGTTGTTGAAGAAGAGCGTCCACATCGAACCGGCGCGATTGATGCGGATGGAAAGGCCGATCTCGCGGGCGAGCTCTTCAATTTCTTCCGTAAACCACGCTGTGAGCTGGTCGAGCGCTTTGTAAGGCGACCGGGACTTTAAATAGGTGAGCGTACTGATGCCGGCGGAGACCGCCACGGGATTGCCGGCCAAAGTCCCGGCCTGATACACGGGCCCGAGGGGCGCGACCCAGTCCATGATGTCCCGGCGACCGCCATAGGCCGCCAGAGGCATCCCGCCTCCGACGATCTTACCGAGGCACGTGAGATCCGGTGTGATCTTATAAACGGTCTGGGCCCCGCCAAACGTCAGACGGAACCCGGTAATCACTTCATCGAAAATGAGGAGCGCGCTGTGCGCCGCGGTAAGCGCCCTTAATTCCTCCAGAAAACCTTGGCGCGGCAGGACGACACCCATGTTGGCCGCCACCGGTTCCACGATGACCGCCGCAATGGACTGACCCTCGCGCCGGAAAAGATCTTTGACCGCCTCGATGTCGTTAAAAGGCAAAACTCGGGTCTTTTGCGCCAGGGTGGCCGGGATCCCCGCCGAATCGGGCGCCGAAAGCGTGAGCGCCCCTGAGCCGGCCTTGACCAGCAGAGAATCAACGTGGCCATGGTAGCAGCCGGCAAATTTGACGATGACTTCCCGCTGGGTGGCGGCGCGCGCCACGCGTATGGCCGACATGACCGCTTCCGTGCCGGAGCTGACCAGGCGCATGCGGCCGATGGATGGAAAAGCTTTTTGGATCAGCTGGCCGAGCTCCAGCTCGAGTTCGGTGGGAGCGCCGAAGGAAAGTCCCTTGCGGGCCGCGCGCGCGACCGCCGATGCCACGGCCGTCGGCGCATGGCCCAGGATCGATGCCCCCCAGGAATGGCAGAAATCGATGTAGCGCTGGCCATCCGCATCCCACAGATAGGCGCCCTGCCCGCGGCTGATAAAGCGCGGCGAGCCGCCTACTCCTTTAAAGGAACGCACAGGCGAGTTTACTCCCCCGACAAAGACATCCTGGGATTTTTTAAAGAGAGCTTCTGACTTTTTAACTTTCATAATAGGGCCCTGATGAGGGCGAAATCCTAGCATTTACTCCTTTCAATTGACAATATCGACGGAAAAATCTAGAATCTCCGTCAGACCACCAGGGCCAATACTCTCAATTTACAATTCGCATCTTAAAATCAATATGATTACGTCAATTTTATTTGATTTTGGCGGCACCCTTGATTCCGACGGCCAGCATTGGCTAGATCGTTTTTATCGAATTTACGATCAAATCGGGCTTTCTCACATCCCCAAAGAACGCATTAAAGAGGCTTTTTATTGGGCCGACACCGCGCTGGAGGCCGATCCGGGAATCCGCACAGCCGGCTTTCGGCTCATGATGGAGCGGCATGCGCACCTGCAATTTGAAAAATTGGGGCTGAATGACCCCAAGCGGGAAGCGGAAGCGGCGGCCGCTTTCTACCGCCCTTCGGAAAAAGTGCTTCACCGCAACCGCCGAATCTTAGAGCGCCTGCGCCAGGTCGGCCTGCGGATGGGCGTGGTGTCCAATTTTTATGGAAATGTGGAAACGCTGTGCGAAGAAGCGGGCTTCAAGCCCTGCTTCAGCGTGATTCTGGATTCCCTCCTCATCGGGCTTAAAAAGCCCGATCCGAAATTATTCCAACTGGCTTTGGACCGGCTCAACGCGCAGGCTTCGCAGGCCGTCTTCGTTGGGGATTCCTTTGAGCGGGACATCGTCCCCGCCAAAGCGCTGGGCATGACGACTTTCTGGATGGCGGGCAATCGAAATCAGGCGCCGCCCGACCCGTCCAAAGTCGATAAAATCCTGCACAGCCTGGAAGACCTCCCCCCGTTGATCCAATCGTTGCGCTCGGGAGTCCCCGTTTGAAAAATGCAGGCATCATCGCAGCCGGATGGGGCGAGCGATTGGGCCAGAAGGTCCCCAAGGCCCTGACCCGGGTCGGCGGGAAGGCCCTCATCGACTACACGCTGGACGGCTTCGAAGCCGCCGGCATCCAGCGCGTGACCTGTATCGTCAATGAAGCGGCGCGGGCCGTCCCCGAACATGTAGCCAGGTCCGGCCGGAAGCTGGCGATGGACTGGATCATCCAGACCACCCCCTCCTCCATGCACAGTTTTCTCATTGTGTTGGAGCGACTGGCGCGCCAAGGCGAATCCTCTTATTTGATGACGACGGTTGATTCCGTTTGCCCCCCGTCGGCTTACCGCGACTTTTTAGCCGAATCGGACCTTTTTGAAAACGCCGACGTGTCGCTCGGGCTCACCACTTTTGTTGACGATGAAAAGCCGCTGCGCGTGGCCATGCGCGGGGAAGAAGGCACCGGCATCATGCCCGCTCATGTTAAAGTCAATCCGGCAGCCTTTGAGATCATCGCGATGACGAGCAAAGGTTTTATCAGCGAATTTGTGACCGCCGGCTTTTATCGCGCCAGCCCCAGAATCCTGAAGGAGAAGGAAAAGGTCCTGGCCGGGAAATTTACCGCGCTGCGCCAATACCTCGGTTATCTTCTAAAATATGGTTACCGTTTTTACGGTGTTCCCTTGCCTGCCGTGGTCGATGTCGACCGGCCTCAAGATATCCGGGTTGCTGAACGCTTTTTGGAGAAAACAAAATGTTTTTAGGCATTTATCGTGAGCCGGAATTTTCGCCCGGGCGGCATATGTCAAATGACGCCAAGATTCTGCGCCTCGTCGGCCAGGCGCTGGAGCGCACGGGCGTTGATGTGACCCTGGTGACGCTGGAAGAAGCGCGCGGGCTTTGGCAAGAGGCTGATTTGATTTTCTCCATGTGCCAGGGACCCAAAGCGATCGCGGAACTCACGGAATGGAAAAAGGAAGGCGCGTTTATTCTGAACGATCCGGAAGCCTCGCGCCGAACGTACCGCGACATGCTCTGTGCCACGATCCGCGAAAAGGAACTGGGGTTCCCGCATAGCGAATTTATCAAGACAGACGCTCGCCCAAGAGAGCTGGACCGCTTTCAGTCCTGGTTCAGGAGCCAGGGCGCGTGGCTCAAGCGGTCGGACGTTCATGCCACACAGGCAGGGGATGTCGTAAAGCTGGAGCGGTGGTCGGATTTGGATCCCGCGCTTACGGCTTTTCGCTCCAGAGGCCTCAAACAAGCCGTCCTGCAGAAGCATTGCGAAGGCGATGAGGTGAAATTTTATGCCGTCAAAGGCGGGGGTCTTTTCTGGCCTTACTATCCGAAGGATTGCGAAGGGTACCCCTTTGACGAAAAAGAACTGCAGGCGCTGGCGGAGCATTCCGCCAGGGCGCTCGATCTATCGATCTATGGCGGAGACGCCATTATTTCCGCCGAAGGAATAATCACGCTGATTGACCTGAACGACTGGCCGTCTTTCGCGCCCTGTCGGGGCGCGGCCGCCAGCGCGATCGCCAAGTATTTAAAGGAAACCTACGATGCCATCCAAAACCGCCGAACAACCGCTACCGTCCGTTAAACTGAACGGCTGGCCGGGGCCGAAGTCCGTCGAACTCTTCGAAGAAGAGCAGAAGTTTATCGCTCCCGGCAATCAGTCCATCGCGCTTTTGTCCAAGCTCACCATTGAAAAAGGCGAGGGTTGCCGGATCACCGATTCGGACGGCAACACTTATCTGGATCTCAACGTCGGCGTTTCGGTGGCGAGCCTCGGATACTGCCACCCCAAATTTGTCAAAGCTCTTTCCGAGCAGCTCACTAAAGTGACGATCGGAAGTTACACGACGCGCGCCCGGCTGGCGCTGGTCAAGCTCATCGCTCAAATCGCCCCGAAGGGCCTGCGCCGCACGCAGCTTTTTTCCAGCGGCGCGGAGGCCGTCGAAGCGGCCTTTCGCCTCGCCAAGTCCATCACGAAAAAGAAACAGATCTTCGGCTTCTGGGGCGGCTTCCACGGAAAGACCCAGGGGACTCTCCCTCTTTCTCTCGTGGATTGGAAATTCGACATCGGGCCCCTCATGCCGGGCTACCAGCAGGTCATGTATGCGGATTGCTACCGGTGTCCTTTGAACCTGAAGGTCGAGACTTGCGGTTTGGCTTGCGCCGAGCAGCTCCGGAACCAAATTCGCGCGACGGCCAAAGGGGACGTGGCCGCCGTGATCGCCGAGCCCGTGCAGGGCACGGCCGGCAATATCGTTCCGCCCGACGGCTACATCAAGGCCATCCGGGACATCGCCAAAGACGAAGGCGCGGTTTTTATTTCGGATGAAATGATCTGCGGTTTCGGGCGGACCGGCACCATGTTCGGCGTAGACCATGACCGGGTGCTTCCGGACATCATGACCATCGGTAAAGCCATGGGGAACGGGTTCCCGGTTTCCGGCGTCATTACCACCGATGAGCATGCGCAGGCCAAACCCTGGTCACTCCCCAGCGCCTCCTCCTCAAGCTACGGCGGAAATCCTTTTGCGAGCGAGGCCGTGCGCGTCACGGCCCAGACTATCGTGGACGATAAGCTGGTGGAAAACAGCGCGCGGGTCGGCAAGATCCTGCTCGACGGGATTAAGAACCTTCAGAACAAGTATGAATTCATCGGTGACGTTCGCGGGCGGGGCCTTTTGATCGGCATCGATCTGGTCAAGGACCGAAAGACAAAGGAATTCCTGCCCAAGCCGCTTTGCCAGAAGTTTTTCTTCGAAGGCTTAAAGCGCGGCATTATCATGATGAGCTATTCGCCGCGCGTCCGCATTCACCCTCCGTTGATTCTTTCGGAGGCGGAAGCGCGCGAGGCCGTGGCCAAAATGGACGGCGCTTTTGCCGCGATCCTGCCGGACTTTGAAAAATTATGACGAAACTCAAAGGGGCTTTTATCGGATTCGGGAACATCGCGCAGTTCGGCCACTGGCCGACCTACGCGGCTTCGCAGGAGGCGGAAATCATTGCCGTCGTGGATTCCTCTCCGGCCCGCCAGGAAGCAGCCAGGCGCTTGAAGGCCGACCTGAGGGTGTACGCCACACTGGATGAGCTGCTGAAGAAAGAATCGCTGGACTTCGTCGATATCTGCACGCCCCCCTCCTCGCATGCGGAGCTGGCGCTCAAGGCACTGAAAAATAATTGCCATGTTCTCTGTGAAAAGCCGTTAACGCTCAAAATGTCTGATTATCTGGACTTGTCCAAAGCGGTCGCTTCTTCCCATCGCGCGCTTTTTACGGTCCACAACTGGAAAATGGCCCCGATCTTCCAGAAAGCGTTTGCGCTCATCCGGGAAGGGCGTATCGGGCCGGTCTGGCATGTCGAGATTTTTACGCTGCGGGACAACGTCTGCAAAGGGGCGGCGGATGGGAATGTAGAGGCGCAGCGCAGCGCGCCCTCTGAGGATTGGCGCACGAATCCCTCCGTAGCGGGCGGCGGGATTCTGGTCGACCACGGGTGGCATTCGTTTTATCTGCTGCTGAACCTCGTCAACGCCGAGCCCCAGAAGATCCTGGCCAAGATGCTCAAGGACCGAGAGAACCTGGAAAGCCTTGAGGAGGCGGTCCAAACGCTCGTCCAGTTCCCTGAGGCGGACGGGTATGTGCACCTCACGTGGCGCGCCAAGATGCGCCGCAACCACGTCATCGTCCAGGGCCAATCCGGGACTCTCCTCATCGACGATGACCGGCTGCTTCTCTCCGCGCATGACGGCCGGGCGCGCGAGGAAATTGAATTTCCGTCCGCGCTCTCCGCGGGCTCCCATCACGCCGACTGGTTTGAGGCTTTGCTGCCGGATTTTCTCGCCGAAATAAAAGACCCCGCCAAACGCGGGGCCAATTTTAAAGAAGCGGGCTGGTGTCTCGCTTTAACGACCGCCGCCTACCAATCCAACCTTCAGGGCTTCAAAGAAGTGGAAGTTGTGTTCCCCGGCCGGCAGAAGTCTCAGCCCGCGCTGGCATAGCCTTCGACAGCCTCCAGAAAAGCCACAACCCCACGCAATCCCAGAAGATCTCACGCACGCGGCGGATGAGCGCGACCGTGACACCCAGGACCGGAGAAAGCCCCAGCATCGAAGCCGCCAGATAGTGGCCTCCTTCATACATGCCGACCCCCGCCGGAGCGAAAAGCCCGACTATGGCGGCCAGCTGGGCCATGGCGCCTATAAACCAGGCTTCCCGCAACGTGATGCGGTGGCGGATCAGAAAGAAGATGACCGCGACTTCCAGCGCCCCGGCGAGCCATCCCGTGATGTGCCAGAGGACGCTCCCCAGGAACCGGCTCTTCCCCTCGCGATAGAAAGCACCGATGGAATCATCCAGGGCGACGAGCTTTTTTTCCTGTTTCTGCAGCCAGGGATGGCCCGTGAGATTGTGCAGCCACCGGCCGGCGCGGCTGAAGGAGCGCTGCGTCAGGAGCAGGATGAAAATAGCGATCCCCGCCGTCAGGAGAACAAGCGAGAGGATTGTCGCCGGATGATGAAGGATGGACTGCTGGCGCTTATTGCCTCCGAAGATGAGGCCTAGCCCGACAAAGAGAACCAACCCTACGCTCTGCGCCGCTTTGGCGATCAGGACCGAAGAGGCGGCCTCGTGCATGGGGATCCAGCGCGACAGGAGCTTGGCCTTGAGCGGCTCCCCGCCGATATACCCGGAAGGCAGCATCGAATTGAACGTCTCGCCGGCCAGGCGGATCTGGGAAAGTCTGACGAGCGGCTGTTTGGCATACTGGGCGTGAAGCGCCATCCGCCATCCCGCGGTGTTCAACAGGATCCAGCTGACGGGATAGACCAGGACGACCCCATAGCCCCACCCCAGCATGGCCAGGGAATGCCGGATATGGACCCATCCCACTTCACGGATGACCAAGGTCACGATCACCGCGCCGATGATGACGCCGACGATGCGGATGATTTTCATAAAGGAACTCTCCTGGTGAGCAGGCTCCCCGAGGACCTTATGATAAATCGCGCGCAGCGAAACTACAGACGCGACGCCGATGGGCGTGTGAAGAGGCAAAGGACCCCCAAGACGCAGGCATACACGACCGACCCGATCGCGCAAGCCCACAGAAACCATTCCAGCCGATGGATGAAAGCCAAAACGACAACTCCATAAACAAAATCGCGCCGCGCCAGCGCGTCGCTGAGAAGAATGAGCCGTCTTCTCCAGGCGGGGGCTTCGGCCGCCGAGAGAGAATCTCCGGCGACCGACGTAAAGCTGCTTCGGCCTTTGCGCCACGTTTGAAAGCTGGCCAGCCCCGCCGACAGGACAGTCCCCAGCGCGGCGGTCCGCCCAAGCGCCACATATACCGCATTTCCCGTGTCTTTGAAAAGACCGATTCCGAGACCATAAAACACGGCGACGTGCACGACATTGTCGCCCCAGAGGTCCAGCCAGCCGCCGAGCTTGGACATCATCTGTTTGGCGCGCGCAATTTCTCCGTCGCAGCCGTCCAGAATCGAGGTCAGCAAAAAGACCAGAGACCCCGCGATTTTGGCTGTTGCGCCTTCCCGGGCCATGAGCCAGCCGCCCCAGATCCCGAGAAGCGTCACACCGAGGGTGATCTGGTTAGGCGTGACCGGCGTTTTTAACAGCTGGCGGCTGATCGCGCCGGAAATTTTCCGGTCGAAGTGGCGGGCAAAAAATCCGTCGGTATCTTTCGAAAAAGTTTCCATGGAGTGCATTGTATCTTTTAGCCAAAAGAGAAACCCCTTTTCTCAGTTCAGCATCGAACTGGGAAAAGGGGCTCCCTGTGCAACGGTGTCTGTCGATTAGCGTCTTTTCATCTTGGCGCGGGACACATCACCCGCTTTATCCAAGAAGTACAGATATCCCGGAGCCTTCTTCACGCCGACTTTCTGCACCTTCTCCGGCTTGCCGCCCTTTTTGCCGCCGCGCGCCATTTTGGCCCGAGAGACATCCCCCTGCTTATCAATGAAATAGAGGTAGCCCTCCGCCCGCTTCACGCCTGCCTTCGCTACTTTTTCTGCCATGTTGATGTCACCTCCTCCGTCAGAGAATTCGTCACAGCTAAATCGTCCTCATTCTATACCGTCGACGAAGAACCTGTCAAATCTTTTCTTCTGACGGACAGGCGTCCCGGCCCCTCGGCAGACGGCCGTCAGACGTCTGGCGACCGTGCCGATGGTGCTGGGATCATTCTACTTCTTATGCGGTGGGGTGCTTTTGAACGAACTTTTTGATGTCTTCGAGATGCTCCAGAATCAGCCTGGCCTTTTTGAGGCCGAACTGAAAAGGGAACTTATCCTGGGGGGTCTGCCGGATGATCAGCATGGCATTCCCCTTATAATCGCCTTCTAGGACTTCTGCCATAAGTACCTCCTTCTTTATGAAATGCCCTCCATAAAGTTAGAGGCAGAAGTCTAAAAAATATTCACGCCCTCCCTAATGCGGCAACGACTGCAGAAGGCTGTTGGCCGCCGACCAGACCAGAATAAGCGCCACGACAATAGCCACCGCATAGCCGAACCACAGGAGTCCGGCAAATGCCGTTTTGAGCGATGAGGGCCCGAGGTCTTCCGACTGGGCCATTTCATCGCGGTCTGCTATCGAATCGAAGAGCGCTTTTTTCTCCGGTGCGACCGAAGGAGCTTGTGGTGCGGACAGCGAGTCGAGGACGTCGGGCATCTCTTTCTTTGGGGCAAGTGTCGGGACAGCATTGTCAGCCATGTTGCACCTCCCGGCTTAATTAAACCGCTATCGCCCATGAAAAGCAAGCAGAAGTACTACTTAAAATGAAGTATTTTCAAGTATTTTGAACAGTCGATGGGCCTTGAAAAAAGAGCGCCTAAAAGTCATCATATACAAGATATGAATCGATACCAGGCCCTGATTTTCCTTGGGATCCTAACCATTGGCGGTCTAGCAGGACCGCTTCGAGCAGATGTTGCCACCGTTCCGAGCGTCTTTGGAACGGTCCGAGCTTACCCAAATCCCTGGAAAGCCGACCAAAACAGCAAGCCTTATGTCACCATCGACGGGCTTCCAGCCTCAGTCGTCACGAGCGTCCGGATCTTCACCATTTCCGGAGAACTCGTTCGCAAGCTTTCCGGAACGCAAAGCGTTCAATGGGACCTTCGAAACAGCGCCGGGGAAAATGTGGCTTCCGGCGTTTACATCTATCTTCTCATCGCGAACGGCGAACAACATTCCGGGAAAATAGCGATTATCCGCTGAAGCGAACCTTCCCCAAGCAATTTCTCTTAAGCTAAAGTCCGTTAAGCACCTGAATCGCAAATACTCTCCTAAAAACAATACGTTTCGATAAGAGATGTTTCTTCTTTTAAAGTCTTATTTCCCTGTCAGTTGCCTGTTGCGCATTCCCGGGAAATCCCTAAAGTTAAAAGGCGATGGAAAAGTGGTGGCTGATCTTAGGTTGCTTAGCCGCGGGCGTCCAAGTGTCCCTGGCCGATTTTCGTCTTCCCTTTCAAGAAGGTGAGGATCTCGTTTTTCAAATCCGCTGGGGCGTGATCACCGGCGGTTATGCGACGCTGAGCGTTCCTTCCATCGATAAGATCGATGGAAAATCCGCGTACCACATTCTCTCCGAAGCTCGCTCGACCGGGATGGTTGATGCCTTTTATCGCGTCAAGGACAAAAATGAAGCATGGCTGGATACGGCCCTGCCCCAATCTTTGCGCTATTCCAAGACGATCCTCGAAGGCAAATACAGCGTGGATGAAGTCGTCGAGCTGGATCAGACGGCCCACAAATATCACCTGACCGAAGTCCGGCACGACAAGAACAACGCGCGGGAAGAAAAGCAAGGCATAATTCCGGCGAGCGTTCTGGATGTGCTCTCCAGCCTCTATTATGTCCGTTCGCTTCCTTTAGAAGTGGGTAAATCCTTCACTATCGATGTGCATTCAGGCGATAAAACGTGGCCGCTGGTGGTCCAGGTGAAGAAATTGGAAAAGGTGAAAGTCAAAGCCGGCAAATTTCTCTGTTACCGCGTCGAGCCCCTGCTGCGCGAGCGCGGGATCTTTATCAGCAAGGGCAAGAAGCTGGAAGTCTGGCTGACGGCGGACGCGCACCATATGCCGGTCCTCATGCGCTCGGAGATCTTTATCGGCCATGTCTCCGCCGAGCTGGTCCGCCAAAAAACACAGCCTCCCAAAGACGACCATCAGCAGCTCGCCTCCAGCACTGTTGCCGCCTCAAGAATTCCACTTTAAAATCCGCAAAATTCAGTTATAGTTAGGCATCATGTTTTTTCGGCGTGGCCTTCTGGCCTTTTTTCTATTCGCCATTTCAAGCCAGACGGCCTGGTCTGCGTCCGGAACGGAAGGCGCCAGCTTTCTCGACATCCCCGTCGGCGGCGCGCCGGCCGCTCTCGGTTCCGCCTACACCGCGCAAGCCAATGACGCTTACGCGCCCGTCTGGAATCCCGCCGGCCTTGGATTTCTCCACAGCGCCGAATTCACCGGCATGCATCTCAACTACATCACTCCTGTGTCTTACGAACACGCGGGTCTGGTTGTGCCGCTGGGCAAGAGCGATGAAAGCGAATCGCGTCCGGCAGGGCTCGGCGCTTCAATTCAATATCTCGGGGCCAACAACCTCGACGCGCGCGATGAACTCGGGCAGCCGAATGGGAGTTTTTCGGCCTCCTTTGCCGCCTATTCCCTGGCGTACGGCCACAAAATGTCCGACACCCTGGCTCTCGGCGCCACAGCGAAGATGATCACCGAAAAGATATCCGACGCTACGGCCAAAGCCTATGCGTCGGACCTGGGGCTCCTTTATAAACCGACGTCCAAACTGAGCGTGGGGGCGGTGGCCGCGAATATTGGATCGAGCGTTAAGTTCGTGAACGAATCCGATCCCCTGCCGCTGGCGGGGCGGCTCGGCGCCACCTATCAACTGCGGCCCCAATGGGACGTCTCGGCCGAAGGCGTGTATCGGAAAACCGGCCTGGTCTCCGGTTCCATGGGGATCGAATGGCGTTACGGCGATATGTTCTCTTTTCGCGGCGGATACAACACGGCCCATACCAAGGAACTGGGGGCCGCTTCGGGAGTGACGGCCGGAGCCGGATTATTTTTCTGGGGACAGGAATTTTCCTACGCCTGGGTCCCCATGGGCGACCTCGGCCAGACGCATTATTTTTCCCTCGTCCTCCGTTGGAGCACGAAGCCGCGGCCGGAACGTCCGAGACTCAAGCCTTCGGAGGACCGCGAGTTTGATGATTTCAAAGACCCCAGCAAATATCATGATATCTATGACTTCTTAAATGACGATGAACGAAAATCCATTAAATAGACTTCACCGGGTGCATCGTCTTAGTGCCGGGATCGTCATGGCGGTGATCTGCGGAATAGCCGTTTACTCCCGAGCGGCTGAGCCCCGCGTCGCTTTAGCGGGACACATCCCGCCGCAAGTCGCCACCGCTGCCCTCTTGCAGCGGGCTTCTGCCGACGAGCCGGTACAGCTCAGCCTGGTGGTCAAGCTTGACCAGACCCTCCTAGACCAGACGCTCGAGCAGCTCTATGGGCGTAACGCTCCGGCGAGAAAGCACTTCCTGAGTTCCTCCGAATTCGCGCAGAAATTCGAGCTGGCCGACAAGCGCGACCAGTTGAAGAACTTTGCCAAAGCTAACGGATTGACCATTGATTCTGATGAAGATAACGACCAGAGCATGGTCGTGAAGGTTTCCGGTTCCGCAGGCGCCGTCGAACAGGTCTTCAATATTCAACTGAATCGCTATCGCACCCAGGATGGCCGTCTATTCCGGGCAAACAATACGGAACCCCAGATCCCCGCTTCGCTCTCCCCGCATCTGGGCGCTGTGATCGGGCTTTCCAACATCAGTGGGTTCGCCCATCCTCACATTCAGCGGCTTCCCGCTCAGGCCCGGTCTCCTTCGATCAGCGGAGGAACCGGACTCGGCGGCACATTGGCTCCCAGCGATATCAAAACCATTTACGGTCTAAACTCGACAGCGCTCAACGGATCGGGGCAAAAACTCGCCCTCTTTGAACTGGACGGCTACCATGCTTCGGACATTACGGCCTACGAAACGATGTTCGGCCTTTCGAATGTACCACTGACGTTCGTTGGCGTCGACGGTGCGACCAACAACCCATCCAACGGCAATGGGACAGACGAAGTGACGCTGGATATTGAGTTAGCGATCGCTTTGGCGCCAGGCCTGTCGAAACTTCTCGTCTATGGCGGCCCCAACACAGGCCAGGGGGTTTTGGATACCTATGACAAGATCGCAACGGACAACAGCGCCTCGGTCGTGAGCACATCCTGGGGCCTGAATGAACCGGACAGCGGCGTCTCTTTTCTGAACGCGGAATCTCAGATCTTTCAGCGTATGGCGACCCAGGGCCAGACCATTTTCGCCGCCTCCGGGGACAACGGCGCTTATGATGATGGAACGAGCGTCACCGTCGATGATCCGGCCTCACAGCCTTATGTGACGGGCGTGGGAGGGACCAGCTTGGCGGGAACGCTCCTGGCTCCCGTCGAAACCGTATGGAATTCGTGCGGGGTCAGGAAGTGCCTGCAAAACCAGGGCGGTTCCAGCGGGGGAGGCGTCAGCATCCAATGGCCGATCCCAAGCTACCAGGTCGATGTGGCAGGCTTAGCCTCTCAAACATTCCGGAACGTGCCGGACGTTGCGCTGAATGCCGATCCCGCTTCAGGATATGAGATTATCGTCCTCGGAGTGCCGGCCGCTGTTGGTGGAACCAGCGCGGCAGCCCCGCTCTGGGCCGCTTTGGCAGCGATGGTCAACCAACAACGCGCCTCCTCGGGATCGAGCGCGCTGGGCTTTGCCAATCCTACCCTCTATGCTCTTGCAACAAGTACTTCTGCGGCATTGCTGTTCACGGACGTGACCAGCGGGAGCAATGGCTTCTACAATGCCGCATCCGGCTACGACAATACGACGGGCTGGGGGTCATTCAAAGGCACCAGCCTAATAAACACCGTGAGCGTCGCAGGTCCACCGTTGCCCACATTGGCCAATCTCTATGCTTATCCAAACCCATGGGACGCTCGCAAAACATCAAGTCGCCAGATTAAATTTGCCAACAACCCCTATGGGCAAGATTCAAACCTTCCGGATGGGACGATGATCAAAATCTTTACGCTCTCCGGATTCTGGGTAAAGACGCTTATCGTAGAGAACAGAACGGCCGTCTGGCAGGACCTCACCAATGACGCCGGAGAGCGTGTCGCGTCAGGGCTTTATTTTTACGTGGCCACCTCAGGCAGCAATCAGGCTAGAGGCACGATTGCCATCATCAAATAATTGAGCTAAGATTAACGCCGGGGTCGGTCTACTGGGCCCATGGTCGATATAATTAACCCATCGTCCGAAGCATCCGCTCAGCCTGCGGACCCGTCTTCCAAGCTTCAACTGGTTCCGCTCGCGTTGATCAGGCCCTCCCCGCATCAGGCGCGCAAGTATTTTGATGAGGAAAATCTCTGGAAGCTCGCCGAGTCGATGCGGCAGGAAGGGCTAATCCAGCCCATCACCGTCCGGCTGCTTCTGCCGATGGCCGGAGATCGCGAAGAGCTGGGTTATGAACTGGTTTTTGGAGAGCGCCGATTGCGCGCGGCGCGGCTGCTCGGCTGGACGACCATAGAGGCGAGAGTCATCACGGTCATCAGCGAAGGCGAAGTCGCCGCCAAGGGACTGATTGAGAACCTCCAGCGCGAGGACCTCAATCCGCTTGAAGAAGCGGAAGGGTTCGCCCAGCTCAACCAGGCTGACCCCACGTATTGGACCCATGAACGGATCGGCCAGGTCACGGGAAAAAGCCGGGCTTATATCACCCAATCCCTGTCCCTTTTGCGGTTGCCGGAAGCCATCAAGGAAGATGTTCGCCGGCGAACCTATTCCCGGGGCCATGCGCTGGAAATCGCTCGATTGCCGGGCTCTTCCATGCAGCTGTCCGTGGCTAAATTGATCCCGGGCCGCCTGACGCGCGAACAAACCCGCAAACTGATCGATTCAATTTTGATTGGAAAAAAGAGCCTGAAAATGAATAAGCCTGGGGTCGTCTCCACAAACTCGTTGGGAGGTAAGGCCAAGGTAGATCCTCTCGCCGATCTTTGGCCCGAGCTCATGATGAACCCCTGGATCGCTACACCAGGATCAGTCCGTGTACGCTATCTGGGAGACTGGAGATGGTCATTTGAGTTGCCGGGACCGGCGGAGGAATCCGCGCATTCGTCCTTGACCGAATTGAAAACGATGCTACGATCCTGGCTGGCTCAGCTCCTCGCCCGTTTAGGCCGTTCACTCAGCTACGAAGCCGGAAATCCCCCCGCCCCTCCCGACTCCACGAACAAATCAGACAAAAACTAGTGAATAAACGGAGGCCCCAACACCTCTAAGAGGTGTGAACCTCTTACGCGGATTGATGATCCCTCTGAGTGGTCTTCTCCTGCTGGCCAGCCCCGGAGAAGCCATGACCCGAGCTTTTTTCACCTCCCAGGAAAGCATCGAAAAGGAACTCGTGCGTCTGATCGACGCTAGTCATGCGTCTATCGATATGGCGCTGTTCCGCTTCGCTTCCAGGCCGCTGGCTCTGGCGATCTGCCGGGCGCGAGCCCGGCATGTGCGCATCCGGCTTGTGCTGGACGGGCATTCCGAGTCGGAAGGGAGAAGCCATACTCTGGCCATCGCTTTTGTGTCCGGAGAAGTGCGCCGGCTGGATGGCAAACGCGGCGGGAACCAGGGGATCATGCATCACAAATTTGTTCTCTTCGACAAAAACCGTGTGGTCACGGGCTCCTTCAACTGGACGGCAGGGGCCGAGCACGTCAACTACGAAAATGCTCTTCTGACGGACACCTCCGGCGTCGTGGCCGCCTTCAGCCGGGAGTTTGAGCGGCTCTGGGAGCGTGCGGAGAATGTGGATCCCGGTTTCATGGATGCCGCCGCGCCCTCGTCACCGAAGCATTCTTCCAAAATGACTGCCAAGAAAAAACGTGTCCGGAAGGCAAAAAAATCCCGGTCTGGCTAAAGCCAGGCTTGCTACAATTGGTAACGCTTGACGGACCACTCCATCGGGACACATCTATCCATCAAAGGGGACTCAATATGAAAACGCTTCTGAATGTATTCGGCTCAAATGTCTTCAGCGATCGCGTTATGCACCAGCGTCTGGCGAAAAACACTTATCAGGGGCTTAAAAAGACGATCGATGAAGGCGCTCCTTTGACGTTGGAGGTCGCCAACGGCGTGGCGGATGCGATGAAAAAATGGGCGCTCGAAAAAGGCGCCACGCACTACACCCACTGGTTCCAGCCGCTGACGGGCAAGACCGCTGAAAAACATGATTCGTTCCTGGTTCCCCAGCGTGACGGTTCCGCCATCATGGAATTTACCGGCAAACAGCTGATCAAAGGAGAACCGGACGCCTCCTCGTTCCCTTCCGGCGGCATCCGCGCCACCTTCGAAGCTCGCGGGTATACCGCCTGGGACTGCACCTCCCCCGCCTTTCTGAAAGAGGACGATGCCGGGAACGTGACCCTCTGCATCCCGACGGCTTTTGCTTCTTATACCGGCGAGGCGCTTGATAAGAAAACCCCGCTTTTGCGCTCCATGGAAGCGGTCTCCCGCCAGGCCCTGCGCGTCCTGCGCGCGCTCGGAAATACCAAGTCAAAGCGCGTGACCTCCACGCTTGGGCCCGAGCAGGAATACTTTCTTATCGAAAAAGAGTATTTCGACAAGCGTCTGGACCTGATCCTCACGGGCCGCACGCTCTTCGGTGCGCCCTCCCCCAAGGGCCAGGAACTGGAAGATCAGTATTTCGGGGCCATCAAGGACCGCATCTCCAAGTTCATGCGCGACTTGGACATCGAGCTCTGGAAAATGGGCATTCCCTCGAAAACCAAGCACAACGAGGTCGCCCCTGCGCAGTACGAGATGGCGCCGATGTTCGAGACGACCAATATCGCCGCCGATCACAACCAGCTGGTGATGGAAACGATGGAAAAGGTGGCGCTGCGCCACGGTCTGGTGTGCCTGCTGTATGAGAAACCGTTCGCGGGAGTCAACGGCTCGGGCAAGCACAATAACTGGTCTTTGGCGACCGACGACGGCCTGAACCTGCTCGATCCCGGCCACACGCCGCACCAGAACGAGCAGTTCCTGGTGTTCCTGGCGGCGCTCCTCATGGCGGTGGACCGCCATGCCACCAAGCTGCGCGCCGCGGCCTCCAACCCGGGCAATGACCTTCGCCTGGGGGCCAACGAAGCGCCGCCGGCGATCGTTTCGGTCTTTCTGGGCGAGGAACTCACCGACATCATGGAAAGCATCGCGGCGGGACGCCCGGCGAAAGGAAAGGGCCAACATGTGCTCAACATCGGCGTGGACACCTTGCCGGCGCTCCCGAAAGACAACACCGATCGGAACCGCTCGTCACCCTTCGCGTTCACGGGCAACAAGTTCGAGTTCCGGATCGTGGGATCTTCCGCCTCCATCTCCGGACCCAATGTGGTCCTGAACACCATCGCGGCCGAAGCGCTCGATGAGATGGCGACGCGCCTGGAGAAGGCGAAAGATAAAAATAAAGAAGTGACGGCCATCATCAAAGACACCATGAAAAAGCACGCGCGGGTGATCTATAACGGCGACAATTACACGCCGGAGTGGGTGGCCGAGGCGGCCAAGCGCGGCTTGCCCAACGTGCAATCGTGGATTGAGTCGCTCAAGGACATGAACACACCGGAAGCTCAGCAGCTCTTCGCGAAGTATTCGGTATTCTCTAGGCGCGAGATCAGAAGCCGGTTTGAGATCTACCTCGAGAATTACGTCAAGTGCGTCAACATCGAGGCGCGCACGGCGATCACGATGGCGAAGACCCTCTACATTCCAGCCGTGGTCAGCTACACGAAAGAGCTTGCGGATACGGTCAACGCGCTGAAATCCGCCGGCGCTCCTGCCGAGGTCCCGGCGGAGCATCTCCAGAAAATGTCAGGGACCTTGAAATCCGTCGTGGAGAAGCTCGGACATCTCGAAGCGGAAACCGAGAAGGCGCATCATCTGGCCAATACGGAAAAGCGCGCGATCGCCTACCGCGACAAAGTGTTCACGGCGCAAGCCGCGCTGCGCGAGGACATCGACGCCCTGGAGAGGATCGTGCCCAAGAGCCTGTGGCCGGTGCCGTCGTACGCGGACATGCTCTTCAGCTTTTAAGCGCAAACGCTACTCCATCGAAAGGCCGTCCCGGGAACTCCGGGACGGCCTTTTTGTTACCTCTCTAAGTGAACAAGAGTGTGGTTTATCTTGGACTGACCATTCTCTTAGGAGCGCCCACCATGGCCGAAACCCCTATGCCGCAAAAGACCGAGAAAGCGACCTTTGCCGGGGGCTGCTTCTGGTGCATGCAGCCGCCTTACGACCACCTGGCCGGCGTTTTGTCCGTGAAAGTCGGCTACACGGGCGGGCACAAGGACCATCCGACCTACGAAGAGGTTTGCACCGGGACCACCGGGCACGCCGAAGCCGCTGAGATCACCTATGACCCTTCCAAGGTCACCTACGACCAGCTTCTGGACGTCTTCTGGCGCAACATCGACCCAACCACCGTCAACGCCCAGTTCGCCGATCACGGAGACCAGTACCGGACGGCCATCTTCTACCACAGCGCCGAACAGAAGCGCTTGGCCGAGGCCTCGAGAGAGCGCCTGGATAAGTCCGGCAAGTTCAAAGACCCGATCGTGACCGAAATCGTCCGGGCGTCCGCCTTCTGGCCGGCGGAGGATTATCACCAGCAGTATTACGTGAAGTGTCCCCTGCGCTACAAAGCCTACAAGGCCGGCTCCGGCCGCACCGCCTTCACCGAAAACATCTGGGGCAAGAAATAGCAGAGGGACCTGCCTCTACTGGGATAATTGTTGGTATTTGGCGACTTTCTGGTTGTACTGGTCGGCCATCTGGACATATTTTTCGCGTTCGGCGCGTTGTTCCGCCGCCCTTTTGTTAAATTCCTCGATAGCGGCTTTCCCATCTTTAACCTGGCCGTATTGAATTCGGGTGCGGAGTTCTTCAACGCTCTTGGTCATCTCTTCGAGTTTCTGGCGCTCCTCTTTCACCGCCTGTTCGTCGGCCGCCAGTTCCTTGTCCAGAACCAGCATAACGGCTTCCCGCTCTTTCTGATGTTTCTTGTCCTGAACAATCCAGAAAGCGAGGACCGCCATGCCGACAAAAATAGCCGCCACGATGATCGGTCCCCAGGAAAATCCCTTTTCGGGTGCCTCATCCATGCCTTTTATGTTACAAATTCTTCAGCGAATGGCCATTCATCTTCTTCATGAAGACGCGCACCTCCTGGCGGTGTCCAAACCGTCCGGGCAGGTGGTGATCCCGGGACGAGGAGACCTGCCGGGCGAGCCCCTCGTCGCCGAACTCGAAAAGCACACGGGCGAAAAAGTGTATGTGGTTCACCGGCTGGACCGCGGCGCGAGCGGGGTCGTTCTTTTCGCAAAAAATCCGAAGGCCCACCGCTTTCTCTCCCTGCAATTTGAAAACCGGGAGGTCGCCAAGACGTATCAGGTTCTTGCGCAGGGAACGATCGATCACGGAGACCGCATCGATCAGCCTCTGCGCGCCTTCGGCTCGGGGCGGATGGGCGTTCATCCGGACGGCAAGCCGTCCGCCACGGAGTTTGAAGTCCGCGAGCTCCTGAAAGGAGCGACGCTTTTAGACGTCAAACCGCTGACGGGACGCCGCCATCAGATTCGCGTCCATTTTTTTTCTATCGGACATCCTGTGATGGGCGATCCCCTATACGGAAAAGACCGGCCGGTAGGAGGCGTCTTGCGGCTCATGCTGCACGCGCAAAGCCTCGAATTTCGACACCCGAGCGGGACGAAGCTGGCGTTAAGAACCGATCCACCACAGGATTTTGAGGATGTGCTGACTCTTCTGCGAACAAACTAAACGGTAAGGGCCTGGCCGCGTTTCCAGCGGTTATGGAGCCATAGCCATTGGCCGGGATCCTGACGGACCCAGCCTTCGACGATCGAGGTCAGAGTCTGGGTATCTTCTTCTACGGCCTGATGGGGATCCGGATGGCGGCTGAGGAGGACCGGTGGTTCGCAGATAATGCGGATTTTGCCGCCCTGCCAGATGTTGTGCATCGGAAGGACCGCGCAGCCGGTCCGGCGAGCCAGAACCGGCACGAGCGTGCTGGTCGCGGCGGGCCGGCCGAAGAAATTGACGAACACACCGCCCTTGTGAAAATTCTGGTCGATGAGGATGCCCAAAATTCCGTTGTCGCGCAAAAGACGGATACCGTCCTTAAACACGCGGCGGCTGTCAATGACGCCGCCTCCGCCGCACTCACGCACAGCACTCACCATCGCATCCAGTAGTGGGTTGTCGAGCGGACGCACCAGCATGGAAATTTTCGGATACAGACGGGTCACATAGATCGCCATCAGCTCCCAGCACCCATAATGCGCCGTAAAAGTGATCATTCCCCTGCCCTGGCGAAAGGCCTCCCGGATGTGCTCAAACCCTTCAATTTCGACCTTCTTTTCCATCATGTCATCGGTCATCAGAGGGATCCGCGCAAACATCGCCAGGCCCTGTGCGAGGTTATCCACCGACTGACGAGCGATTCGGCGATGCTCTTCAGGCGCGAAATCAGGAAAGGAGACTTCGATCTGTTTCTGGATCAGTCTTCGCCGATTGGGCAGGAAAAAGAGAATTCCATGCAGCAGGCTTGAGCAGGCTTTCCGGCACAAGGCGGGAGGCAGAATCTGGAGCATTCGCAGGAGGCCCCGCAGGGGATAATATTCCAGATGAACGACGAAGGAACTCTTGGATCTGGCCATTATTTGGGCATGGTATCACATCCATATACGCAGGAGCGGCCTGAACATGATCCCCCCTATTTTAGCTCCAGCCCTTGCAAGCCGCAAAGATCTCAGTTACACTCGGGCCTATGAAGAAGAAGAAAACAAAACTCGAGAAGAAAAAAACGGCGACTGTCAAAATAGCCGCCCCAGAACCCACGGTTCCAGTGGTCGCGGAGCCCTTAACAACCGCCGACAAGATGGCGGCCAAGCAACGGGAAATTTCCGTTTCGGAGTTTTTTCTCAAGAACCGGCATCTCCTGGGTTTTGACAATCCCAAAAAAGCGCTCCTGACGACCATCAAGGAAGCCGTCGATAACAGCCTGGACGCCTGCGAGGAAGCCAAGATACTTCCGGACATTCTGGTCGAAGTAAAGCCCCTGGAGCAGGAAGACCGTTTTGTCGTGATTGTCGCGGACAATGGGCCAGGCGTCGTGCGAGAACAGATCCCAAGTATTTTCGGCAAACTGCTCTACGGTTCCAAATTCCATTCGATGAAGCAGGCCCGCGGCCAACAGGGGATCGGCATCTCGGCGGCCGGCATGTACGGACAGCTGACGACCGGCGTTTCGACCAAGATCACCTCCAAGATTTCGGCCAAAAAGCCGGCCCATTATTTCGAAATCCAGATTGATACGGCCAAAAACAAGCCGACCATCATCAAGGACGAAATTGTGCAGTGGCAACGACCGCATGGCACCAAAGTCCAGATTGAGCTGGAAGCGAAATACCAGAAGGGCCCGCGTTCCGTTGAAGACTATCTACGGCAAACGGCGCTCGCGAACCCGCACGCGACGATTATCTTTAAAGGTCCCGATGGATCAAAAGAAACCTACAAGGCTGCCACGCGTAAATTGCCGATTTCGCCCAAAGAGATCAAGCCGCATCCTCACGGGATTGAGCTCGGCATCCTCATGAAGATGCTCAAATCGACCACGTCCCGCAAAGTGAGCGCTTTTTTATCGCGCGATTTCGCCCGCATCTCCACCCGAACGGCGAACAGCATCTGCCAACAGGCGGGCATCAATCCGAAGGCCAGGCCGACGGCGATCGCGCACCACGAGGCGGACAAACTCTACCGGTCGATGAATGCGACCAAGATCATGAATCCGCCCACCAACTGTCTTTCCCCTATCGGCGAGCCGGCGCTTTTGTCCGCCTTAAAGGGCAACGTGGACGCCGATTTCTATACGTCGATCACGCGCCCCCCGTCGGTTTACCGGGGCAATCCCTTTCAGATCGAGATTGCGGTCGCTTACGGCGGCAAAATGCCGGCCGAAGAGCTGGCGCAGCTCATGCGCTTTGCGAACCGCGTGCCGCTCATGTACCAGCAGGGGTCCTGCGCGACCACCAAGAGCGTCCTGCAGACCGCCTGGAAAAATTACGGCGTGAGCCAGTCCAAAGGCGCCCTTCCGACCGGGCCTCTCATGATCGCCATCCACATGGCGAGCGTCTGGGTGCCGTTCACATCCGAATCCAAGGAAGCGGTGGCCTCCTATCCGGAAATTGTCCGCGAGATCAAACTGGCCCTGCAGGAAACGGGGCGCCGGCTGGACGCTTACATCCGCCGCGGGGCGCGCGAAGCGGAGGCCAAACGCAAAAAGGACTACATCAAATCCTACCTGCCGCACATCGGCATCGGCTTGCGCGAAATCCTGGGTTTTAAACAGAAGGACGAACGAAAAGTGCTCGACCTCTTGACGGGCATCCTCGAAAAGGAAAGGGCTTAGGACCATGGATAAATCCACCGAGAAGATGATCGTCGAGGCGGCCGAGAAGCTCTACAAGGAAATCTTGCGCCGCGAAGTGCCGATGCTCGATTTCCCCATGCGCTCGCTCGAGAACGTCACTTATGACAAAAAGAAGGGCTTCTTTGAGATCGGAGACCGCGTCGTGGAACGCACGCTCTCCTATAACACCATCAAGACCTTCGCCCAGACCGTCCGCATGATGGCGCTCTCGCACGAAATCGTGAAAAAGAACGACATGGCGACCAAACGCGAAGCGTACTATGTCTCCAAGAACTGGGGCGACGCGCGCTTCTCGGAGCAGCCTGAGTCCGATACGATCATGGACGATATCGAGGCGCACTTCCGCCTGAACCGCGAGAAGCTGGGCTTTATCCCGGAAGAAAAAGGCGGCGACGTGGTCGGGAAACTCGTCGTCATCGATCGGGACCCGAACACCGGCAAAGAAATCCGCATCGACTGCACCGGCTTCGGCACGGGCGCCTACTCCATTCCGACGGACTGTGAAGGGTTGAAATTTGAAACGAAGGCGAAGTTCATCCTCGCGATTGAAACCGCCGGCATGTTCCAGCGCCTCGTGAAACACAATTTCTACACGACGGCCGATTGCATCCTGATTTCGATGGGCGGCGTGCCCACACGCGCCTGCCGGCGATTTATCCGGAGACTCGCGGACGATCACAAGCTTCCCGTCTACGCTTTCGTGGATGGCGATCCCTATGGAATGACCAACATCTACCGGACGCTGAAAGTGGGCTCAGGCAACAACGCGCACCTGAACAAGTTCTTCTGCGTGCCGCAGGCGAGCTATCTTGGAGTGACGCCTCAGGACATCATCGATTACAAGCTGAAGGACGCGACGCACCCCTTGGAGGACGTGGACATCAAGCGGGCCAAAGATGCTTTGAAAAACGACCCGTTTATCCGGTCCCACAAGCCCTGGCGGGACGCGATTGAGCAGATGCTGAAGATGGGCGTCCGCGTCGAACAGCAGGCCTTCGCCAAGCACGGCCTAAATCACGTGATCGAAAAGTACCTGCCCCAAAAACTGAAGCATCCCGCCAAATTCCTGCCCTAATGGGCGCCGAGAAGGTGCCCGATGCCGAAAGTGACGCTGGCCGCGAGGAGTCCGAAGAGGAGCTGTCTTAGGCCCGAGATCCAGAGCGGACGACCGGTGACAAGCGTAATGGCCGCGCCGATCCCGAAAAGCCCGGCGGCGCTCATCACGGCCGCCCCGATCACGGCCTGAGTCCCTGAGAGAAAGAGAAAGGGAAGCACCGGCACGAAAGCTCCCAGCGCAAAAAGAAAAAAGGAAGCGAGGGCGGCTTCCCACGCGGACCCGCCGAGCTCTTTCGGGTCAATGCCAAGCTCTTCACGCGCCAGAGTGTCCAGCGCCTTGTCCTTATCATGGATCAACCGTGAAGCGAGGGACTTCGCTTCGCCTTCGGAAAGGCCCTTGGCCTGATAGATGAGGGCCAATTCTTCCTCTTCCTGGGCGGGGGCGTTCGTCAGCTCATCGGCTTCGATGGCCAGCTGGTTTTCATTCAGCTCCCGCGAACTCTGAACGGAGATCCACTCGCCGATCGCCATGGAACAAGCGCCGGCGATGAGGCCAGCCAGCCCCGTGACGAGCGTCGCATGGTGGCTCACTTCGGCCCCGACCACTCCCATCATCAGGCTGAAATTGGATAAAAGGCCGTCGTTGGCGCCGAGGACCGCCGCGCGGAGGGCGTTTCCGCCGACCGCCCGATGGCGTCCCTCGAAACGGGCAAAGGCGCCTCCCTCCATGGGGGCGTTTTGGACCATCGTGTTGAGAAGTTTGGCGTGCGAACGCTCGTCGGCGGGAAGCTCCGTATGCGCGGATTCCGGCTGGTCATCGTACATGTCGCGGTCGGCCGTCTCGGAGGCCGCCATGAGGGGGGTGATGAATTGAGGGCCTACGCGCTTGGCGAGCCAGGCTTTGAAGCGGGCTTGCGGCGTCGGCTTCCAGGCAGGGACCTTTTCTCCGGCTTTCTGAAGCTGCTCGACCCAGAGCTTGGCATGCTTTTCTTCGACGGCCGCCAGCCGCCGGTAGATCTCAGCCAGTGGAGCAGAGGATTCCGCTTCGGACAGGGCCAAGTAAACCACCCGGGCGTCAATTTCCCCCTGGAGGTTCGCCCGATACCGTTTCAGGTCTTCCGCCGTAGCCACCGTCGTATTCTAGCATCGAATACTGCTACAATAGGTGATGGTCACCTGCCCGAACTGCAAATTAAAGAAAAGCCGCTGGGCCAGCTCCAAAGGATTCTGGATCGAAAAGAAAGCTTATTGCTGCATGGGATGCGGCTTCACCGGCTGCATCTGTCTGCCTCCGCCCAAATCGCGCAAAAGACCGCCGACCCCGATTCCCAAATAAGACTGCCGACGGATGTGCTGGATCAGACGTGGGCGATGACGGAGCTCACGGGAAAGCGCACCTTCTTTAGGGACGCCGCCGCGTCGTCGGCCGCACGGAAGCCCGCCGTGGCCAGGACGACGGCGTGCAGCTTCTGCGCTGAAAGCCCAAGAATCTTGTCGAACTCCTCCGGCTGGAAGCCTTCCATGGGGCAGGCATCAATGCCGAGAACAGCGCAGCTGGTCAGAAAAGTGCCCAGCGCAATATAGACCTGCCGCGTGTTCCACTCGTCGAGATAGGATCCTTTCGTCGCACCATCGATCGATCCCAGCATCATGCTCTTGAAAGAATCGAGCGCCGCCGTCGGCACCCGGCGGACTTCCGCAATGCGCTGGATATACCGCTCCACGTCGCCGGCGTTCAAATCCTTGCGCACGCAAAAAACGATCAAGTGGGAGGCGTCGGTGATTTGCGGCTGGTTCCAGGCCACGGGCCGCAGTTTCCGGCGGACGACCGGATCGGTGATGACGATGAACTTCCAGGGCTGAAGACCGTAACTGGAAGGCGAAAGCACGAGCGCTTCCTCCAGAGTTTTCCACACATCGGCCGATATTTTCCTGGCCGGATCAAATTTTTTGGTGGCATAACGCCATTGCAGACTTTTGAGAACATCAGCCGGAGCGGCCAAGACGGCGGTATCGGACATAAGAAATTCCTCCTCGAAAATTAAGCGTGTGCAAGGTATAACAACGGCGGCCAAAAATGGTTCCCCGACTTCCTATTACATGAGGGGGTCAAAAAAATAATGAGGGGCCCCCGATTTTTAGCTCATGAGCGGAGGGTGAAGGATTCGAACCTTCGGTACCCTTACGGGCACAGATTTTCAAGACAGTTCGGTGTCCACCGTCCTGATTTCTGTTGCCCAATTCCACCGTCGGAGATTCCCTTTTCAGCTGTTTGCCTCTGGCTCCGTTGACGACTTGTTGACGACCCCCCCTGAGACCGCTCGGATCGACTATTCGTGGAACAGTCATGATGCTGTCGATGTGATGAATTTCATCGGCCAGCACCCGCTTGTCCAGGTGTCCGTAATGTTGCTCGGTCACCAGAACCGTCGAGTGTCCTAGGATCTTCGAGACCTTGTAGATCGGCACCCCTTTGCTCAACATATGAGCGGCGAAGGTATGCCGCAGGCAGTGGAACGTGAAACCGTCCAATACCTGCGCCTCTTTGCAGGCTTCATCCAGCCACTCACTAACCGTTCTGGATTGCCACCCGCCTAAAAGGCTTTCTTCCGGGCCCCGTCCCTGAATCCGAGCCTTCACGATCTCCAGCGCTTCGCTCCCTGCTGGGCGGCTGGCCGCTCCGTTTGGATGAACGGCCGCCTTTAGGGGGAGGGGGTGACGGTTGTTATGCGAGGATCAGGATGTGGGCGCTTTTACGCGACCGCGAACTGTAGGCCGTTGGCGCGGAGCCAGGCGCTATGGGCGTACCGATATTGCAAATCTCAAGTCATGCGCCGGTCTACAGAAGCATATCGAGAACCTGATTAGCGGAGCGGACTAGGACCTCCTCCGGCAGCAACCCGGAAGGGGGAGCCGGGGCATCCAACCCGGCGCGCGTGAGCTTCGCGTGTAGCCGCTCGAGGCCTTCCCGCGCCTTTGACGCTTTCAGATAATCCGATTCTTCGCTCGCGGACGCGGCTTCGATCCCACGCCAGAATTCTGACAACGCTGGGAAAATTACCATCGCGTTTAAAGAATGGGGTCGGGCAATGTCCGAATCATCGGCACCTTTCAAAAAATCCCACCAACGTTTCTGTGGAACCCAGTACTCAAGGCCCCGGCCTTTACGGCGGACCGACACCAGCCCGGAATCCGCCATATCCACAAGCGTTTGTTGAATGCCCAACCAGAACAACCCGGCGCTTTCGGCAATTTCCCGCGGCCGGCCTTCTTCGTGGGTCAGTAGGTACGCCAGGCACTCCGAACGGCCGCCAATCCCGAATAACGATCGCAATAGAAAGCGCAAATTCACCCCGCTGTTCACAGGCACCTCTTGCGCCTGTTTTGCCAGTTCGACCTTCGAACGGTTAATAAAAAAAATGATGAAATCCGGATCCGGCTGGCTTTCCAAAACAAGTGGATACGACTTACCTGATTTTTCCTTAAACAAGGGCTCCGTGAAAGCCGCAGTGGGCTGCTTTTTGTAGAGAGACGTCGCGAGGCCTGCTAGGCTTCCCCATTTGCGGCGGTCCATTCGACTCAGAGCGAACTGAAGCGTCCCTCCCAACACGCGGCCGAAACTTTCATCATGATCACGAATCAATGAACGCAGACGCGCCGTGTCCAGCCGTTCGCCGTTGACCATCAGCCAGGCCAGAATTTCGTCGAACAAACGCGGATCATAGCGCGCCACCTCGAGAGAAAAGACCAGCAGCGGTTCCGGATCGACGACCCAGCGCGTTTCCGCCGGCTCGGTCCCGGGCACGCCCAGCGCCACCCATTGGCCCCAGACGAAATGCAGAAGACGATCGAGAAAGGTTTCTTTAAAGTCGGTGGGCCACATCGGGGACCCCCAACGCGATAAGCATTTTTTTCAATTGGTCTTTGAAAGGTTCAGAAACATCCTGCGTCAGCGTCCAGCGAGCTGACGCCTCCAGTTCTGCGGGGGTAGGTTGGAGTGCCAAAAGGTCTTGATAATGCTTGCCCGACTGATCTACGGCGGCATAGAGCTTGAAGTGAATCTGGTCATAGCGGCTTAAAAAATGGACGGCTAGTGCGTCCCCATAGAGTCGGACTGCAAGGCGCTCCAGCCAACCTTTGGGCATTCCCAGCGTGAGCGCCAAGGTGGGACCTGAGTTGAGCCAATCAGGAGGCAATCCAAAGTCTCGACCCACTCGCTCTGCCGCCTGCAGAAGAATGGCAGGCAGAGGCGCGGCAGATTTAGCCCGTAATCCCCCTTGTCGGTCTTGGTGCAAAATCGCCAACACGTCAACATCCTTCGTGGTCCGTCGGATAAGACCCAGGGCATTCAGCGCTGAGCCGCCGCAGACCACCAAGTCGAAGCGCTCAGGCCCGAGCGTAGTGAGCTGTTCCCCTAAAGCAGCTAAAACGCGATCAACTTCATTCGAATTATTAAGCATGCTCTGAAGATAGCAGTAAGTTACCACATTGTCAATATGTGTTTAACTATAACTAATAGTATAGTTAAACTATAATTTAATGCGTTTGCCAATCGCCTTATGGCTTGCGGGTCCGCCGTGGTTTGGCGGGGCTCCGCTTAGATGAAGGGCCGCCTCTAGGGGGAGGGGGTGGGTGGCCTTCAGATTTGCTTTCGGCTTACGCTATTGGCAAGTTGAGCTGCTTTTCATGTGGGATCGGAAGGACTCCGATAATAACCCAAGGGTTTGGGGCTCGAAGATGAAACTCCTGTGTTGTGCCCAGGTAAAAATGGAGATCTTTGGTCAAAAACTCGTCGTAGTATTTCTGGCGGACTAGCTTTAGAGCTTTTTTCTCGTCGCCTTCGCACTGCTTCAGACAATTCCAATAAAGAGCACCGATTTCCCAATTTAAGATTTGCATTTCACTGGATTTCTTTTCAATATCCTCGAAGCGATAGGAAAAGCTGTAGGGAAGTTTTGGGATCACCTTAAAGGTTTTCCGCCAAGTTTCCTCCGCGAATAGTTCGCCTTGATGGGTGCGGTAGCGCATCTCTTCCACCTTGCTGAGGTCCCACTCACGTTCTTCTTCCTCCCATAGAAAATCACGAATTTTACTTGGTTTGAACAACGCCAAAGATGCGCGGTTAGCCTTGGCGTCTTCAATCAAAGTGCGAAGACAGGTATGTACGGTAACTTTATCCAATAGAAGCCTGCGACGGTCTCGCCAATTAAGTGACGTGTCGAGGTGCCCGACCGTGTGCATTTTTGTCGGGTCTTTTGGGTGCTTCGTTTCGGGCCGTGGGTCCTTGCGGCTTTGGATTAGATCGCACTCTACCCAGTCATACTTTTCATACTGTTGGGCTTCACCAAGTCTCCGGAACGGCACCGGGTAGATACGCACCCAGGAACCATCCTCACGGACTCCTGCTGTGCAGACCGTTTCACCGTATTTGCGGGAGAGTGTTGGATAAGTCTTTACGGTGATTAAGACTCGCTCGGAGACCATGGAAGAGCGGAACTACAAATGCGTAGGCTCGAACACCGACCCGAAGGATTGAAGAAGCGCTTCGGCGACGCAATGCCGGTGGCATTTTTTCGGATCCAACTCAAAACAGGTTAGCGCGACCCTCTCACCCTCTTGAACCCAGCGGTGAATACGATCGAATGATTCCGTCCGTCTCGGAAGACTTTCCCGTTTATAATCTGAAAAAAGAGCATCATAATCAGATTGTGTCTCCAGATGCTTTCGATCTTCCGATGGGATGCCCAACTCTGGAAGATGTTCATAACGGATGCTTGTTCCGCCACAACTCTTCGCGAGAGTATTCTTCGCAAATCCATATTTCCGACTTAAGGGATTCCTCCGGACGTCACAGAGGAGAGACACGCCAGCATGGATGAGGCGATTCAGATATCCCTCGAGGCTTCTACCTTCATAGCCGATCGTACAGATGCCGGCGGCTCCACGGGGTGGTCGAGCCTCTTCGATGGCAGCCAATGCAGCGGAGTCCTGCTGCAATAGCCGTCCTGCGATTTCGCTACGAATCGCGTAGTAGGGATATCGGCGGTAGGCCTCACGGACCAAGTCGTCCCCACGCAACTTTCTATACCGCGTTGCGAATTGATTCACTGATGCACGTTCGAAAACAGCTGACGACGATGCCACGCGACCCGCCGAGGTCAATACCCATGCGTGCTCGTCATTAATCAAAAAGCCGCGCTCGATCAGGTGACGCTTATCGGCGTAAGATGTAAATGAGAACCCACCAAAAGAATAGGGCACAAATTCATAAGCCGCTGCCGATTGCTCCTGGCAGAATAGAAAAAGAAGTTTTTGGAAGTCGAGGGCACCAATTCGGCCCCCAAAGGCATCCAGAAACACCAATAAGCGGCATTGTCGTTCAGCGGGAGTCATACGCTAAACATACCATGCGTTTGTTCATCCCGCAATCATCTCCTCAATAAGCGAAAACTGGCGGAGGGAGAGGGATTCGAACCCCCGATGAGCTTTCACCCATACTCGATTTCAAGTCGAGCGCTTTGAACCACTCAGCCATCCCTCCAAAAATTGAACGCGTTCTTACCCTAAAACCGCATGGGTCTTGATTTGGAATCGACAGACGGTTAATCAACTATTCATTCAACTATTCGCCTGTCCAGCCCAACTCCGCCGGTTTTGAAGGAAAATCTGTCTTACTATAGGATTTTTTAGGGCCAATTTTCCCGCCAAGCCGCAAGGGGATTGGTGAGACGGTTAATTAACGTGAAAATTAACGTGAAGCTAATCGACCTTTTTCCAGCAAAAAAAGCTGCCTAATTATGGAGCTGCCCGGACCAGAATGGCCCCGAAAATCGCCTAAACCCTGATCATGATTGCTGAGAGAGGAATTCAACGTGGTATTCAACGGTAAACCTTCCCCGGAAAATCGCACCCACCATTTACGGCTTCTTACGGCTGCTTTTACGGCCTGACAGTCCTAATCAGTCTCTTTCGGTCCTACTCAGTCCCAAACCGATCGACGGAAATGTGCGGTAGGTTTGGCCTCGTTTAATTTTTCAAGACATCCGGATTAAACCGCTCTCCCAACCCTCCGCTGCGGGGACTATTTTCCACTCGGCCTCCAAAATCTGTTGAGGGATCCATTTTATCTTTTGATTGTCTTCGCGTACATGAGAGCGCTGGTACAATAAGAGGGATGGTTTTAAGTCGAGCACGTTTTCCAAGCTTCTTACTGCTTATCGGCCTGGCCGCCCGGCCCGTCGCGGCGGGCCCTCCTTTCTTTACGGACGATCCTGAACCCGTCGATTACAAACATTGGGAAGTCTATCTCGCGTCCCAGTATTTCCGCACAGAGAACGATCGGTCGGGGACCGCTCCCCAGTTCGAAGTGAATTACGGGGCTTATCCGAACCTGCAGCTCCACATGATCGCTCCGGGACAGTTCAACCGGCCTGCGTGCGGACCCACTGCCTACGGTTTCGGAGACTTGGAATTAGGAGCCAAGTATCGCTTTATTCAGGAAACGGAATCTCGTCCCCAGGTTGGAACATTCTTGACGGTCGAAGCTCCGACCGGAGACGCAGACCGGAACCTGGGCAACGGCAAAGCGCAGGTCTTTGTCCCGGTCTGGATGCAGAAAAGCTGGGGGCCCTGGACGACGTACGGCGGAGGAGGCTACTGGTTTAACGCCAACCGGGATATCGGCAACGGCGGCTTCCTGGGGTGGCTCGTGCAGCGGGACCTTTCGAAAGCGTTCACGCTCGGCATGGAGTTATTCCACCGCGAAGGGTTCACCATCGATGGGCCCACCGGCACCGGCTTC
>Ga0182027_10001651_pt1 | contig 36894 bp, 27 predicted proteins | sample 712E1DmetaG_FD_121300 | JGI IMG/M metagenome (GOLD analysis project Ga0182027, IMG submission 121300) | Permafrost microbial communities from Stordalen Mire, Sweden - 712E1D metaG (Illumina Assembly) | ecosystem: Environmental > Terrestrial > Soil > Wetlands > Permafrost | place: Sweden...
AGTCGCTTTCTGCTGAGGTCAAGTCCAAGATGCAACATGGTGTGGGGGCCTCCTTGGTGCTGGTTCCGACGAGAACCCAATGTTCACGCCGGGGAGGTCCCTCTTCATGGCATTCAAACGCCAGTGAACCACATCGACGGGAGGTTCCCGATCCGTCTGACCCGAGTGGTGGCGGGTCCCGTCAAGACCGGTGGACGACCACGCAGATGAGCCGTCAGGTCGCCTGTGCCGTGATTGGCGAAGCGTCGCTCAGGCCCCACGCGCCGATCTGGGAGGACCTTGAGTTCCTGAGAAGCCCAGTGGACCGAGACCGGTCGGGTCTCGTCTGAGGAGTGCGTTGCACGGCGAGTTTTGTTGCTGAGCGCGCTCAGGTCCCATGAGTGATGATCGAACTGGCTCTATAGCGAAGATCGTCGGAGTCCCCGATGCTCCGGTAGGGGCGGCGGAAGCGGACGGGAGTGGCGGACCGAGAACTACCCCGCGTCGGGAGGCCCGCTCTATCCCGTCGCAGTACCGATTGAACACCTCGCCGAAAAATCGTCGACGCCGCCACCGTTCTTGGGCCTGCTTCTGGGCGCCTCGGGTTGGGGCTGCGACCTGGGCTTTTGAGTCAGCTTTCAGATGCCGAAGGTGTGAAGCACCCCGTAGCTATGCTTCCTATTGCCTGAACAACGCGACGTCGAAGGGAGAGAAGACCATGACAGACAACGAAGTTTGGCCTGCTCTTGTCGCGCTCGAGGAGGAGGGTGACGAGTGGACGGAGGAGATTCAGGAAGCGGAGCAAGCGCGGAAACAGAAGCTGGAGTGGTTGGCGAAGCACCCGCGTCCAGTTCCGCCAAGGGCGATGATGCAGCGAAGCCCGAGCCACCACCACACCCGAAACAGAGTCCGCTCTACCATGCCCACCATGCCGATCGATACCATCGGCAGGAGCTGATCAAGAACTACGAGGCCTTCACCGGGGCCAAGTTATTGGCCGCCATCGATGTTATCGACATTGATTTCGTTCTCAACATTGAGGAGCACCTCCAGGGCGAGACGGGGGATCGTGAACTCCATGTCCTGCTCCGATCTCCCGGTGGCGATGGCGAGCAGGCAATCCGAGCGATCCGGGTCTTGCAGAGTCGTTGTAGCAAACTTGTTTTCGTGATCCCTGATATGGCGAAGAGCGCGGCCACCCTGCTGGCGTTAGGTGCCGACGAAATCCATCTCGGCCCCGCCAGCGACCTTGGCCCCATAGATCCCCAAATGAACATCGGCGGCCGTTGGTACGCGGCCAAGGACGTCATCTCCGCAATTGAACAAGCCGAGCAGGCTGTGTCACAGAACCGTAGTCTGACACCCCTGTGGGCGAACCTCTTGGCCGAAGTGACGGCTCTGGATGTGCGGGCAGCCCGCGCCGAGCTTGACAGAACCGAGTACATGATTCGGCAAGCCCTTGGATATAGAACCGATCCTCCAACCCATGAGCAAACCGAGACCCTAGTGTCAGGACTCCTTAAGGCGCTCCAAGAAGAGACGACCACGCATGCCACGACGCTCGGCCCCGGCGAGCTCAAGAATCTCGGATTGCCGGTCGTAAACGTGGATCCAAACTCTTGGACGTGGCAATGTATTTGGCGACTATGGGCCCTCTACTGGGTGCAGATCAAGGGTCCCATCTATGAGTCACTTCTTGCGAGCTATCGGCTCTCCGGGCCACAGCCTGCGTAGACTGACTTTTCACCTAGACAGCCCGGCAGCGAAGTCACAGCAAAAGCGCTGGCAGCCCCTTCACGATCCTGACCGTTCCAATACTCACGGTGATGATCCGTCTTATGAGATCGAGCACGTACCGAGGGTCGTCCGACCACTCGTTCGGGTCATTGAGGATGCCGCTGTCCTTGTCGACAGTTACCTGGTAGCGGTCCATGACCCACTCAATTCCTGACCTGCCGTTCACCTTGTATTCATACGCCTCGAGTGGGATGTCGCTGATCGTGATGAAGCTGTTGTAGACGATGATGCTCTTGTTGCCCTTCGGGCCGAAGCGCATTTTCGTCACGCGAAGCTGTTCCGTCGCTCCTTCGAACGGTTCAGTGCTCGTCACCGGCCAAGGATCGACTGTCTCATAAGAGAGGTGCAAGGCGGCCAGATCACGCCCGGCCTTGCTGAAGCCCCAGAAATCCTCGACCATCGGAATACGGGGGATCATCTTGCCGAGGTCGGCCGCAAATTGCTCCTGGTAGTCGGGTGAGTGCAGGATCCCGTAGATGTAGTAGAAGATGTCCTCCTTCATGACTCGCTCGCCGTACCGGGCCTGGTAAACATCGAGCGCCCAGTGTGTGATGGCATCTCGGCGCACGAAGCGGTCGTTGTTGCCGGAGCTGGCATCGACGTCGAACATGCGAGTCGACGAGTCCTGGATGCGCTCCTCGTAGTAGTAGAGCGGAAAATCCTGGGCCGAACTTCCCGCCCCTGGCAGATTGAGGTTGGGGACCACGTCGGCTATCAATGCCGAGTAGCCGGACCCAGCGCCCATGCCAGACGTTGTGATCACGACGTTGCCATGCTCCGGCGTGGGAAAGATCCGCGGGATTTGATAAACCCTCTCATTCAGTTGGCGGTCGTAGTAGAGCCACTGTTTGCAGAAAGGACGATATAGGCTCGGCACCACTCGTGTTTCTTGAAGTTCTGCCGTCTTACCTCTTCGGAGGTCTTCCTTCAAATTCGTGGTCCAACTTATCCTTCTTGGGTCTCGGTCGATGAACTCCGCAACCGTGATTGTCTCCCCTGCCTTCTGTGTCCCATGGCTCATTAGGCGAGCAAACCCCTGAGCTTGTTCGTTATAGAAGCGGATCATCCGACCCATGTTGTCGACGAGCGCCGGAAGCGAGAAGTTGTAAGCCCATGCGTCTCGCTGGGTCTTGACGCCGCCCGAGTACGTGCTGAAGAGAACCGATCTATCCGCGTCCCTCTTGTCACCCAGTGGGGTGAAGCTCTCGAACACGTCGCTTCGTTGATTAATCCAGTCGCCGTCCTGGTTGGGCGTTAGGACCTGCCATGGCACTCTCTCGATGTTCTGAAGGGCCTCAACCATCGCCAGCTTCTGTTCCCGTGTGAGGTAGTCACCGATGTCGTGGTAGTGCAGCCGGCATGAACTAACCCTGCTGGGGTTCTTCGCAAGCAACGTGATTGTAACCGGCGTGCGGCTGCCACTGCCGAATACGTTTCCTCTCTCCTTTTGACGCTCCTCACCAGTAGTACGGGCATTCCCCCGCAGGTTGAAGCAGTAGATCGACGAGAACTCCTTGCACAGCGACTTCCGAAAGCCGTCGGCCGAGCCTGAGTCGATGAACGATCCGTTCGAGACGAAGCAAACAATCCCCTTGTCACCGATACGGTCGCTCGCCATGCGGAAAGCCCGGATGTAGGAGTCGTAGAGGCTGTTCCGGTTGGCTGCTTCAGATCTCGCTACGTAGGTCTCGCGGATGCGGCGATCGAGAGCTGGATAAACGATGTTCTTGTTGTTGTCGTTCTCACTGCCTTGCCCGACCGAGTAGGGCGGGTTCCCAATTACGACACGGATCTCCGCCTTCTTCTGGCGAACAATTCGATCATTGTTCTCCGGAAAGATCAGCTGATCCATCGAATCGCCGTCTTCAGCCATCTGAAAAGTGTCGGCTAAGACGATGCCCTCGAAGGGCCGGTAGGCCTCCCCCGTGATGTCGTGGTAGGTGGCCTCGATGTTGATAGCGGCGATGTAGTAAGCAAGGAGCACGATCTCGTTTGCGTGCAGCTCGTTCGCGTACTTGCGGGCGAGGTCGGAAGCTCCGATCAAACCGCTCTGGAGGAGCCGGACGATGAAGGTACCTGTCCCGGTGAAAGGGTCAAGCACGTGCACGTCCTTATCAGCCAGCGACAAGTCGAACTCGGACTTCAGTGCGGCTTCGACGCTCCTTATGATGAAGTCGGCCACCTCTACCGGCGTGTAGACAATCCCTAGGCTTTCGGCCGTTTTCGGGAACGCGAGCTTGAAGAATTTTTCGTACAGTTCAGTGATGATCCTCTGTCTGCCCTCAGCATTATCGATCCCCTCAGTCCGCATCCGCACGCTCTCATAGAAACCTTGTAGGCTCTCTGTCTCGCTTTCGAGGCTGTGGGCGTCTAGCGCATCGACCATCCTTTGCATGACCTGGGAGACCGGGTTGTGCTGCGCGAAGGAGTAGTCCTCGAAGAGAGCATCGAACACGGGCTTGGTGATCAGGTGTTGGGAGAGCATGTCGATCGCCTGGGCCTCAGTGATCGACTCGTTCAGGTTGTGGCGGAGTCCCTGGAGGAAGGCCTCGAACTCGGCTCGCACGGGGAGTCTTGGGTCGTCGAGAAGAGCTTTGATCCGGGTCGTGTGGCGCGAGGCGATCGCGGACACGTCCTGCGCCCATTTTTCCCAGTAGGTCCGTTCACCTACCCTCGTGACGATCTTGGCGTAGATGGCGTCGCGCCACTCCTCAGCCAGAATGTCGAAGGCGATTTGCATGTGCTGTTCAGCTCGCTCGGCCGAGCCCGAGTTGTCGTCGTAGCCGACGGTACCGACCATGATGTTGTCGGGCTTCTTCTTGTTGAGCTCGATCTTGTTGATCGTGGCGTTGAAGCGGTCGTCGTGGGCGCGAAGAGCCTGGAGAACCTGCCAGATGACCTTGTAGCGCTTGTTGTCGGAGAGAGCGGTCGCTGGCTCGACATCGGATGGAATGCCGACAGGCAAGATGATGTAGCCGTACTGCTTGCCGGGTGATTTGCGCATGACGCGCCCGACCGACTGGACGACGTCCACGATCGAGTTGCGGGGATTCAAGAACAGAACGGCGTCGAGACTCGGCACGTCGATGCCCTCCGAGAGGCACCTGCAGTTGGAGAGGATGCGACACGTGTTCGGCTCGCTCTCGGCCCTCAGCCAGTCGAGCTTGGCGTTGCGGACCAGCGCGTTCATCTTGCCGTCGACGTGCTCGACGGTGCAGCGCAGGTCGTCCTCGTCGACGTCGTCGAACATTCCAAGCACTTCGTTGAATGTCCTGGTGAGCAGTTCGGACTCACGGATGGAGCGGGAGAAGGCCACCGCTCTGCTCATCGGGCGGTTGTCCGAGGCGAAGTCGAACCCACCTGCATCGGCGCCCGAACGCTTTGCGAGTCCGTTCCAGCAGCCGACGATCTTGACGGCATCATCGAGCTTGATCTCGTTGTTCTCGTCGGCGACCTGAGACTGGAACGATCGGGCGACATATTTCTCGTCCACCGTCAGGATGAGCACCTTGTAGTCAGAGAGCAGGTCTTCATCCACCGCCTCACCGAACCCGAGCCTGTGGAACTCGGGACCGTAGAGCGCCTCGTCGTCCATCGAGCAGAGGACCGCCGAGCTTTCGGCCGCGGAGCTCTTGGTGCTGTCGTCATAGAGGCGCGGAGTTGCGGTCATGTAGAGCCGGCGGCGCGACTTAATGAACGACTGGTCGTGGACTCGGACGAACGCCGACTCGTCCTCCCCGGCGAGCGTGACTCCCGTGGTGCGGTGGGCCTCGTCGCAAACGATCAGGTCAAACTCGGCCAGGCCTTTCTCCTGCGCCGCTGCCACTACGGCGATTGACTGGTAGGTGGAGAAGATCGCCGTTAGGCCTGCGTGTTGAGCTGTCGTTTCGATCTGCGCCAGCAGCCTCTGTGGATCGGTAGTCGCGGGCAACGCGAGGTCGTGAGTGCTTATGTCCTCCGACTCCGAGCGCTTGCCGACCTTGGCGTCGGAGCACACGGCGAAGCTACGAAGCGGTATTTCGCACTGCGTCGTCCATTCGCGCAGCGTTTGGGAGATGAGAGAAATAGACGGCACGAGAAAGAGCACGTTCGTCTGTTGTTCGACTCCCTGGGACTGCGCCAAGCGCTCAGCGATCTTCAACGTCGTGAAGGTCTTGCCGGTACCACAGGCCATGATCAGTTTGCCGCGCTCGTGTTTCTCAAATCCTGAGAGCACGTCCTCAAGTGCACGGACCTGGTGGGGTCGGAGACGGTTCCTGATTCTTAGGCGGAGCTGCGTGGGAGCCTTCGGGCTGAACTGCCCCCAGTCGACCGCGCTCTGGTCGAGGTTTTTCACCCGCAACCGGGTCACGGGGATGCGCTGGTCGCTTAGCGCGTCCTCGGCGTGCTTGCTCCAGTGGTCTGTTGTCGAGATGATCATCCGGCTCGTGAACGGCCTCTTGCCTGACGCAGTGAAGAAGGAGTCCAAGTCGGCCTTCTGCAGGTGGTGGTCGGGCTCGTAGAATTTGCACTGGATGGCGCAGTAGCCGTCGCCCTCACGATCCTTGGCGACGAGGTCGATGCCCGTGTCGGTCTTGCCTTCGCGCCCCCTCCAGTCCATCCACAACCAGACGTCGCTGAACTGTTGCTGATAGAGAGGGTCGGTCGTCAGGTACGACACCATCAAGGCCTCGAAGCGATCTCCAAGTTCTCTTGCGGTCGTAGACCGCGATCTGAGGTCGCGAAGAACGTCGTCGATTGTGGTCGTCACGACGGGCTCTGCTCTACGACGTCAGCTGCCAAGCAGCGCACGGCTGAAGTGTAGGTGGCCACCCCGTGCGAACGTGGGACCAGGACCGGGCCGAGAGCAGCGACCTACTCTCGATCCAACTAGCCTGGCAACGAACTGGTTGGTCACAGGAGCTGCTACATGAAATGGCTGTGGACCTTTGGAGGGCGAGCCTTCGGCTACCGGGACGGAGACGATCTCTGGACGTACGACGGTCGTCACGTGGGACGCTTCGCCGGCGACGAGGTATACGGTCCGAGCGGGACATATCTCGGAGAGCTTCTGAACGATCGACTAATCACGAACCTATCGAAAGCGAGTTGGCCAGGTGCTGGGTTTGCCCCTCACGGCCGTCGAGGTGGCTACGCCAAGTACGCGGACTATGCCGGATACGTGATGTATGCCGGATATCAGGACTTTCCCAAGCTAGAGAAGACCTGAGGAGGCACCGTTCACCTTAACACCGGCTACCTTCGCCAGAGCTGACCAGTACGACGGGTGCGGCACGTGCTTCCCTCTCCGGTAGTCTGACGCAGCTGCCTTGGTCAACCCCGCTGCCTGCATGATCTGCCGAAGGGGAACGTCCTTCAGCCTCGGTGCGATCGTGGCGAGAAAGTCTGCCCGGTCAACCACGGCGTTGCTATTGAACAGTGGTGGAGTGTGACTAGACGGACAGGGCCTGTTTCGCTAGGTCCTGGAGAACTCTCGTCCCGGTGCCGAGCGGAAGCGCGGCAGCGGAGTGCGCGAGCGCGACAGGGATCACGGCGTCTGCGTAGAGGCGGGTCTGGATGGCGTCGAGCACTTGGAGCGTGCTTTTGAGCGTCGGGTAACCGGCGAGATCCTCGCAACCGGCCTCGGCGTACGGCTGGCCAGTCGACCGCGGGACAGTGACGACCAGCAGTCGTTCGGTACTCGTCTTATAGACAAACCTGCGCCCGTAAAACTCGTCCTTCCCGTACGGGTCCGCCCCGGGCGCGCGTTTCGCGACGCGGGTGCGGATGTACTGCTCGTCCATGTGCAACACGTGGCCGGTCGGGATCCACTGCCGGAGTGCGGCCGCGTGGTCGACGAAGGCGCCGGACTTCTCAATACCAACGACTAGAGGAGGCTGCAGACCCAGCGATGCGAGCCGCGACGTGACCGATCCGAGCCAAGTCACAAGGCGGCGCTTCATAGGCGCGACCGTCCCGAACAGAGCCAGCGGCCCGTCAGTGACGAAGAGACCGCGGGCGAGGCTTTCGGGTGCAGCCGTCAGCAGGCCGTCGACATAGATCGTCATGAGCAATCGCTCGCAGACGCTCATGAGGCGACCGAGTGGCGTCAAGTTACTTCCATCGGGGTCAAATTCCTCGTGGGTACGAAGCACGTCGGTAGGCCACACTTGCGTCCCGCAGCCCGGGCATGGCTCCCCTTCCAGGCGTACCGAGAACCGTCGTTGGACGCACCCCTCGGCCGGGCAGTAGCCGACCTCTACATTGCCGACGGAGCCGAAAAGTCGGTCGAGCGCGTCGAGGAGCGTCACAGTCTCGCCGAAATCGCTCACACCACGGGTCCGGAACAGTTCGTGGACTTCCTGCCGCCAGGTGTCGACCGAGCTCGACCCGGGACTCGACACGTTGGAACCTGGAAGCACGGCGTTCACGATTTGGCTGCTGACGGCCGCCGCCTGCTTCTTCGGGTCAACAAAGGGCCCGTCCCATGCCGAGAAGAACTTGGACAGCACGACTGCGACCCCGGCGAGCTGGAGGTAATCCACTCGGACAGAGGGGTACTCCTCTCGAGCGGCGACTTCCTGGATCGATCCGTCGAAGGCAAGCACGTACGTCGTGTCGGGACGCTCCGGGGCCGGCAGATCCGCGAGCGCCAAGAGGCGATTCTGGAGGTCGACGGGCGGCTCTGTCGCGACCGCCGGCGTTTCCCAGCGAGCCATCGCCTCACGCACGACTTCGCTCTTCGCCATGTCAACCTGACCGAGCCGGCTGGCCCGCTCGAAACCCCCGTCAGGGCGGGCGTAGGGCATCAGTCCGGCTCTTCGTCGAAAAACGGAAGCGGTTCGGCAACGCTTGTCGCCGTGACAGCGGCGATCCCGTTTCCCTCAAGGGTGGCGCCGTCGAGGCCCAGAACTACGGGAGGGAGACCGGCTGCGGCTCGGGCGCTATTGATGGCGCCATGAGCAAAGCGATCCACCTGGACCGGCACGATGTACTTCCCCGAGAGCGTCTTCAGCCGCACGTAGCCTCGGTCCTCTGCCCGTAGGGTGGCGTTGGCAAATGAGGCAAAGTCGTAGTAGTTGGCGAGTTCTCGAATCTCGCGACCGGAGTTGAGGTGTGCCACAACCCAGTTGTGGGTGTTGGCGAGAACTCGCGGCTCAACAGAGGAAACCTCCTGTGTCGCATAGACAAGACCGATCTCGAACTTCGCTGCCTCCTTGGCGAGGCGGACCCATGGGTCAGCCGACTTCTTGTTGAAGTCCTCGCGGTCGAAGAGCCGGTGTGCCTCCTCGACGTAGACCTGGATCCGGTGCGGTCGTTGCGCGTTGCGGAAGCGTTCGTTCGCGCTCTCCAAGAGGTGGTTGACGATTCGCTCGGAGAGCGTCTGAGTGACGCGCTCCGAGCCAAGCGAGAGGTCGACGATGACGAGATGCCCGCGAACGAGCTCCTCCAGTATCTCCGCGCAGTGGTCCCCCGCAGCGTCGGGGTTGTGGAAGTCGGCGATTCCGCGAAGCTGCGAGTAACCGGCGGTCCCGCCCGATAGGTCGTAGACCGGCTTGATGGCCCGGAACGGCTCCCCTTCGCTCCAGCGGTCGACTTCCGCATCGCCAGCGTTCTCGACAAGCCAGTCCATGACTTCGCGAAGCCCCTGCGAGGTCTGGATACGCACCGATCCTCGTTGCACGATAAGGCATCCGGGGTGATCGGCGAGGATCCGCTGCGCGAGATCCTGGGCCATGGAGACGACGACGCCCTGCCAGTGCCGAGGCACCCTGAGACCGGCCTTGGCGAGAAGGGCGTAGAACGCCAGGCGACCCCGCGAGGCGTGGTTGCGTGCTCGGATGAGATCGCCCTGGACGGGGAAGAGCTCCTCATCTGGCTCGTCGATCTCCGCAGCAAGGAAGCGCGTGATGTACTGCGAGTTGTTGCTGGCAAGAGCGGTTGCTAGGACCTGTCGCGCCGCGGGGCGCTGGTCCTCATCGTAAAAGTTGATTTGCAGCGGACGCACGCCCGGCTGCCCGGCTCTCGCGCCGAACCGGTAGATGGTCACCCAGTCCTCGCCGAGAAGGCTGAGCGCCGTCTGGTCTTGCTGATTGGGATTCGCGTACTCTCCGGCTGGATCGAAGATGAGCTGTCCGATGGGCACGTTCTCGCGGCGGGAGAACTCGAACACCGCGGTGGCGATGATCTTTACCGTGTTCGACTTCCCGGCTCTAGTCATGCCGAACACAGCCGTCTTCATCGAGACGAAGTCCGCGACCCTGACGTACACCGGTACATCGAGGCTTCCTGAGAGTCGCGCCCTGCGACGCGTCGAGGAATAGCGCACGCTGCCGATACGGATTCTGTGCGGCTCGGCGTCGGCCTCGATGTCACCAGCTGTGAGATGGGGGTAAGAGGCGATGAACGACATCGCCTCGGGGCCAGGGCGGTAAACGAAGTACCTGGCGGCTGAGTAGAGATTGTCCATGTCGGCGCCCCATGCGATCATCGGAGTCGTGCCGACCACGTCGTCGTAAAAGGTGCCCAGCACGCGACAGTCGAGGCCGGACCATTGCATCTCGCCCTGCGTGAGCGGGTCGACGACCTCGCGTGCCGTCTTGTCCTGCTTCATGGCTTCTCGCATCGCGTCGAGTCGTGTGAGCACGAGGTCAGACTGATTCGGAAGATTCGCCACTCCCTCGACGCGCAGCAGGATGACCTCTTCGTCGTCGGTGTCGACAGGGCCGTCCTCGCGAATAGTTGTCGCAAGCAGGAACGAATAGTTCGGGATCCCATGGACTTGTAGTTTCCAGACGTCGTTCGTCAGCACCACTGCGCGCTCGAAGTCGAGGTGATAGACACCACCAACGATCCGAGCATCTCTAAGCAGCGCTCGTAACTGACTCGTTCCAGCAACCGCTTGTGCTGCCAATCCTGTCATAGTCATTGGGGGCTCCTCTCAGAGACGGGTCCAGGTGGGATCGGCCGGCACTACCGGCAGATTGGTAACAAGGAGCTCGCTGCGGTCGGTGCGCGTCGTAGCGCTCGCGGCCGAGTAGCGGTTCGGTACGACGAAGGTCGCCGTTTTCTGGTCCCGATTGCCCCAGCGCAGCGTGCCGTTGTAGCGAGCGCGGACAGCCGGGTGGTCGTCGTAGGAGAGAATCCAACGCCACCGCATGCTCGCAAGCACATTCGACAGTCGGTCGTGCTCCTGGCCGTGGTCGAACGTCCACTCGTAGAGCGTGCGCGCCTTCAGCACGTATGGTGGGTCGAGGTAGAAGACGACCTTGTTGCTGGCGACGCCCTTCAGTTCTCGTCGGAGCCGAAGGACGAGGTCTTCGTAGTCGAGGTTCGTCACATCGACGATGCTCCCAGCCGCGGCGAGCGCACCGACAAGGCGGAGCCGCTGCTCGAGCTCGGGCTTGTTGAACCGGCAGTCGATGCGGTAAGCGGACGTTTGCCTCTTACCGCCAATCGGGCCGGCTCTGCGGTGCAGAATTCCGGAGAAGGTGGTGCGGTTGAGGAACAGGCACTTCAGCGCCCGGTCACGTAAAGTCCTCGGCACGCTGGCCCGATGGTACTCCCAGCGCTCAATCGTCACCGGTTCCGCGTGCATGGCGTCGATTAGCCAGAGCGTATCGAAAGCGGCAGTTCGCCAGAATGCATAGACCAGTGGGTCGAGGTCGTTGAGCCAAGTTCGCTGCGCCTGGTCGCCGACTAGGAGGCGCAAGCTTATCGATGCGCCGCCGCAGAAAGGCTCGACGAAAAGAATCGGCGGCGGGATGTTTGCCGTGATGAGCCGCTGGATGACAGCCACGAGCTGCCGCTTGGACCCGGGGTAACGAAGGGGCGACAAGTAAGCCGAGCGGAGCAGCCGCTCTTCGAAAAGAAGAGGCACCCGCACCGCCTGCTTCCCGAGCCGATAAGGCCCCGCAGGCCGACGCCTGAATCCTGCGGCCGCCGCCAACGGTCGGACTTGAGCCGGCGCTCTTTGAGGGGATATCGATGTGACAGAGGGCTGATGGCGCCCGGACAACAGAAGCACCTCTGCGGGCAAATCCTCGACCTTGCTCACAGGTTGATGCTACGACATGCATGTGTTGGTCTCCGATTCGACTTGGGCAAGGCAGGCTCACGCCGCCAGCTGCACCACGGTCGGGGTAGCGGTAATGAACGATGCCACAAGGTGCTGTCAGTAACCAGTGGCAGCCGCCGACCGACAAGGTCGGCATCACCCTTATTCCTCAATACCTTTCCGTGTGGCACCCCGCGGTTTAACGGTCGGCCGTGCTCGTGGTTGACCACGCGACGAAGGACGCTACGAATGGCGGGTGCACCCTGACGGCGACAGTGAAACTGGCGCCGTAGACGAAGCGGGCGCTGATCATCGACTCGAGGGTCGTCGCACTGGGCCGCCCATGGCCCCTGGATACCTCAAGATCGCAAGGGAAGCGGTCGATAACCCTTCAGTTGCTTCAGTAACCAATGGCAAGACTATGCCGGATACCACGGCGCTAGAAGAAGGGCCTCGTGAGCGGAGTGGTCAGCGCGGTTGGAAACAGCGTGACAGTTGTCGCTGACGGTGCCGCAAGACAGCATGCCCTCGAAGTGCTAGAGGGTCACCTCCAGCTGGTTGCATGCGCTGGAGCGGGCAAGACCGAAACCGTTGCTCGCCGTGTTGTAAAGATCCTTGAGTTGCCGGGGGTCTTGCCGGAGAATATCGTCGCTTTCACCTTTACTGAGCGAGCCGCCGCCGAGCTAAAGGAACGTATTGCGAGTCGGTTCGCGGAGGCGACTGGCAGCCGGGATGGGTTAGCCGATCTCTACGTCGGGACGATCCACGCGTTCTGCCTCGGACTTCTCCAACAGCACGATTTCAGGGTCCTCTCCTTCCAGGTTCTGACCGACGTACAGCAGCGATTGCTCATCAGCCGGAACTCCCGCAATTGCGGCCTGGCCGATCTCAGAACCGTGAACGGCAAGCCTTGGCATCGCTACCACCAGGCAGGCACCTTTGCCGAGACGATGGCAATCCTGCGTGAGGGAGATCTCGATAGGTCGCTGATCGCGAGCTCACAGATCGAGGCGGTTCTTGGGAAGTACGAGGCCTTGCTCGAGCGACACCACTACTTCGACTACACGTCGATTCTCAGCCGTACAGTCGACTTGCTGGAAACCGATTCGGCGTTTGCCGATCGCGTAGCAAAGCGACTGCGCTTTGTGACCGTTGACGAGTACCAAGATGTCAACCCCGTGCAGGAGCGCTTGTTGGAGGCCCTTGCAAGTCGAGGCGTTGACATCTGTGTCGTAGGCGACGATGACCAACTCCTCTACAACTGGCGTGGGAGCCGCATGGCGAACATGATCGAGTTTGTCGACCGCTACCCAGGTGTCGAACGCTTGACTCTCCAGGAGAACTTCCGTTCCAGCCGCGGAATCGTCGAGCTCGCTGCTGAAGTGATCAGTCACAACGACCCCAAGCGGTTGCCGAAGCGGATGCACTCTGCTGATGCCCAGCGTTACGAGTCGGGCGACATCGCGATGTCCGCCTTTGGCTCGGACGATGACGAGGGTGCCTACATCGCCGGCGAGGTGAAGCACTTGCTCGGGACGCCGTTCCGCTCCGACGTTCAGGCAAGCGCCCGGGGTCTAGCGTTTAGCGATTTCGCAGTTCTTGTTCGAGTGAAGGCGCTGATTCCGGCGATCACGGCCGCGCTCGACGCCGCCGACATCCCGTACGTTGTCGGCGGCGTCGCGAGTCTCTTCGATACCGCAGAAGCTTGCGCGGCGCGGATGCTCTTCTACTACCTCGCGGAAGACGTGACCGCCGATGAGCTAGCCACTGCGTGGCGTGACCTGGCGATCGGCATCGACGACGAGGAATTGAAGGTCGGCATCAAGTACGCGCGAAAGACATTGGCGGACAAGCGCGCGGGCAAGGAGCGCTTTGGCTTCTACAATCTCCAGCGATCCTTTCTGGGCTTCCTCGAGCACGTTCACCTGCGGGAAGAGGAGATCGTCGGCTCGGGCGAACACGGCCACACGCGGGGCGAAGTCGTGTACTACAACCTTGGCAAGTTCAGCCAGATCATTTCCGATTTCGAGCAGATCTACTTTCAATCAGACCCTGAACAAAAGTACAGGTCCTTCGCTGATCATCTGAGATACCAGGCTGAGAGCATCTACCCCGAAGGATGGCTTGAAGCGCGCTATGTGATGCCGAACGCGGTGCAGATCATGACGATCCACCAAGCAAAGGGGCTGCAATGGCCAGTCGTGTTCGTTCCTGGGCTCGTCCGAGGTCGTTTCCCTGCTAAGGGGGCCGGCGGTGTCCAACCCTGGAGCGTGATTCCAGACGGAGCAATCCGAAACAAGGACGACTACAAGACCACAGAGGAAGACGAGCGCCGCCTGTTCTACGTAGCGTGTACCCGGGCGCAGAAGTTTCTGAGACTGACTCGAGGTGTCTATCCCACGGCGATACGTGGTTGGAGCCAGCCATCACCGTTCTGGGTCGAGGCCGAGCATGCTTTCAAAGAGATCGGGCTGGGGGAACAGGCGCCGATTCGAGCTCCACTAACTCCTGAGCCTGACCGTCAGATCGCTAACGTCGCCTTGTCGTTCAGTGAGTTGAAGTACGCGTTCGAATGTCCCTACGCGTTCAAATTGCGTTTCATGTACGGGTTCAATCCGCCGATCGACGAGGCACTTGGGTTGGGGAAGGGAATCCATGACTGCCTGTTCGAGCTGCACGACCGGGCGGTGACTGGGGGCGACACTTCGGTGGCATCCGCCGACGAGCTCGTCGACCGCCACCTGCACGTACCTTTTGCCTACCCTGATCTACGCGTGAATCTCGTGAAGTCAGCGAAGAAGAGAGTTCGCGAGTACATCGAACAGCGCGGCGCGACTTTTCCCGAGATTGAGCACGCGGAACGTCCGATTGAGCTTGACGCTGGCAAAGGTGTGCGAGTTGCCGGCAGGATCGACCTGATCAGGCGGCGCGACACAGACGAGGTCGTCGTGATCGATTTCAAGTCAAACGGCCGCACGCAGGCCGAAGAGGTGACGGACTTGCAACTTCAGGTCTACGCGCTCGGATATAAGCAAGCGACGGGACGAGACGCTAGCGAGGTTGTTGTGACTAACCTCGATGACCTCGAGAACGACCGAAAACTCCCCGTAACCACGGAGTCGCTGTCCGAAGCGCTCTCAGCAGTACTGCGAGTCGCTGATCTGCTTCGCATCAATGACTTGCCAAAGGAGCCTCGCGGCAACACCGATGGGGAAAAGCGCGACACCTGTAGCCGCTGCGACCTGATGGTCCTCTGTCGGGACGCTGTTTAGAGAATCGCGCACAAAGCGACTCGCATTGTTGCTTGAAGAGTCCAACAATCCATTCTGCTCGCGCCGGGACCAAGCGAACGCGTCCGAGAGAAGCTCCTCGGAGCGGCGGCGGACGACGAGAGAAAGACCCGGTACCCCTGCCGAGGACCGGCTCGAGTGCACCGTCGAGAAGACGGCCACGCTTCTCGGCATCAGTCGATCCTTCGCCTACGAGGCAGTTCAACGCGGCGAGATCCCATCGATGAGAATTGGCGGCGCGTCCTCGTGTCGAAGTTCGCGTTGGAACGGTTGCTTGCCGCACCTCACGCTTAGCGCAACTGAGGGAACCCACTATTCACTGGCAAATGTCAGCCGCCGCTTCAGGTTGTTCCGCTGGTTCCAGTTGAGCAATCCCTCCTTCTGGAGGCGACCCACGACTATGCCCGGAGCAATCCCGAGCCTCGCCGCAAAGGACCTGATCGATTCCTCGCTATCAAGGGTTCGCAGTTCGGGTTCGAACTTTCTTGGGATGAGGTGTGTTCCAGCAAAATCATTCGCCTCATCCTCTGCTGCAGCGCTCGAATGGTCCTCTGTCACAAAGGTCTCCTTCTTACTGTGCAACAAAAGATGCCCTGCCTCATGGAAAAACGAAAACCACAGGTGATCATCCGATTTGTGGCGTAGGCTCAGTTGAATGACGCCCTTTGCCGGCGTGAGCCAGTAGGCGGCTCCGCTGGCTCTCGTTCCCTTGATCTCGGGTACAAAGACAACCGCTACTCCGGCTTTCGCGCAAATCTCAACAACAGCCGGTACGAATTCCTTGACAGGTGCCGCGGTTAGCGAACGGATTTGCTGGAGCGCATCTCGAAACTTCCGGGCATCAAAAGGCTCGCACTCTATCTCGGCTGCCTCCCGTTCCCCGATTCGAAGCCATGCGGCAAGGGCAGCGACATCACTCTCAAAGCTTTGGGACTTGCGGAACGACGCAAGTGGTTGGCGCCATACATTCTCCCAACTCTGCCTGTTCGCGACACTGAAGAAGCGGCACACTTCCTGGAGGAGAGCGCCGGCATTCCCTTCATTGCTCAGAACGCCACGCTGGCGAAGTTCCTTGATGGGGAGAGCTTGGAGCCAGTCTCTGTTGCTCTCAAGCGTTTCCCGATCCTGCATGCGCGCGAGACGGTCTCGGTAGTTGCTCTCTAGCCGGTTCCACAATCGCGCAGACACCCCTGTCACTGTTTCAAGAACGAGAGCGGTCTCATGCGTGATGGGGGCTGCCCCCTGGATGATCTGATTCACGTGTTTTAGAGATAGCCCCGACCGAATCGCCAGGTCGGATTGCGTCATGCCTAACGAAGCGAGCGTGCTGCGTAACGTCGCACCAGGCGCAACGGCATAATCAGGTGAATACGCGAGTGTCTGTGATGGTTGAGCGTTCGTCAACGTTCTGAGGCCCCCTTCTGCGCGGTAACGGACACAAACACGTCTGAGATCGTTAATGAGGTCGACCGGCGCCATGCTTCGGCCGCTGTTGTGTCGTCCGAGACGTCGTTCACGTGGCCCACGATCACCAGGCCGACGGAGTCGCGTATCTCGACGGTCCCCTTGGCACCCTCTGTGGCGATGGTGATGAAAGGCAGGTCGGCGAGGTCACCGAGGCAATCGGCGGCATCGAGTTCGTGGAGCCGCTGCGACACCGCGTTGCCTTGCTCCTCGCCCCACCGTCTCACCAGGGCCGCTCGACTGTTACAGAGGCCTTGCAGACCATCTGTCAGGAACCGCAGGTCCACGGCTGCCCGGCACGGGAAAAGTCTATACCTGACAGGTACATCAAAATCGTGTAACCTCCTGGGTACAGGATAATCGATTCCGAAGCCCCTGGTGGGGATGGTCGGCACCGAGTGGAAGGAGCAGCCATGGAAGAGCAGGTCGAAGCCGAGGAGGAGGCACGTCACCATCGGCTGGTGGTGACGGTGCACAACGAGGACGAGGGCGGCGAGCCGTTCAGGATCCCCGGCGAACCGGAGACCCATGTCGAGAAGATCATCGAGAAGTTCTACGCTGACCTGGGGACCACCAGGCAGGAGGGCGATCGGCTGTACTGCCTCGCCAACGGTGACGATGTCTTCTCCCACGCACATCAGCACCTCGCCGAGTACGCCGAGCACGTCTGCACGGCGCTGGAATGGGGGTTCTCTCGCCCGACCGGCGGCGCGTGACAGCACCCGAGGCTGTCGACCAAGAGGTCGCTGCGGCCACGTTCGAGCTGCACCTGACGCGGTTCTTTCGTACCGGCCGCGGATCGCGGGAAGGGTGGCAGCGAATTGATCTCGACCCGCTCCACTCGGTAATCCGCATCCCGGCCACGCGTCCCGACGGCTCACAGGATCACTACTTCGTCCAGCTTGGCGCCGAGTACTACGACGTGTGGCCACCAACCGCGTCATTCGTTCGTCCGGAAGGCGAGCACGGCTGGGGGTACCCGACATCATCCAGCCGATGGTGGCCAAAGCAGCAGAACAGCCCCGGCTTCTCCTTCGGGCTGCATCATGATTACGGCTTCCCGGGTGGGTCAACGGGGCAGTTGCTCTGCTTTTCGCACACGTTCGAGTACTACATCTCCAACCACAACCCGACGGACGCCGAACGATGGAGACAAGGCACTCACACGGTTTCGGCCACCCTCACGCGCATTGCCGCCGTGCTCACTGCGCCAAATTACCAAGGACCAAGCGGTGATCTCGATTCCTGATTTTCTTTGGGAGCGACTGCTGGATGAGTTCGCTCGCCTGAACGACCCGGTGGAGAGGGTCGCCTATCTCGACGGCTTTCGCGTCGGTGACCAGAAAGTGGTAACCACGGTCACGATTCCGGATGCAGAGTTGCATGCCGGGTACTACGACGTCACTTCGGCCGCCATGAGTCAGGCGGGACAGCATTTTCGTACCTACGGGCTGGCCCGCCTCGGCCAGGTCCATACCCACGGCGGTCCCGGCTGCGGCCATTCCACACGAGACGACGAGGCCGCGTACTCCCAACGAATCGGTTCGGTCTCCATTGTTCTGCCGTATCACGGCCAGCATCGCCCACACCCAACGGACGGTTCCGTTCACATACGTCGACACGAGGGATGGGTCGCGTTGGACACCTCCCAGGCCGACGCTGCTGTTCGATTGCTACCTTCACTTCTCGACTTCCGGAGCCAAAAATGGACAGTATCTTCGATCGCCACGCCGGAACCCTCGGGGACCGGCTTGTTCCAATGGATCAAGCGGACCGTGCATCGGTGGTGGTCTCGATCGCGCCGGAACTAGCCAACCTTCCTGCGTGCCAGCACACGGCGTGGATGCTCATCAACCTTTTGGCACGCGCAGACGGCATCGTAGATCGGGTTGCCCTGGAGTGCCCGCGTGGCGTTGAACTAGCCGGCCGGATTGTCCCTCTCGCTGATCGGCATCTCGATCTCTTCGATGCCTTGATCTCTGGCGCGGCGGCGGTTGACGCCGTGCCCGTTTCATCGTGCAAGCGCGTAGACCCCGCCGACTTCAACATCCACTTCACTGTCGGTCCGGGGCTCCCTGCGTCCGGCACGATTCGCGTACATGGCGAGAGGTGGTGGGGAGGATTCGCACGGCGCGAGATTCCAGGCAATGGATTCAGCCCGTTACCTTTTGGTCCCTACGTTGCCGCGGCCCTCGCTATGAGCGAAGTATTCAAAGCCGTACGGCTGCGTGAGTATGTGCCGTTGGAGTCAGCCTTCCACTCACTGTGGACGATGAGGGCCGCAGGCCGTCCGGACCTTGATCCTGCGTGGTCCGGTCCAGAGACAGTAGATGGCGTTCCAGTGTCGGCGACCCTTGCCGGAGTTGGGGCCGTTGGGAGCACGTGGCTTCACGCCCTTTGGGCGACTCCTGGTCTCGGCGGCGCTGGACTTCTGGCCGATAATGACAAGTACGGCGTCGACACCACGAACCTCAACCGGTGTCCGATATTTGGCCGATCGTCGGTCGGTAGCGCAAAGGCGTCGGAGGCGGCTCGAATATGCGCCGACGCTGACATCGTGCTCACTCCTCACGATGGGCCTATTGGTACCACCGCTTCAGACCGTCCCGGTCTGATGGTCTCGGCGGTTGACACGAACCGATCGCGACGAGCCGTCCAGGGCTTGTATCCACCCCGGCTCCTCTCGGGGTCGACCCACGATCTTCGGGCCGAGGTGCTTCGCTGCGACCCGGAATTGAGCACAGCGTGCATCCACTGCTACAACCCCGTGGAGCCCGATGGCGAGAGCGACGACGAGCTTCGCAAACGGTTCCTCACGATGGACCCGGCTGAGCAACGGCAACTCGCTGAGGATCTGAAGATCAGCATCGACGAGGCGGTTCTGTGGGGCACCGAGGGGGTGTGCGGATTCGCCGGGGACCAAGTCGCAGCGCGTCTGCGTCCCACTAGCGGCGGGCTGAGTGCATTCGCAGTGGGATTCGTGTCAGTGATGGCCGGCACAATGCTGGCCGCTCTGACCGTACAAGAATCGTTGAGGCTCGGACCGCTGCACGACTCCACATGCCGGGCCGTGTTCCAGTTCTTTGATCCGCTCAGTCCGCGCAACGCCCCGGGAATGCTCGCGAGACAGAGCGCGTGTCCAATGTGTGACCCGGAGACCCCCGCGGACGGCATCTGGCGTCGTCGATTCCGGACGTACTGACTCACTTGCTCAGCGCTCATGTTGGCGAGAACATCGCCTGATCCATCAGCGCTGTTGCGAGAGGTCCGTCAGTCGAGCAGATTGGCGGCCCTCAGGTTACGTCGGACAATACGAACGACGCTGTCGAATTCCGGTGGCGCGTATGGGAGATGGTCACTCATCTCGCCAATCCAGCGGCGCTCGTAATGAGACAGCCGTTCTTCGAAGCGTTGACGGAAGACGGAGGGATCGAGGTTTTTCGCCTGCGCCTTCCGTTCGAAGAGGAGTCGAACTTGTACCAGGTCGACGCCGAGTGCGTCGACCAATTGAAAGAGATCGAACAGGTCACGGCACTGAAGGCGCTGGATCACGCAGCGGAGTTTCTCCGCTGCGATCTCGCCCAGTGGGTAAACGTCGAACGGAATGCTCTCGGGAAGGTCATCCCAGACAGGCCGAATACTCAGCTGCTCGACAGTCTCGACGTACTCGTCGGTGGCAATGTCGACCTTGAGTTCGCGCGGCTTGCTCGCTCCCAGAGGACCGATGTATCGAAGCATTGGGCTTGCGTCGTCACTCAGGCAGAGCACCGTGAATCCAGCGTGATCCCGAGCAGCAGCTATGACCTCCACGAGGGCAGCGTGCGCATCGTCCTTCGTCCCGTTCAAGACTGAGAAATCCAGATCGGCGGAATAGCGATAGTCGCCGACGTGCACGAGACGAAGTGCCGTTCCGCCCTTGAACACGAGCTGACCGCCACCAGGAAGGACCGCTCGATGTAGCTGCGCGACGACGTGGGCAAGGACATAGTCCCGCTCGACGACGGTCGCATCGACGCCGTCGTCACTGGCCCGCTGGGTGATGCGGTGGCGGGTGAGCAACGGATCAGTTCCCGATCACCGCTCGTAGCTCTTCAACGGAGACGCTCCACGCCACTTTGAGAGCCGAGTCAACCCACACGTCTCGCGGATCACGCGGATCGAGGCGGATCATCGATTGCGACTTGCTCACTTCTGGATTGAGAGCCAGCGGAAGACCGAGCGCATGTGCCAGCGAAGCAAGACGGCGCACTGCGGCCGATCCACGACCACCGAAGGACTTGGCGAGTGTGGCCATGCGCCTCGCGTCGGCGTTGCGTGCGCCGTTCGCCAGCGCTTCGGCGAGATGCTCGATTCCACCTATGAGGTCGACACGCATCGCGCACTCGAATAGTGCCCTCTCCACGGTCGAGCGCCACGAGCGTTCAACCACCTCAGCCCCAAGGTGGATCGTCTGCGGTCGCTCAATCACGACTCGAAGCGGACGGCCACTCACCTTGGAGGACTTGACCTGCTGTTCGCACGCGACGAACACCGTGCGCACGGGGTGAGCAAGCAGGCCGAGGTCACTCAGGGCGCTGCGGTATGCGATGCGATGGAGCCGTCCCTCGAAGGCTGCACCAACGGCGAGAGCAAGGTGCTCGCTGGCGGCCGAAGTGCCGAGCGAGCCGAGAGGCCGGATGGCGTAGCGCCCCCGGGTCACCCGGTCGACGAGACCCTCCTGCGTGAGACGGTGCAGGGCATTGGCGGTGGTGGTGACCGAGGCGCCGGTGGCCCCCACGGCGTCCTGGAAGGAGAAGTCCGTGCGGCCGTCAGCCACCAGCGTGTTCACAAGATCAAGCTGTCGGGTCATCGGACGCCTCCAGAATCAGTATAGCTGTAATTCACGGAAAGCGTGAATAACAGCTATCTCACTGTAGCACGAGCAAGATAGCCCTCGTTCACGGAAACAGTGAACAAGGGCTATCTTACATAGTCGGCCTCTAGCGCAGGTATCGAGCGAGGAACGATAACGACGCGGGCTCCCGGCCTGAGTGCGGTCGGTACGCGGATGGGCTGGCGGAGCTCGCGCTTGGGATCTTGATGGATAGGGAGCGGGCGCTGGTGCTCGCCCACGTCGAGGGATGCTCAGACTGTCACGCCGAGACGGAGCAGCTCTCCCTTGCGGCCGACTCGCTGTTTGAGATGGCACCCGGTGTCGAGCCACCACTCGGCTTCGAGGTGAGACTCATGGAGCGGTTCAGAGCCCGCCCGGCTGCCCAGCGGCGCGTGCGCCGCCAGTGGCGTCTTCGGCAGCCGTCGCTAGTCCTGGCCTCCCTGCTGATGTTCGGTGCGGTCGGTGCGGGTGCCGGGTGGCTCGCGTGGGGCGGCCAGCATCAGACGGTTGTGCCATCCGCGTTCGGAACCGCACCCGGTGGACAAATCGAAACGGAATCACTCGTTGCCGGAGGTCGCACGCTCGGCAAGGTCGTCGTGTACTCGGGCCGAACGAGCTGGCTCTTCATGAGCCTCGATGACGGGTCGTGGTCTGGCGAGGCAAACTGCCAGGTGCGTCTCGTCGACGGGAAAACGGTTCCGCTAGGTACCTTCTGGCTCGAGCATGGCTACGGTGCCTGGGGCGTCACCCTCCCGCCAGGAACGGGGCGCATCCAGACGGCTTCGGTCGTGACCGACCAAGGCGTACTTGCAAGCGCACACCTTCCATCCGGCACCATGACGGCCGCGGTCGGCACAACGAGCGGCCAAGGCGTGATCTCTGGGCCGTCCTGGATGACACAGTGAGCCGGCACGCTTAGGTAATTGGACGAGAACGGGCAGCCACCGATAGTTCGATTTAGCGGTAAGACATCATCCCGCGAATATCCCGCGAACGCCGCCGTTCATGGTTATTCGCAGGCGTGTGGATAACTGTTTTACCTGCCGTAAGACGCTGCTGTAGTTCACTGACGTTCGGTCCAGGAACCTTCCCAAGCTGAGATGCAGCCGTCGGTCACAGAGGCTCACGCGACATCGCAGGGCTCGTGACTCGCTGTGCAGTGCTGCTCAGAATCAGAGTGTCGCTCCGAGTGTCGCTCCGAGAGTTGTGAGGACTTCGCTTACCGGTGTGCGCGGGCGCATGACCACCTCTGGCGGCAGAAGGACCCTGCACTTACCGAGGGCGTAGTCGCGGGAGGAGCAGTTCAGCACGATCCTAGCCAGGCTGCGTTCCATTCCCCGGCCGGCGGTCGTTTGCCGACGCGCCCGATCCCTGCCCGATGACGGCATCCCGCCACCTGTGCCTATCGCCAGCAGACGATCATCCTCTCCAGCCCTTCATGGGCTTGGTCTGACACGCACCGTCTGTTGCCTCGGAGGTTCATCAGACCGTTCGAGGGCGGCTCCCGTTCATCTGAGCTGGTTCAGTGCCCCAGAGTCGATAGCCAGATATCTTTCGGTGGTTCGGAACTCAGATCTCGCTGAGCCCCACTGCTCTCCGCCAACACAGCCGGTACCCCGTAATGACTCCGTCGGCTGAGCTAAGAGTAGCCGCGGCAAAGCGTCTGATCGCGTTCGTCAGGAACGTACTGGTTCCACTGCCTAGAAGTCAGATTCGCTCTGACTTCTGGACACAGTGCGGCGCTCACCGTCTGAAACCGAGTCGACCAATATAATTCAGATATTGCTGCTACTCGTCCACTGGCTCCGGCCACGTACAGGACACGCCCTCCCCGTCCGAAAGCCAAGGCCTCGTCCCCGCCGTCGTCACCGTTAGACACTTCGCCAAAGGAACTCGCCGTAGCGACATCCCAAAACACCACACCTGTGCCATCACCCGCGACCAAGGTCTTGCCGTCAGGGCTGAAGGCAACAACATCGATCCCACTGCCATTCCCAACGAGCCCGTCCAGTACCTGCCGCGTTTCAGGGTCCCACAGGAACGTGGTACCGGTGTCGGTCCCTACAGCCAACAGTTTGCTGTTCGGGCTAAAGGCGACGTCAGCGAAATTGATCCCAAAGCCATTGACCTCATCACCGAACGACTGATCGACCCCCCTGTGCGTAGCCAGATCCCACAACATCACGTGCCCACCCTCAGTCCCCGCTGCCAACCATTTGCCATTGGGACTGAAGGCGAAACTGTCGACCAGGGTCTCGTCGCTCTCATTGTTTGGTAAGCGGGCTACCTCCTTCCCCGTCGACACGTCCCAGAGAACCACATTGGAACTCCCGACGACAAGTAGATTGCTGTCTGGGCTGAACGCGAAGCTGCCGATCGTGCTCCCATCTCCGACCAGCCGGTCGACTTCCCTGCGAGTTGCCAAGTTCCAGACCACCACATTGCCCTGATTAGTCGCCGCAGCAACCAGTTTCTCGTTGGGGCTGAATGCAGGGCTACCCAGCGGGAAAGATGGTAAGCTGTCCCCAGAAGACGCGGGGGTCGAAAAAGCGCCTAGCTGCACGCCTGTCGTCGGACTCCACAACAAGAGCTTGCCCCTCGCTATCGCGGCAGCGAACGTACCATTTGGGCTCAGTGCAACGCCCCCGCTCATTTGCCCCTTGAGGACCGTCCTATCGATCCTACGATTAGCGGCCCTGTCCCATAGAAATGCCCAGCCATCGGCGCTTGTCGCAACCAGGGTCTTGCCGTTAGGGCTGAAGCAGACAGAGTCGATGTCGCTCGCGTCGCCAATCAGCTGGCCAAGCTTTGCTCCCGTTGCGGGATCCCACAGTAAGACGTCTCCGCCGAGTGTGCCGGTCGCCAGAGTCCTGCCGTCAGGGCTGAAGGCCAGGCTACCAACATAGTCCGCGACGCCAATGAGCTCGCCGAGTGCCGCTCCCGTTAACGGATTCCACAGGTAGACATTGCCGTTCAGCGTCCCAGCGGCCAAAACTTTACCATCGGGGCTGAAGGCAACACAGTCTATGATGTCATCGCTGGTGAACCGTCTGACCATACTGCCCGTAGCCGGGTCTATGAGTAAGACGTTACCGTCTGTTGACCCAACGGCTAGCAACTCGTCGGAAGGATCGAAGGCGAAACTGTCGACCGAACTCGAGTTACCCGGATATCGCCCGAGCTCTTTGCCTGTCATCAAGTTCCACACTATGACGTTCCCGTCATTGGTGTTCGCAACCAGGATGCGGCCGTCGGGGCTGAAGGCAACGTTCACAATGGTGCTCCCGTCGCCCTTCAGCTCGCCTAGCCGCTGGCTTGTTCCGGGGTCCCACAGGAGAATTTTGCCGGTGTTGGTCCCGACGGCAAGCATCTTACCGTCCAAGCTGAAGGCTATGCTCCCCACGGCGCCTACATTTCGGATCAGTCTGGCGACTTCCCTGCCACTCGTCGGGGACCACACCGAGACGTCGCCATCTTCGTTGCCGACCGCCAAAGCGCCGGCGGAGCTGAATGCTAGGGTCTCGACTGGGCTCCCGTTGGCGATCAGCTGCCTGAGCTGCTTTCCCGTTGCCGAGTCCCACAACAGGACTCGACCGTCGAGGCTCCCCACCGCCAAAACCTTGCCGCTCGGGCTAAAGGCGACGCTAGTACCGGGCTGCACATCGCCGATAGCCGCCAAAAGCGGCCGTCCCATGGCGGTAAAGATAGCCTCTCGCGCCGCAGCGCTCGGCGCCAACCGCAGAGCCTCAAGGCCAAGCAACGTACCTAGAACGCTGTTCGTCGACAGGAAGTTCACCGCCCTCGCGGCGACCTGTTGCGATTCAGCCAGGTGCACCTCTCCGACTAGTTCTCGGTTGGATCGGATTGCATACGTCGCGACACCGAGTGCGATGATCGTCAAGATACAGACAAGGGATAGCGCAGCACCACGAATCCGGCGGCGACGAGAGAGAGCCGACTTGGACCGAGCCACGAACTCGCCTACAGCGCCGCTCGCAACAACTGGGTCTGCCCGAGTCCTCAACCATTGGAACGCGACTGTGCATGCCTCTCGACCAAGCAGCTCGCCCGCGGCAACGGTCCAGTCGCTGGCCTGGCGCTCCAACCTTGCCTGCAACAGGAAGTCCTCGCGACGTGCCGCCACCACCCTGGCAAGGGTGGGCCATGCGACGATGAGCCGCTCATGCGCTAAGCGGACGGTATCGACATCACCCGTCATTAGACGCTCGTCTTCGAGTGCGTGCACAATGTCACCCTCTGCCGGAGAAAGCTGCTGACGAGCGACCGCGCGGCTCATGGGGAGGTGGCTATCGCTAAGCGTGACAAAGCGCGGCAAGAGCCGCTCCAAAACGGTGCTGCCTGGTTGGGCGAGCGCTGACTCGGCCAAGTGAGCCCGACGTGCTATAGCACCTTCTATTCGGCCGACATGCTCATAATCGGCTGGGGTCATGGTACGCCGGTTTTCACCGATCGCCAGGTCATACATTTCCCTCAAGGCACATGCAAGCAGCGGCAAGGAGTCGACAGCTTCAGTCGTACGACCACGCATGGCATCGTCTATCAGTCGGGCTATCAGGCCTGCGTCGAAATCGAGGTCGGCCCGCCTCGCTGGGCCCCCGATCACTGCAGCCAGCTGTGATCTGTCCATAGGGGCCAGCACTACCGATTCATGAACGGCGTCACCGATGACTGGCAGGTGCTGCAGTTCGTCGAACCGGTCCGAGCGGACGGTCAGAACGATCGTCACAGGTGAGCCTGGGCCTAAGGCACGTGCCAATACCGCAAGAAAGTCGTCCAGCTCGGGCCGTTGGACAATCGCCTGTAGCTGTTCTACCTGGTCGAGGACAACGAGTAGGCGCTTCCCTCGCGGCTGATGATCATCAAGGACCCACTCCGCGAGCGGTCCAATGCCATCAGTGGTAAGCCGCTTGAGGCACTCGGCCTGTGACATGGTCGAGGAGGCAAGATCAAACAGACCTTTATTGAGCCGGTGCAGCGGCATTGTACCTGGTTCGAAAGGCTTGACGACCACCCAGTTGGAACCAGGCATCGCCAATCTTGCTGCCAGGCCCGCCTTTACTAGAGAGGACTTACCGGCCCCTGACGGGCCTACGACTACGACCAAGTCGCCGTCGACCGCCCCTAACCGTCCCGAGACACGCTCGGTTAGCCGACTTAGTTCGACATCCCGGCCAAAGAACACAGCAGAATCCTCGACGTCGAGAGAGATCAGCCCCGGATAAGGGGGCCTGCGCTCATCCCACCTGGCAGGTCCCTGTTGCTCTAACCCATCCTGGCGAAGCCTGTCGACCAGGCTTGCGATGGAATCGGCGAGGTTGCCGGTAAACCTGATGCCCTGGACCGACTGGAGGACCGTTGGCACGGAGAGACCAGGCGCAAGGTCCAACCAGTAGCAATGTTTCCCAAGATCCGAAGCGACCGCCACTTCGGTATGGCACCACTTGGAGGAGTCTGAGCCAGCACTGTTCAGGAAAACTAGGACGTCACAGAGCCGGAGCTTGTGGAACAATGTGTGGCTCCACTGCGCGCCTGGATATATGCCGTCCTCGGAGTCAGTATCCAAAAAGATCCTGTGGCCATGTTGTCGCAACGCCTCAGCCACGGTGGCAGCGGCTGCCCCGTCTACCGAGGAATGACTAACGAAGATTTCAGCCATGTGTCATTTCCATGGGGATGACGGCGGCGACCGAGGCCACCACCGTCCCCGTCACGCTGGCTAGCCCGATTAGCGGCGCCCAACCGCTTAATGGTCAAGGCCACTGGCTAACCCGCCCGGATCGCAAAAGCGAATACGGCATCATGAGCTCGTGCGGCGTTCGCATTGGAAACGAGCTTCACTTGGACGATAAACGGTCCGGCCTGCTCCATCGTTCTGTCCGGATAGCAAAGAGGGTCCGATGCGAATGCTTCCCCTCCAATGTCGTGCGAGCCGCCCCATCGCGGAGGAGCGTACAACTCATTCGATGCGATCGTGGTCGATGTCGGAAACACCGACCCAGGACAACCCTTCGGCGACAAGGCGCTTCCCCGCTTCCCAGTCCGACGCGGCCAACTCGGTGCTCTGGCGATGTCTGCCTGCGCTGCTGCACCCCAGACACTGAGAGTCGCCACCTGGGCGGGCAGCTCGCCGGGCTCGGGACGCAGCCACAGGTGGAAGCTCAAGGAGAGCCGATCGGAGGCGGCAACGCGGACCACCGGGATCTCGATCCGTTCGTAGGTAAATGGCGCGGCTCGACCCCAACCCTAGTGCTCCAGGTGCCATCGTTGCCCCAGGTCCGAGAAGCAGAAGTCCCGAGCGACCATAGACGGCACCGGCCATGCGATCGCGCTCAGCGACGACGTCGTCCTCGCTCATGTCTTACCAGCCCGGAGCGGTTCCCGCAGCGCCGGCTAGGTCGGCACCGACAGGTAAGAGTCGCCTGACCCGCCGCGCGAAGGCATGTTCGAGGGGCCAAGAACCCGAACGTCGAATATCGTGTTGGATCAACGGCGGTGTCGGCCGAGAGGTGGCGTCAGCGGTCGCGTCGGTGCGAAACGATGGACCGTCTACAGCGTTGCGATGAGGGCTCAGCCGCGTCGAGGGCAAATCAGTCGCGATGGTTCCCATCCGCCAGCTCCTCCGTTGGCGCGAGGATGGCGCGGGACGTTCCCGAACTCAGGTGTACGTACGTGACCGACTATGGACTTCACCTGCTGTTTTCTCGACACCGGTGGTCGTCCAAGAACCGGTTTTAGTGCCTGCAAAGCCCTATCGAAGAGGTCTGAGCCTGCTCTGACCCCAGCTTGGATGTCGAATTGGCTGCGTTTCAGGGATGTGGTGCCCTACTCAGTTCCGCATCAGCCGCGGCCGTCGTGCCACCAGGTCCGACATCGTCTGTTCCGCTGGCCCTGGAATGAACTCAACATCAAGGCCACGCTGCTGCCGCCATACCTCGACCGCCGGCGGCAGCCCAGCACGGACGTCGCCTACTCGGAGCAGATCACCATCCTCGGCGAGGTATAGAAACCACTGCCGCAGCGCTTCGTTGACGTGTGGGTCGCGGAACGAGTAGCCGATGACGATGACTTGATGGGCTCTCGCCAGTGCCTCCCGGAATTCCTGATAGAGCGCCAAGTACGGGCCATCCGGCCGCAGCTTGTTGCCGGCCCCGAAGATGATGCCGGGCGTGTGTCCCTCCCAGGCCTCTCGGGTGTACCGGAACGAGACAGTTGGCTGCATGGGCGAAACGTCGCCGGTGGCGTTGTCGCGGCTCCAGTTCACCGACCCGTGCAGCTTGATAAGCCGCAGCGGTTTGGTGAGCGGATCGTCGGGAACCGCCGGTTCCGGGTACGGCGCGGAGACGATCCGAAATGTCATCGCCCAGCCGTGCATGTGTTCCAGCGCGTCGTCGTAGTTCAACGTCACAACAGTTTGCCCGCGCATTTCGGATACCAGATCGGCGAGGTACTTGAACCTCGGCTGGACCGGTGCCTCGTTCAGCGAGAAGACGTCGACCAGCGCACGCCACAGCTGATCGATGATGCGTTGCAGCGGACTGCCTTGGACCCGATGTCGACGAATGTCGAGGTACTCAGCAACGTCTGGGCACCACGTCTGAACGAGCGCGGCGATGTCGCGGGATTCATTGCCAAGCCCCGTGTCTAACCTCTCAGCGGGCATTTCCAGGGCATTCAGGAATTCCATCGCACGAAAGAGGCGCTCGGGGTCGACCGCTTCGTCCTCTCTGAACACCAGCCGAGCAACATTGGCGTAGATCGGATCGAGCCGCGCCAGCAACAGCTCGTGCAGCCGCGCGCTCGTTGGAAATCCGGCCCCGACCGACGCCCCAGCCCCGAGCAGCACCAGGGTGTTCGGGTCCGCCAGGGTCACCGCAGCCTCATCGTTCACGCGGTTCATCCTGACACCGGCGACGTGCCGGCGGCTGGGAGGACAGCCTTGGTGGGCGAGCTCAAGCGACCTGCTCTCTATGGCAGCTGCCGTTGACGGTGAGGGGCCATCGCTTAGCCGAGTCCGAAAGGGTTACCGAAGGCGTGAGCAGCAGCCGCTTGAGCAGCCACGATTTGGGTCAACTCTTCGGGTTGCGCCGGGAACGTCGTGCCATCTCGTCGCACGTAGTACTCGGGCCGTTCTGTGTCGAGCACCAACGCGTACAGCTGTCCGCGGTTGGGATCGACTCGCAAAACCAACACGTTGCGACCCTCGATCGCGTTGGCATCGATATGTAAAGGCGGTTGCGGCCTCATCAGGGCCCGCAGCATGTCGGTCAGTCGGCGGCGCTGCTCGGGCAACTTGCCGATCAGCCCAGTAATACCGTCGCCGTCGCTCACTCCGAACAGGACGGTCCCGCCACTGCCGTTGGCGAACGCCACGACGGTCTTGAATGTGGTGCGCTTCTCCTCCCGAGTGTCCGGCAGCTTTACCTTGTACTCGAGCTGCTCACCCTCTCCTCGAGCTGCTAGGGCACTGAGTTCACTGCCGGGGTCCACGGTGGTTTCGAACCTCACGTCGTCGCTTTGATACGCGCTCCAACCACCCAAGGAGCGGTAGTCCACCCATTCGCCATCTTGCTTCAGCCACAGCCAGGCGTCAGCCGGCAGACCCGACGGCAGCGGCAGGGTCACCTTCTCCGGCTTCTTGATCTCAATGGCGCTCCGGGTGCTGACGCCGTTGAGTTCCAGGGTGAGCCCGGCAGGGCGTCGCCCCCCGATCCAGACATCGATCGCCGTGGCCCGAACCAACACCTTGTGGAAGTGGGCGCGCTGATCCAGCACCCGGATGTCCAGGCGCTGCAGCGGTGGATTGCTGACACCGGTCACCGTGTAGTTGTCATAGAAGAAGGCATTGAACGCACCACCGAAAGCCGGGAACGACGGCGCGTCACCGATGCCGACCAGGAAGCCGGCCTGCAGCTCGTAGACCCGGTCGTTGAAGCCGTCGATGCCGGGCTGGAACTCCATCCACGGCCAGGGCAGCTGCAGCGGATCGTGCTGGGCCCGGCTCGGGTGCCGCTGCCAGCTGAACTGTCCGTCCCGCACCTGCATACTGGCCACCGTGGTGCCCAGTTCGAGGAGCTTGGCGGTCCCCGGCGTCAGGCTGGCGACCAGCTGCCGTACCGGTATGGCTGCAGCCACGAAGCATCCCTGTCGGTAGCGCCAGATACGCTCCTGCCACCCGGCGGGCCGCGGACCGACAAGCACCAGGGCGTAGACGAGCAGGGGCGGATCGCCTTCCGGGCCCGTCGCGAGCAGGGCCCGTACCCAGGCGGGACGCGACGAGCGACCGAGTGAGTGGCGCAGCGTGTCGAGCGAGGCGTTGCCTACCTCCACGTCGCGTCACGGTACACGAGCGCCGTACCATCGTCCCTGGTTGCTGGGTTGCCGTCTTCCTACCGCCGAGCGCGAACGCGGACCGCCTGGCAGGAGATTACGGGACAGTCTGATATGGGAGCCAAGCGCGCTCATGCCTACGACATCTACGAATCCGGGCGCATCGTGAGATCCCATCCCGCGGCCATCCCGCGGCCGCCACCGTTCATGGCTGTTCGTCGACGTGCAGATAAATCGATGACCTGCCACGATCCTCCGCCCTAGTTCACCCAAGTACAGCAGAATCGCGTTCGCAGGGTGGGAGTCGGCAACTCGAGGAACCCGGAGCTCGGCGAGCCTTGTGTGGAATCGCTGCCTGGTGCGCTTCTAGCTCGAACCCGGAAGTATCGTGAAGTATGCTCGCTGACCGGCTCGACTTGGCCCTGCGAGAACTAAAACCAACTGCCTGGCGTCTCTTCGAGGAGCTTGCTTCAGCCTTCCTCGCCTCCGAGTTTCCTGACCTTCGCACCACGGCCTCGGCCAGCGGAGATCACGGGGCAGACGGCATCCTCGCATTCACCGACGACGACCCCTCGATCGTGCTGCAGTACTCCGTCCGGAAGGACTTCGCGGTCAAGATTGTCGAGAGCGCGGCGACAATTCACGAGAACTTCCCTCGCGCAAACGTAATGATCTATGTAACCAATCAAGTCGTTGGTCCCAAGATCACAGAACTGAGACCCATCGTAAGGAAACAGGCGAAGCTTCACCTGGATGTCCGAGATAGATCTTGGTTCCTGGATAATTTCGCTTCGTCGAGCGCGACGGTGGAAGCTTCCGAGCGGATCAGCGCACAAGTCGTCGATCCGCTGCTTGCAAGTGCCGGCATTATCGACAGCAAAGCACAGGCTTTAACAACTCTTGAAGCTCGAGCCGCTTTCACCTACCTAACGCTTCAATGGGAAGACGACATCAGGGAAAAAGGACTCACGAAGCTTTCCTACGACGGACTAGTCCGTGCCGCGTTGCGTAACAGTAATTCTGAACATCCGATGACCCGGACGGCTCTTCACCTGGAGATCCAAGGCGTCTTGTCCTCGCTTGTACCAGACGAGGTCGCTTCGCTAGTCGACTCTGCGCTCGCACGGCTACCTCGCAGGCTCGTCCGCTATACGAAGTCCACCGACTCTTTTCACTTGTCTTACCAGGAGGCCCAGCGTCTCGCGGACCGTTTGGCGCAGCTGGAGGCCCTCGATCACGAGCTAATCGATGAAATAGAACGAGTGACCCGGTCAACTGCCCAGGCTCTGGACCTCCGGCTACCGAGCGATTCGGAACCCGTGTTTTCGCTAGTCCGCAAGGCCCTCGAAGGGGTTCTCCTCAGCCGAGGTGAGGCCTTCGCTAAAGCCGTAGTCCAAAGTACGATGGAGCTCGACATTGACAGAGACGTTGAGCCGTTCATACGCGAACGCTGTTATCAGTCGGACGTCGGGCTCGCGGACATGGCAGTGCCGCTGTGCTCAGCGGTGGTAAGCCTCCTTCTAAATGAACCAAGCGCGACGATCCACCCTTATTTGCGCTCTATCGCCGATTCTTACACGCTGTTTGGCTTTTTGCGGCAGACACCCGATGTTCAGTCGGCTGTATCGAAGATGTTTTCGCACGGTGACCTTTGGCTAGATACAACGCTCCTTTTGCCGCTATTTGCCGAAACGTTGTTGTCGCCTGACCGACGGCAATATAGCCAGCTGCTCTTAGGGGCGCGGGAGGCCGGCCTCAAGCTACATGTCATTCCAGGCGTCATCGAAGAGATAGAGCGGCACATGAATCGCGCGCTCACCTATGCTCACGGAGGTTGGGACTTCTGGGAAGGAAGGGCTCCCTTCCTCTATTCCGTTTTTGCTTGGAGCGGACGAGCCAGAGGTACTTTTGCCGACTGGCTCGATTTGTTCCGCGGAACTCAGCTTCCGGAGGAAGATATCGGTCTTTATCTGAATATGGAGTTCGGCGTCGAGGTTACGAGCCTCCAGGACGCCGTGGATAGCACTCCAGAAGCTTTCCGGAGGGAAGTTCAGGAATACTGGCGCGAGATTCAGGAAGCGCGGAGGGAGGGGGACGTTGCGATCAGACTTGCTGACCACGATTCGGAGAGCTACCTGGGCGTACGCTGGAAAAGGTTGGCAGAACGCAGCTTGCCGCTTGGCTACAGCACTTGGTGGATATCTTTGGATCGACAGGCGAGGATCGCGAATGAGCGAATAGCGCGGCGCATCAATGCTTCGGTGGAGCCACAGCTCGTCATGTCGCCGGACTTTCTGCTTCATTCGCTTACCGTGGGGCCGGCCCGCAGGGCGCTGGGAAAGCCCTCTGAGGGGCGCCTGCCACTGGCAATGATGGATATGAGCGTCCTCGAGCTACTTCCGGCAGAGCTTACCGAACTAGCCGACAAGGCACGAGAAGAGCTCAAGGACTTGCCGGAATACTTGGTGGAGAGGAAAGTTCGCGACGCTCTGCATGAAGCGCGTGTCCGAATAGGGACGCTCGGGGAAGGTGGCATGGCCGGGCTGGAACAGCGATTCCGGAAACGGCTGGAGGAGGATGCCGCGAAGTCCATCTGAGGATGCATGCCCTGTAGAGGCACCGGCAAACTGCACGGTGATGCTGGCCGTGTTCAGGGGCGAAAGCCGGGAAAGCAATGAAGAGGGGACGCGGGAAGCGACCGGGGATCTTCTGCTGGCGGCGCCCGAAAGACGACGCGGCGTGCGCCTGCGCTTCAACCGCTCACCACGGAGCGTGACAACCGGACTGCCATCGTCCGGAAGTCCGGTCTCGCCCGCCGAACGATCGAGCGGCAGCTGTCAGGTGTCGTGCACCCGAGACAATCTCACGAACAGCTCCTGGCAGGGCTGGCGGTCGAGTACGTCCGTAGCAAACTAGCCAACCGGGGACAGCCGGTCCCGCGAGACCCGATGGGCATCCTTCAGTGTTTCCTGTCAGAGGCAAAGGCGGATGGTGCCAGGTATGGGCATTGCGGAAGGCCCCTCACCGGACGGCAGAAGAGCTGGTGCAGCGATCGATGCCGAAAGCAACACCGGCGTGTCGCAGAGCGGGCTTCACCACACGTGAGCGGATCGAGCTGAGGCGCGCGAACGTCGCCCGGCCAAAGTGATAGGTGAGAGTGCTAGGTAGGGGAACCAACCAGCCAGAGCGCCTGGTGGAACAACGACTAAAGGGCGATCGCTACGGGGATTCCACACCTAACGCGGCAGTGATGTGGACGTGCAGCGCCTTGAGCGCATCCACCACACTGGCGGCTGCCAAGGTTCGCTTCTTCCCGCCGTCGTCGCCGACGGAACGAAGGTCGACGATGCGTTGCGCAATTCGGTTCTTGTTTAGCGAGTTTGGGTCGCCACCGTTCGCCTCGCACCAAACCTTCAACGCGGCTGACCGCCCGATGTCCGGGACATCGGCTGATGTGAGCCGCGCCCCGGTGATACCCCAGGTCTCAAGTTCAATGTTCACAGCGTGGGCGAACACGTCCGCATCGACCAGGTCTTCGAGAGTGCAACCAGCGACGATGCTGGAAAGATTGAAGACGCAGGCTGCTTCGATGGCACCGGCGTCCTTTATCTGCTTCGACAGCTTCTTTCCGGCAACGTCACCGTCAGTGAGGCACCCGACCCTGCCCGCGTGCTGAGAGAGGGCCCTCATTTGGGTCTTCGCAATTTCCGAGAGTCCCGGCACGACTCGGTACGGCAATGCCGGCAGGTCGGCGACCTCACGTATCAGAGTGGGGAGCAGGATCGCCTCCGACGGGCCTTCACAGATCAGGCCGTACCGCGGCACGGTCAACGACAGCAGTCTTGCGCCCATGGCAAATAACAGCGGTGTGTACCCGACCTTGTCCTTGCCGCCCGGATCGATCGACCAATAGCTGTTCTCAATCTTCGACCGTTCAGTGTTGCGCTCCGGGAGAACCGCACGTATTCCACGACCAAGGTCCGGGGGAAGGCATCCGATCGAATGGGTCGTGTAGATCACCTTTGCGGCGAGCTTCTGCCGCATCAACGCGTCAATCAGATCTGCTTGGGCGTCGTAGTGCAGGTGTGTTTCCGCTTCATCCACCAGGATCACTGGCAGTTGTGAACCTTTTGCCGCAAGAAACGCGTCCAACGCTAGGAACCAGCGCAGCCCCTCGGATCGCTCCTGGACCTCCGAATAGTCAACCTCGCCCTCGGTGGAAATGAATAGTCGCAGGATCCCGTCGTTCGGTGGGCCGAACCGTGGGTACACCGTCGACTGGTTCCACGCCATCTGGAATCGTTTCTTGATGAAAGCGTTAGCATCTTCAATCAGCTTCTCGATGTGGGGTTTCTTCGTCTGCCAATCCGCGCTTAACTCGACGATGTTCAACCCGGCCACCGTGCATAGGTTCTCCAAGGCATTCGGCGGGTCGTCCACGATCTCTGACAGCACATATTCGGTCCGCAACTCGCGGTCCTCCGGACGGAAGAAAGCGACCGATGGCAGACGTCCTCGTAGGACATTCGCGACCTGTTCCCAAGGTTCCAGCTCTCGCTCCGTTTGCGCCAGGTCGACCAGTGCTGAAGCGGCCGAGTCCCGAGCTTCGCGACGTCGCTCGTTGGCGACGGCGACCTCCTCGTCAACCTCGTGTTCGTCCTCGGCATCGGGCGACGGCGGGTATACGAGACCGCGGAGACGGGTAGCCAACGTCACAAAGGCTTCGATGACTTCGGCGTTCAACGTTTCCTTATCCAATGACAGCTGGTTCAGGACGTCGACGTAGAGCTGTGGATCCCACGAAGCGTCCGGTTCCGCCGAGTATTGCGTGTCCAGGGCGGGGTCTCCTTGCAACGCACGAACAAGAGCTTCACAAGCTCTACGCGGACGGAGATCCCTCCGTGGGAACGGTTCTGGACCCCATCTCACCGTCGCTGAACCGCTCTCTCGCGACACCCATATTCGCTCGACGAGCTCGCCCTGGTGGATCCCTGCGAGCGCTGCCCGATCATCCTGCTCTAAGAAGAACAGCCCACCCACTTCGGCTTGACCGTCCGACCCGCGGGTGACGTCCCGCTCCTCCGGGGCTCGCTGCTCCAACAGCATCTCGACGCCGTCTAGGACCGAACTCTTCCCTGCCTCATTCGGGCCGACAAGAGCTATGAGTGCCTCATCCACGTCAAGTGAACACGTGCCACTGAACCGCCGGAAATTCCCGAAGCGAACCTTGAGCAACCTCATCAGAACCTGAGCCTACGACCCACCAGAACCCACCGACAGCTGCTGCCCTGCCTGACGAGACACTCCCACCGTTCGATTCAGCGGCGACGGCAGCAGTCGGCGGGCGGAGGTAACGCAGCGGCCTCGCGGGCAGGAGGCATCGAGGCGTGTAGGACGCTGACCAGGGGTGTCCGGGTTTGCGGCATTTCCGCGGGGATATCCCTTATCCCCCCGTGGAGGTGGGGGTCGAAAACGCGGATCGTCCGGTGGAGAAGTACGTACAACGGCTCTCCCCATGGGCGCGTCAGCCGTCCAGAGTCGACGGAAGACAAGCCGTGGTAGTCGGCTCCGGCACCGGCAGAGGCGGCGCGAAAAAGCCAACATTCGAGCCAACAAACCCGTCCCAGAGCGTCGCACGCCGTTGCACGCCGTCGCACACGAACCGATGGATGGCAGTCTGGACGATCCAGAATGCGACGGCGCGGGACGATTCGACACAAGCAGCGACTACGGATCAGAAGGTTGGGGATTCGAGTTCCTCCGAGCGCGCCAGCAAAAGTCCTGGTAGATGGCTTGCCGGAGCCTCGGAGCGCCGGCGGGAGGTTCGCTCGTCCCTATAAGAATCCCTATAGCTGTAGGGATGAGCTCGACTTATAGGGATACGACCCCTGTTGAGAGGCGATCGAAGCGCGGCGCGGGATCTCTCCGGGAGCGATCTCCGGGAGTCTGGGAGATCCGGGTGGTCGTCGGTTTCGACCCGGGCGATGGGCGAAGCTGTCAGCGATCGTTCACGATCCACGGCGACGCCGAATACGCCCAACGGCGAAGACGAGAACTTGTCGACTTGTGGGGCGTCACCCGCGTAGCCATCACATCTGAGGGAGCGC
>Ga0182027_10001652_pt1 | contig 36891 bp, 32 predicted proteins | sample 712E1DmetaG_FD_121300 | JGI IMG/M metagenome (GOLD analysis project Ga0182027, IMG submission 121300) | Permafrost microbial communities from Stordalen Mire, Sweden - 712E1D metaG (Illumina Assembly) | ecosystem: Environmental > Terrestrial > Soil > Wetlands > Permafrost | place: Sweden...
CCGCATAAATGATCCTTCCCCGAGCTGTTCGGAACATTATGATTTACCAAAACTAACGACCGAGCCCGGTTTCATTACTCGGCATTCATAATTCACAATTCATCAGGCACGTTCGACCTCCGTTATGCGCTTGATGGCCTCGACAAACACTTGCCAGCCACGACGCTGTGAAGCCAAAACTTTTCGCCCTTGCGGCGTCAGGCGGTAATAGCGCCGCCGCCGCTGCCCACTCTTCTCCACCCACCGGCCTTGAACCCAACCGCGCTTTTCCAAGCGATAGAGCAGCGGATAGAGCGAGGCCGCGTGGTAGCGGAGCGTCCCTCGGGAACGCTGCTCGATCAGTTTGCTGACGTCGTAGCCGTGGCGCGGCCGAACCTCCAGCAGGGAAAGTATCAGGAGCTCGGCACTGCCCTTCTTCCACTCAAGATCAGATGCTTTTGCATCCATATATGGCATGTCCACATATTGAGCGTCTACGCCCGGCGATGTCAAGGGAATCTTCGGTAGTGGGTCAATTTGATGTAGAGGCGGCTTTACGCCGCCATTCGGTCCGTCGGCTGACGGATAAACTCGCCGCTACGGCATCAAATTGACCCGTTACCGAATTTTCCTCTTTGGCGGGCAAATGCCGGGCGCTGTGCGGAGAATTTGCACCCGCATTCCGTAATGGCTACAGAAATTTCCGGTCAGATCTGAAGAAAGGGAATGGAATCCCCCCTGCGGGTAGTAGTGTCATTTGAAATATCATCTCTTACGAAACTCCAGTCATTCCCGCGAAAGCGGGAATCCAGTCCGTGAACAGCGCATTTCCGGAGGTTTGCGGAGTGGATTCCCGCTTTCGCGGGAATGACTGCGGTCTGGAGCACTAGTGTCTCGCAAATGACACCAATACCCCCCCCCTGCGCCCGGCATCCGGGAAGCCGCAATTAAAACCTCGGCTCCATCGAATTACTTTTGCCGCTGGCGCTTTACTGCTGCGGGGTTTGTGCTTCACCTTTCCCTTTCCGAAAGGTAAGTTTAACCTCGTCCAATCCCCGCGGAGTCTCGACGGAGCGCTGGACCTTGAGCACTTCACCGCCGTTGGAGAGCGTCCATCGTTCCTTGCTGGCGAAGGTCACGCTGCGTCCCCCGAAGCTTGTCTCGCGGACCGAAGACAATTCCAGAGTTTTCTTATCCGTGGCCCATTTGGCCTTGAGCTTGGCCGTGCCAGGCCTTGGACTCTCTATTTCCGCCGTCGTCTCCTCGCCGTCCAGCGAGTAGGTTGCATTTGGAATTACCATGCGCACCGCCATGCCTCCGCCTGGAGGTCCACCGCCGGGGCCACCCGGGGGTGGACCTCCCTCGGCGCCGCCGGGTCCTTCGTCCCCAGGACCACCGGGGGGAGGCCCACCGCCCTCGGGGGGGCCTTCACGGGGACCGCCCTCCCGAGACTGGAGATCGCCTTCCAACTTGGTCTCAACCACGAGCTGCTGCTCGTTCTGCGTGACGACCATCGTATAGCTTTCGAGTCCAGAGGGCAGGTCGTGGGTCTTCCCTTTGTCCAAGACCCATACGCCGCTGAAATTATCCTGGGCTACCCCGATAGAGGCGGCGCAGAAGCCGAACATGGCAAATCCTATAATGCTGAAAAGTACTTTCGTCTTTCTCATCCGACGCTCCCTTCTCGTTTGCAGAATTTACGCGCTTATGCAGAGGCGCAAGCGCCTAACTGCGCAAGGCTTTTCTTCCGTATCGCTCACCACTCCTTTAGGGGATGTCAATCGTTCGTCCTCTTTTAGCAAAGACGGTGGGATCCTTGGAAGGTTTACATTGGCCAGCATCTCCAGAACGGCAGGCGATGGGCATTTTCCTCTACGGAGGACGAACAATCCGTATCAGACGCACCAGCCCGGGCACCGTGCCCGTGACGGCGCGCTGCCCGGGCCAAAAAGAAAGACTCCCTTTGGCGGATCGAAGAGGACACGTTGTCTCTTGACATGCGCAGAAGGTAGGCTAGAATACTGAGTTGTGGTTCCGGAAGCGCCTTGGGTTCTAGGGGAACACATTTCTTCCCTGCGACTTGGGACCCCGACCCCCGCCGACGTCACGCCAGGCAGCCGGAGAAGCGCAGGAAAGGCCATGAAGCTGTGAAAGAATTGCGTTTTGCCGTCGCGTCGTAGGGGTCCCGCAGGCGCGGGATGGTTGCTCCCGCCCTAGCGGGACGGCCACAAGGGCCGCCCCTACAACTCGATTTTTTCACAGCTTCCATGTCTTCCCTACGACAAGGAGTCGGGTCCCGTGAGGGATTAGGAAAATGGTTGTTTAAAAGTGAACGAACAACGCGGGAATGTTCCAGAAAATAAAGCACTTCACTTTTTGGCAGGGGGACGATGCGGGAATGTTGTTGATAGCAAAGGAGTTAATCCTATAAAGCGGGAATGTTGTTGAAAAGACAGGTGGTTAGTGTGAGTGACCGGAGGTCATCGATGCGTGCCGTTTCTTTCAAATTGGTAAGTCTTCTTGGCATAGCCTCACTCGCTTTGGCGACGAATGTTGCGAAGGGTGCAGGTGCGTGGACCGTAAAGTTGGCGGCCGATGGCCACCATTTGGAGCTTGCCTATCGAGGTATGACCTGGGTGAGTGACTTGCGGATTCAATCAACGTCAGCCACACAAAAACTTGCGTCGGACGCTGCGGACGCGAAACTGAGGCTCGCGCCTGGCAACAAGTCCGAGGAGACAGTGGTTAAGGTCGAGGGGAAGCTGAGTTATGAATTGGTCTTTCGCGCGGTGGGTTCAAGCATCGACTTATCGGTTCGTGGGCTGCCCGCCAAAACGGTAGCAACAGCCACTGTCCTGGCTGACCTCGAGGCTGGGCCGGAACCGCTTCAAGCGCGCCTGGACGGTGTGGAGGACGACATCCAGCAAATGGTGAGCGGGCGCGCGGCGAGCACGCTGAATAATTGCGTCTACGACCGGTTTCGCGATCAGGCGGTGAAAGTCCTGGCGCGGGAGGCCGGTTTCAGCGCGGGCAAGGCCGGATACAGCATCTCGGCGGGTGGTGCGCTGGGCGGCGCGCCCCTTTGTAGCTTCGAGCTGGTCGACCATGTCTACGCCAAGCGCCTGCCCTTCTACGCCCCCCTGGACAAGAAGAAATGGCCTCATGCTCCTGTGGGCTGGTGCTCCTGGTACTTCTATTACCCCTATGTAAAAGAGGAGGACATCACGAGGAACGCCGCCGCCTTGGCGCGCGAATACAAACCCTTCGGTCTCGAATACGTTTTGATCGATGCCGGCTGGCAGGTGGCGGGTGAGGGCGAAAATGCAGCGCCGATTGGAGGCAGTTGGACTGAAGCCAACGGGAAGTTCCCGCACGGGATGAAGTGGGTTGCCGACCAGATACGCGCCCAGGGACTCAAGCCGGGGATATGGCTGGCGGCTTTTGGCAATGCCGACGAGAACTTTTATAATGCCCACAAGGACTGGTTCCTGCACGATGAAAATGGAAACGCCAAATTGGGCTCCTGGTTCGGGACCTATGTGGCGGACTTCTCCAACCCCGCTCTGAAGAAGTTTCTCTACGAAACGTACCGGCAGCACACGCTCGATTGGGGCTACGACTACTTCAAGCTGGACGGTGAAAACGGCACGCGCGACATCTGGGCACAAAACCGCGTGCGCGCTTACGACCCTACGCTCGACGCCGACGCCGCCTTTCGTGAGACCTTGGGCCTGATGCGGCAAGCGATGAGCTCGAAGCCGAACGTATTCTTCTCCGCCTGTGGCCCGGAATATCCCACCGAGTCGATGGGCATTGCACAGGCTGCCCGGTTGGGTGGGGATGTGGTGGGCGAAAAAGAGCCACCCTCTTTCCGCGGTCTGCGCACGGCGCTCGAGGCCATGCGGCGCGGCTATTACACGCACAACATCGCCTGGTACGGCGACCCGGATGTGCTCGTGGTCCGGCCGCCGCTGACGCTCGAAGAGGCCCGTACGTGGACCTCAATTCTGGGCCTTTCGGGGCAACTCCTGATGCTCAGCGACGACACGCCAACGCTACCCGAGGACCGCCGCGAGCTGCCCAAGAAGATCATTCCTGTGGCAGACATCACGCCTATGGAACTTTATCCTGCAACCACCGACCGGCATATCTGGATGCTCCATATCGCGCGCCCCTTCGGTTCCTGGGCTGTGGCGGGACTCTTCAATTGGGATAACGACGGAAATGAAATACTGCTGGGTAAGGAGTCGAACGTCTACGAAATTATCGAGAACAATGAAAGATTGCTTGGGATACAGCGCGTCTACGGCGACTCCATTGCGCTGGGCTCGGTGGGCCAGAGGGCGCGCGAGGAAAATCAGAGGCTTGAAGCCCTGCCAGATAAGCCCCCGGGCTTGGAGTTGATTCCCGTGACAACATACCTCACTCCTCCTCCACCCCGACACTTCGCTGTCCGCTTTGACAAGGCCGGGCTCGACCGCAACCGCGACTATCTGCTTTTCGATTTCTGGAACCAGAAGTTCCTGGGCAAGGTGCGCGGGGAATACTCTGCGGACCTCCCGGCCCATGCCTGCCAGGTGCTTTCGCTACGGCCCGCTCAAGGTCATCCTCAATTGATTGGGACTGACCGTCACATCACCATGGGGGCCGTGGAATTGAAAGACGAGAAATGGGACGCAAGCAAGAAAGAATTGCGACTGAAGATTGAGCTGGTCGAAAACTATCCTACCACGCTCACTATTTACACAGCGGGCCGGACCTTCAAAGAATCAAAGGCGACAGGAGCAGAAATGCAGGCCGCCAGCGAAGGTGAGACGGTCCACGCAAAACTCCTGAGTGGGAAGTCCGGGGTGGCGGAGGTTGTGATGCAATTTGAGTGACGCCAGGCGCGCAAGCGCGAATTCATCTTGCCCTCTCCCCCTTGAGCGAGAGGGTGGCCCGCCCCGGCGCATTCATCAGCCGGCGCGGGACGGGTGAGGGGGTCCGAAGGTGGATTTTTTCTGATCGAAATCCTTCGCTCCGCTCAGGATGACAGCCTGGCGCATCACAAGTGGTTTGCGTAACCCACAACACAGATGGACAGGATCAGAATTGCCACACCCGCCACGGCCAAGCCGAATGCCTTGCGGCTCGCGCCCTTCCACTCTCCCGTTATGAACCCTAGGATGTTCGCGGTAACGACCATCGTGGACATCATGACGGCCCATCCCACTGACGTCCCCAGAGGACCCAGGAACCGCGTGCCTGGCGCGTAAAGAACAAAGCCGGCAATCCACATGAACCCCATCAAACTCGCCAGAGCCCAGTAGTGGGGTATTCCCTTCAAGAGTAATAGCCCGCCGGTCTTATTTTTCCTCATCAGCCAGACGCAGTAACCAGCATTGGAAATAAAGAGCGGCAGGGTGAGTGGCGCCCAGAGGGAGTTACCCGCCATTGACTCTGCCGCGCCCTGCTCGATGGCCCTGCGTACGTATTCTGCGCCGAAGGTAAAGCCCAGGTTCGCGCAGGAAGAGAGAAGCCCGGACACGACACAGATTGTCAGGCCGACGGCGAAAGAACTCCGTGGGGCATTGCTTGTGGAGGTCTGTTCGGGTTCTCGAAGCTTTCCGCCCCAGGCACCGAGGCCCAGACCGATCAGAACTAGCGCGAGGGAGCCGAGCGTAAGCAAGCCTTGTGGCTGGCCCAACTTTTCAGGAGCCATCACGATCATGGGAATGAGCGCCCCGGCAGTGGCCGCCAGTCCAATAATGATCGTAAATCCCAGGGCCATTCCCAATCTAGCCACACCCAGTCCAAATGTAACCGCTCCAATCCCCCATCCCACCCCAAACAGTTCTACCAGGAAAAGAGAGTGCAGGGAGGTGGTAGCCAAGACACTGGCGGGGTGAGGAATGGTAAAGAGCACGAACAGCCAGGGAAAAATCAGATAGCCTGCGGTGGAGTAGACCAACCAGGTGTTTTCCCAAGCCCACTTCTTGGTAGATTTCATGGGCAGTATGAAGGCGCCTTGCAGCATGCCTGCGACGATTACAAGTAGATAACCCATCGTTTGTCCTCTCTATTCCAGGTAGTCAACTATGGCTTCTGCCACTTCTCCAAGGTTACGATCCCCAAAATGAACCGCGAGTCCCAGGACCTCTCGACGGCGCAAAGGGTTGGAGGGTGCAACAGCGGTGAGCCGGATCTTTCCCTCAGTGTGTGGCGGGATGGTGACGGAAGCGGCGGCGTGTATTCGCCATCCCGAGGGGGCGCGAAGCTGCGCGGAGGCTTGGCGGGGAGATCCGCCGTGGTTGTAGACCCTGGCCTCGATGGTCACGAGCTGACCCGGAAGGATGAATTGCCGGTATGGATAAGCGCGAATCCAAGACGGGTCCAAGCCGAAATTAGGGTCGTCCCAGGGAAACATTCGTAAGAAAAGCACCCGGCGCTCCTCGAACAGCTTGAGACCTTTCATCATGTACTCTTCCGAATACGGCACAGGGCCCCAATGCGAAGCCACCAGCATGTCAGGCTTCAGTTTCAGGAGAAGCCGGAAGCATTGGTCATAACCGGGTTCGTCTTTTCCCAGGAAGTTGCGATTGTAACTGCAATAGTCGTCGATGCCGAAGTCAGCATACGAATCTCCAGTCATGAAGATGCGAGTTCCGTCATGCTCGATCAGCAATCCGTCATGAAAGATCGTCTGACCGGGGAAATAGTACCCGGTCATCTTATAACCTTTCCAATTGATGACCTCGCCTTCTGAGAGCGGATGGTCCACATGAATGCTCTCGGGCGTCAAGGCGGGCATTGAGTAAGCGTAAGGGTTCTCCAAGACGTCCTGGAGTTCCTTCTGAACGTAGAACTTTGCTCCGTATTCGCGCCGAACCGCATTGATGGATTGGTCGTGGTCGTCGTGGTAGTGAGTGATCCAAATACCGTCTATCCCCTTGATGGTTCCATTGTTCTTCAGTTGGCCGAGAGTTTGGAGCAAGGGATAGAACCCGCAATCAAGCAGGAAAATGGTCTCATCCTCGGCTTGTAAGTACCAGGTTGTGGAAGACGCGAAATGCAGCCACGAAGGCGCCTGCGGCAAGGGCAGGGTTGGCAGCATGGGCACGCTTAGATCCGGAGGGGGGCTCGAGTTGTCGGGTAATGTGATGTTCTCAGGAACGTCGTGGAAATTTCCAGAAAAGTAGATGCGCCAAGCAGCCAAGGTCAGGTAATTTGACATCGCGGCATCGAGGTTCTTCTTCAACCTGGCGACCGCATCGCTGGGATCGTGCATGACGGCGCCATGCGCCGGCACAAGCATCACGGGTTTGTGGGAAAGCACGACATCCAGGCTGTTGAGCAATTCCGGCGCAGCCCCGCCGAAACCCCAATAATCACCCCGCATCCCCGGAAAGCGCTTTTGCAACATGTAGAAATTCCAAAGCTGTCCAGGGCTGTAGATCAGATCTCCCGTGAATGCGAACTTCTTCCCATCGATATCCACGATATAAGAGACGCTGCCGTCCGTAGGGCCGGGAGTTGGGACAACCTGGATATCAAGGCCCTCCCAGTGAAATACCTCGCCCGCTTGTAGCTCTCCGTCCGGAACAACGGAGCTGCGGAGAATGAACAGGTCGGGGCGAAAATTCATCCGGTCGTAGAGAATGGTGTCCGCGCTTTCCCAAATTCCCGTGGCATTCTTGAAGAACTCCGCCTCGCCGGCAGGCACGGCGATCTTCACCCCGGCTTTCTTGAGTAGGGCCGCGCTCGCACATTGGTCGCGATGGTGATCGGTATAAAGCACCCATTCAATAGAGCCGATGCCTAGTTTTTTTGCCGCTTCTAAGACCGCACCGTCACCGGACCCTATAAGCAGGCTCTTGCCGTTGCGTTGGATCACCGCGACGTTAATCGCCTCGTGAAAGATCCCCACATGGGGTGATAAGGCTTCGAATTGTGTCTTAAAGGCCTCGCCCGAGACTTGACCGAGAAGGGGGCAGGCAAAGGAAAGAAAGAATATAAGTAAAGAGCTCCCTCGAAGCTTCATGGCGTACCTCGCCGCGATTAATTCGGATATGCCTTTGGGACAAATCAGAACCGACCATTATAACCCGAGGAAGCAAGGAAGACGCCGGGGGCCGAAAGAATAGTGCGCGGGGGGTCGCGAAACTCCGTGCCGGCGCGAAGCGCTTTGGAGTGCGGGGGCTTGCCGCCGCTTTTGCCGGGCCAGCTTGCTGGCCAGCCTTCGGCTTCAATCTGGATTAGAGTAACTCCGTATGGCCTTTCTGGGTTGTTTGACAGTTCTGGAGGCCCTTCAGAAAACGGCGACCCCCACTGGCGCAGGGTTAGCCTTGCAACCCTGCGCCAGTTTCTCCGCCACTATAAGTCGATCCTAGGGGAGTTTTGGCGGGGCCGTAAGATACATGAAGTTCCCTTCTCCGGGGGGCGGTAGAGCAGGAGGCCCAAATTGCGACCCGGAGCGGACTGTGGCGATCCCCGGCAGGTCGCGAAGCTTCTTCCACTGATCGACGGTGAGGACCCGGCGAATGGCGAGTAGCATCTTTGCATTCGACTTTTCCAGGTTGGCTCTCGCCTGAGCGACTTTATCGATCTGGGCGATCACCTGCGATTCGTCGGGCTGATCAGTTTCAATCAACGGGTCCAGGATCGCTTCCTGCTTTTCCAAAGCGGCGTGGAGATCGATGAGGTCGAGGCGGTGGTCCTGGAAGATCTTCTCGAACTTTTGGACCTGTTCATCGCTGACCCCGATCTTTCGCATCAGTTCCGAGTCCTTCCACCATTTTCCGGGACTACGGTTGACCCATGCCGGACCACGATCACCGGATCGCACTGTCATTGAACGAGGGCCCATTTGGGCGCTGGGCCCCTCGGGCGGCGCAGGGGGACCCTGGGCGATGGCCAGCCCGCAGAACGCTATCAACAGGGTCAAGCTTGCTAGGGTTGCTCTCATTTTATTTCACTCCTTTTTTTAAGGTGCTCTTCGTTTGTTCTTTATTCGTCAGGATTTCATTACGCTCCTCGGCGATCAGGACTGCGGGGGCCAGAGCTTCGGGAACCTCACGTGCCAGGTCTCCTTGAACCTCCTGTAACAGGACCTTATCCGCATCCTCCGTGGCTTTATTTTGGAGAGGGCTCGGAGTGCGCGTCAGGAATAAAGCGGCAACCAGAACCATGACCATAGCCGCAACCCAAGCCCAATGTAAGGGATACCAATCTCTTGCGGAGGCATGTTCGGTGATGGCGTGCTGCCGCTTTCTCCAATAACTGTCATCACGTTCAGCAGCGGCATGAATCGAATCACGGAAGCAGGAGATGGTGCTCCGCAATTCCTTCACCTCGACGGAGCAAGCACGGCAGGTCTCAAGATGACGACTGGCGAAATCGTCTCTTGTGCCGAGCACCCACTCCGCGATTTGATCCTCGCTCAGATGGTTATTCACTTGATCTACCTCCCTTAAGTCGCTGCCGCATCGCATGGACAGCACGGAACAAGTGGGTCTTAACTGTTCCTACCTTCAGAGAAGTCGCTGCGGCGATTTCTTCCAGGCTCATTTCCTCGACAAAGCGCAGGATGAAGACCTCGCGCTGCTGTGGCGAGAGCTTTTCAACCACCGACCAGACGCTGGCCACTTCCTCGCGCCCAACAAGCACCCGCTCCTGGGAGGCATGGGGGTCCGGCAGCCTCTGCCCGAGGTCCTCAACCTCCTCGGATGAGGAGGAGAATCTAAGCCAAAATTCCCTCAGGCGGCTGCGCCGGTGATCGCGAGCCAGGTTCACAGCGATTTTGAGCAGCCAAACGCCCACATTCGCTTCGCCCCTGAAGGAAGCACGCCTCTGGTACGCTTTCAGAAAGCACTCCTGGGTCAAATTCTGCGCTGCGTCGGGGTCGCGAACCATGCCCAGCAGGACTCGATAGATACGTCGCTGGTGCGACTGTACAAGGGGCGTAAAGTCATCGAGTGCAGTCATCCCGAGGCCCGCTTTCTGCTGAACGGGAATCAAAACAGCGGCTTGCTCATCCTGTGCCATGCCCGCTCCTCATATCATCAAGACGAATCGGGCGCGGGAAGGTTTACACAGGGACCTGCTTTGCTTGACGAGTTTTCCCTTTACCCGTAGACTACAAACATGCCCGCATAAATGGAGCCGATTTTGAAAACTATGTCATTCCGACGCATTCTCGTCGCATTCTCGTTGGCTCTGGCACTGACTCCGGCTGCCTGGTGCCAGAACAACATCCAACTGTTTCCCATCGCTGATGTCAAGCCGGGCCTGAAGGGCGTCGGCCGTACAATCTTCGAGGGTGACAAGATTGAAGAGTTTCAGGTCGAAATTCTCGGCATACTGAGCAACGTGCTGGCGCCAAAACACGACCTCATTCTGGCGCGACTTTCAGGAGGCCCGCTGGAGAAGACGGGAGTCATTGCCGGGATGAGTGGAAGCCCTGTTTACATTGACGGTAAGCTTGTGGGCGCGGTGGCCATTTCATTTCCATTTTCGAAAGAACCCCTGGCTGGCATAACGCCCATTAAGGAAATGCTGCAAGTCGTTCCCGAAGCGAAAGGTCAATCGCAAGCACAGGCGGAGATACCCCTGGACTTTCGCATGGCTAGAACCGCGAGCGGCCTGCGCGAGAGCGCGCGCTTGATTCCCCAGCAAGATTTTAGCCCGGAAAGCCTCCGTCGATTCTTTCCGGCGCGCCCGGCGGGGCTTTCACTCCCCAACTTGCAATTGCCCTTACGGTTTGGCGGATTCTCCGCCGAGGCCTTGGAACCCTACTTGCCGCTGTTTCGTCAAATGGGTTTTGAACCCATGATGGGCGGCGCACTTTCCGGCGGAGAGAGCTCCACACCGGTGAAGGCAGAATTAGAGCCCGGTTCGATGATCAGTATGCTACTGGTCCGAGGCGATCTCAACATGAACGCGGACTGCACGATCACCTACCGGCAAGGGAACAACCTTTATGCATGCGGGCATCACGTGCTTTCCATGGGCCCGGCTCAAATCCCCTTTGCGCCCGCCCATGTTCTGGTCACCGTGCCAAGCATCGCCTCATCCTTCAAGCTGGATGCTTCGGGGCAAGTGGTGGGGACGATTCGGCAGGACCGCTTCGACGGCATCTACGGCGTGGTGGGAGAAAAGAACCCCCCGATGATCCCTGTGACCGTCCAGATCCAAAGCACACTGAATACCCAGGAGGACTACAGGTTCGAGGTTATTCAGGAACCGTTCCTCTCGCCAGTGTTTGTGAATCTTGCTTTCGTCTCAACCCTCGGCAACACAGAGCGGGCCCTCGGCGCATCCACCTTGGAAGTCAAGGGGAAGATCCGGCTGGCAGGCGCAGAATCAGTGGACTTCCAGGACGTCTTGTCCGGCGAGATGGGGACCGCCGCGCTGGCGGGTTCAGCCGTGGCTGTCCCCCTCACGTATCTCATGGGCAGCGGTTTTCCTGATTTGCACATTGAGGGCATCGACCTCTCGGTGAAATCGACGAACGAGAGGAGTTTGGCCACGCTGGAGCAGGTTTGGAGTACAAAATCAGAGGTGAAACCCGGTGACCATATCGAAGTATTCGCCCTGTTGCGGCTCCCCGGCGGACAAGCGGTGACCCAGAAGATTCCTGTTGATATCCCGGAAAACGTGAGCGACAAGGCCTTGATGCTTGCGGTGGGAGGCGGGGCAAACATCAACGCATTGCAGTTCCGGCTCACACCTCCCGGGAGCGCGGCGCGGGACGTCCATCAACTCGTCAAGGCCCTGAACCGTATGCGACGGAATAATCGGCTCTACGCGCTACTCATGGCCCCCCAGCGCTCGTTCACAATGCAAGGGAATGAGTACCCCTCTCCTCCACCTTCCCTGGTACAGACCTTCATGGCGGACCCAGCGGCTGCATCCAGCATCAACTTCAGCGGCACTTCGGTGGTCGGCGACTTTGAGGCGGCAGCGTCATCGCTCATGATCCGCGGCCAAAAGACGCTCTTGCTAAAGGTAGTCGGGCCGGGCCTCTAGTTCTGAGACCGTCATCATTTGCAGGTAATCCCACCGAGAGGAGCGACCGGAAAGGTTAGGGCATGAAACCACGCAAGATATTCCAGCTTCTGATACTCACGTTGCTTTTCACCTCGCCCACAAGAGGCGTGGAAACCGCGTTCTGGCAGGTTGGGTCATTCGACGAGTTTTTACAGGGAACGCTCTCCAACGTTTCTCTGGATACCGAAGGGGCTCTGCATGTAGCGCCCGGGTCGCGCGTAGTTTTCAACCCTGAGGAAGCGCTGGCCCTCTCACTTGCCCGCGACCGGAAGGGCAACCTCTATATGGGCACAGGCCATCAGGGAAAGGTCTTTCGAATCGATGCAAAGCAAAACTCCACCCTCCTGTTTACGGCACGGGAGCCGGATGTATTTGCCTTGGCAGTGGGCCCCGACGGATCGCTGTACGTGGGAAGCTCGCCGGAAGGCAAAGTCTATCGGATTACGCCCGACGGGCAATCCAAAGTTTTCTATGACCCGGGCGCCAAGTATATATGGGCGCTGACACTGGACGCGCAGGGTCGGTTGTATGTAGCCACCGGGGACAAAGGGCAAATCTTCCGAGTCGACCCGGCGGGGAAGGCCGAGCTTTTCTTCGACAGCAAACAGACTCACATCATGTGTCTGACTCTCGAAAAGGACGGGAATCTGCTTGCGGGAAGCGTCCCGAGGGGGCTTATTTATCGCATTACTCCGCAAGGGAAGGCCTTCATTATTTATGAAGCCACCCTGCCGGAAATCCATGACTTGGTGACAGACTCCGGCGGCCGCATCTATGCCGCAGCCCTGGGCGGCGCGGGCGGCAAAGGTTCCCCGGAATTTCTGGTTCCTTCCACTCCCGAAGCGGTCCCAGGCGGGGTCACCACGGTCACGGTAACGGCTTCCGAAGAAAATCATGCTGCTACCACATCTGAAGCGCAAAAATCACCCGGCGACGCTTCGAGCGCGCCTAGCTTTAACCGTCCGGCTCCTCTGCCTGCCGTACTCCCCAACTTTCAGATCCCGCAGGGTCGCGGGGCGCTTATTGAAATACTTCCTGACTCCACTACCGAGACGATCTGGAGCTCAAACAATGAGAGCATTTTCGGCTTGGCGGTGCGCGGTAATCATGTGTTGTTTTCCACGGATTCCAACGGGCGCATCTTCGACATGGTTCCCGAGCGGGAGGCGCAAAAGGTAACTCTTCTCACTGAAACACACGAGTCGCTTGCCACACGACTGATGCTGGAAGGATCTGACCTTTACGTGGCAACCAGCAACATCGCCAAGCTACTCCGGGTGGAGCCAGAGGTTGCTGCGGAAGGCAGCTACGAGTCCCCCGTCAAGGATACGAAGCTCATCTCCCGGTGGGGAGTGCTTGCTTGGCGGGGCGAGGTTCCCGCCGGGACAACGCTTGAGTTCTTTTCACGCTCCGGCAATTCTGAGCGTCCGGACCAAACATGGAGCGACTGGGCGGGGCCCTATCGCAGCTCCAACGGTAGCCCAGTCACCAGCCCTCCCGCCCGCTACATTCAATGGAAAGCTGTCCTGCATGCAAACGGAGAAAACAGCCCCACCCTGGATGACGTTACAGTGTCCTATTTGAACCAGAATCTCCCCCCCCAAATCCACTCCCTGAACGTGAGTACGGCAGGGGAACGAACCAGTCCGGGAGGAGGCAGTTCATCCGGTCTACCTGCCGGATCAACGATTTCCATTTCAGCTCAATCTTCTGTGTCTTTTGGGCCTGCGGGACCTGGGGGAAGTGTGGGGGGCAGGATCCCCGTGTCGCTGAACTGGCAAGCTGATGACCCCAATAATGACCTGCTGGTGTATTCGCTCTACGTAAAGGGGACTGACGAGCAGGACTGGCACCTCTTGAAAGACAAGTTACACCAATCGAGTTATACGATTGATCCCAGCACGCTGCCCGATGGCAAGTATGTGGCCAAGCTGGTCGCATCTGACGAAGACTCCAACCCTCCTGAAATGGCTCGAAAGTCGGAGTTGCTGAGTGCGCCATTTTGGGTGGACAATACGCCACCCCAGGTTCGAGTGGTTCGAGAGACCGTGACGGCGGAAGCAGGGGAGGTCGTATTCGAAGTGGAGGATAGCACTTCGCCCCTGCGCAGCGCCGAAACTTCCATCGACGGCAAAGAATGGAGGGACCTGCTTTCCGACGACGGGATTGTGGATTCCCGAAAAGAGACCTTTACGGTAAGGCTCTCCAAACTGGGCGCCGGCGAGCACATCGTGTCGGTGCGGGCCTATGACACAGCAGGAAATGTCGGCGTCGGGAAGGCTGTGCTGCACGTTGCCCCACCGCAGGGGACTAGCCGGTGAACCGAAGACTGACGTTCGGCTAATGACCTGTTGGACGCCAGGGATGGAGCTTAATCAGGCAGGGATGAAGACAACTCTCGAATGGGCCACCGCATCACACAATGCGGGTCCGGATGCGGCTGGAAGTGAGACTCCTTGAGCCAAGAGAAGACGGCGGCTCCCAAGGCCGCTTCCGAGACTCAACTTGTTGCTCGCGCACAGCACGGAGATGAGGAAGCATTTGCCGCGCTCTTTGAAATGCATAAGCGGCGTGTGTACTCACTGTGTTTGCGGATGACCGGCAACACTGCGGAAGCGGAGGACTTGACCCAGGAAGCTTTCCTTCAACTTTTCCGCAAGATCTCCACATTTCGCGGTGAATCGGCTTTTTCCACTTGGCTGCATCGGCTCGCTGTTAACGTTGTGCTGATGCACTTGAGGAAGAAGGGGCTGCAACAGATTTCGCTGGACGAGGTTGACTCCTCTCAGGATGAGCCGGTCAAGCGCGATTACGGCGACAATGACCGGAGGTTAATGGGTTCGATCGACCGGATCACCCTTACGCGAGCCATCGCCGACCTTCCGCCCGGGTACAGAACGGTGTTTGTGCTGCACGATATCGAAGGCTACGAGCATAACGAGATTGCGGATATCATGAATTGTTCCGTCGGTAACTCTAAATCGCAACTTCACAAGGCGCGGATGAAACTGCGCGACTGGCTGCGTCAAAATGAGGGGCTTATGGCCCCGGGCGAGCCGGTTGTGTCCGATCAAGCTCCGACTGAAAGGTGAAGGGGATATGAAAGAGACTCGGCACGACAGGTCCCCGGCATGTTACCAATTTGAGCTGGAATTGCAGGCCTTCATGGAGGGCGAAAACAGGCCCTTCGTGGCGGCTCACACGCGTGAGTGCACGTTTTGCAGCGTTGTGGTCGAGGACCTTGAAGCACTCCGGTCGGCGGCTCTGGCCATGCCGCTGGAAGAACCCTCCCCCGCGGTTTGGTCAAACATCAGTGCTCAACTGGTTGCAGAAGGAGAGTTCTCCGGAAGGGCAAGTTTTTGGGATTGGTTCGGGCAACTGGATTTCCTCCGTCGCCCCGTTCCGGTTGCGGCCTTTGCCTGCTTGTTCATTCTAGGCTGCCTGGTAACGGCTCCCCGGACTTATCTTGAACAGAACGCTGCCTCTGGGCTCAGCGCCTCGCCTGCCAGAACGGCCCTCCGGTCCATGGGCTTCATAGGAGACAGTGGCGCCCTGGAGCACGTGGTTCAGGAGTTGGAAGAATCGTTCCGAGAGCGTGAGGGGTCTCTTGCGCCCGAGCTCAAGGCCACCTACGAAAACAGCTTGAATTCGCTTGACGTTTCAATTCGGGAATGCAGCGATTCATTAAAGAGGGAGCCCGACAACTCACTGGCTCACGAATATTTGCTTACCGCGTATTCCCAGAAAGCGGAGGTTTTATCTTCCGCATTGGAATTCGATGAAGGCCGTTAGGCGGCCCAGGGGGGACTCAACAGTGGCGGGATCTCGTGAGCAGGAAACGAAGAGGCGAGGGATTACCCTTTGCGGCCAAGGGCTAGTCTTCTACCTCCTGGTGCTTTCAGGGTCATTGGTGGCTGCCGACGGCAACCGCTCCGAGAAGTTTTTCGAAGCTACGGCCAATCCTCGCATTACCGTTACGAACTTGACGGGCCAAATCCTGGTCAGAGGATGGGACAAGACGCAGGTGCACGTTGTATATACCGTCATGTCCCCTTATGTGGAGCTGGATAGCGAGGCTATTCCACCCAACGGGCCCGCCGACAAGATTCACTTCGCCACACACGTCTTGGACCCCCTGGTTGCCGGAAAGGATCAGACCGCCGATTACAGCTTGGACGTTCCCATGGGGTCCAATCTTGAAATCCGCAACCCGCAGGGAAGCGTGCGGATTGAGAAGTTGCAGGGCGACGACACCTCAGTGGAATCGGTCGGCGGAGCCATTTTCGTTTCGGATTTTACCGGCCACCTTTTCGTGCGATCGGTCGGTGGAAATATCGACGTGGTTCGCGCCTCCGGGCGCGTGGAAGCTTATTCGATTACGGGCGCCCTCCACTTCGTCTCTCCAACAACCTCCAAACTCCGCGGAAGCACGACCTCCGGCCGAATTTTCTTTGAGGGCGATTTTCAAGATGGTGGCGACTACTCACTGTCAGCCTATAGCGGCGATATGGACATACTTTGCCCACGCTCCGCGTCTTTCGAACTTAACGCTAAGACAGTGCGGGGCAAACTGCAAAACGAAATGCCTATGACCATCCGACACCGGCCAGCCACCCCGCTGTCCTCCGCCAACAGCCTCTTTGGTACTCACCTTACCGGCAAAGCCACTGTGAATCTGAAGTCGTTCAGTGGGGCAATCCGGGTTCGGCAGCGTTAGTGAGAACAAGTCGAGGAGTCGAGGAGTTGCACCCAACTCTTCGACTTTTCGACTCCTCGACATTCTTCGACTCTTCAACTTGTTTTCCTGCCAGCCACAACACTATAATTCGATGTGGAAGTTCACTTCGAGCGCATGAGCCGGCACCGACACAAACAGATCTATCTCCTCGGGTTCATGGGCAGTGGCAAATCCACTGTCGGCGAAATCCTCTCCCATGAATTGCAATGGCCTTTCATCGACCTCGATGCCGTTATCGAGGCCGGACAGGGCGTGAGTATACGCGAGATATTTGAAAGATCGGGCGAGCCATTCTTTCGCCAACTCGAACGCGCGGCGTTGACCGAGGTCTTGAAAACCGAGCCGGCAGTGATCGCCCTGGGCGGCGGCACTTTCGCCTCTGAGCCCAACGTGGAGTTGATTCGTGAGACAGGCGGGGCCACCATCTGGCTGGATTGCCCCGTCGAAACTTTGCGACAGCGGTGCGCCTCCATGCAGAATCGCCCGCTCTTTCGTGATCCTGAATTCTTCGAGCGTTTGCTCGATCTTCGGCTTCCCTTCTATCGTTTGGCGGAGTTTAGGGTCTCCACGGAAGGCCGGGGGCCACGGGAAGTGGCCGAACAAATCTTATGCCTGAGGGTCCTCTGAGCCTAAAAAGACTCGCCCTATATCCTTCGATGATCCTGCTCCCACCGATCCTGGCGGGTGTCCTCGCCTGCAGCGTGGCAACCTTGGACCAGGAGACGCCGGGAAAACCACGCTTGGTGAATGTGGATGACGAAGGCGTTTTCGTTATCTCCCTGGCCGGACGCCCCGTGGGCACCGAAAGGTTCAAGATTCACTCATCCTTGGGCAAGATTGAAGCTCAAGGGGAGATCCGCCTCCACATTGAACAGAATGGGAAGGCGGTGGGTGTGCAGAGCTTCCCGGAATTGGTCCTCGACCCTCAACTCCGTCCGCTTACTTACACGTGGAATCAAAAGGGATCACAATCCTCGCGGCTGGAGGTGGACTTCCGCGGCAAACTTACCAGGGCTCGCTACAAGACGATCAGCGGCGATGAAGATGACAGGGACTTTGAACTTCCGCCCGATGTTGTGGTTCTGGACGACAATGTGGTCCACCATTACCAGTTGATCACGGCTCGCTACCAGGCGATGGGAGGAGGGAAACAGACCTTTCGCGTCTTTGTCCCGCAGGAGGCCTTGCCAAGCCTCCTTACCGTGGAAGACATGGGAATCGCCGCTAGTACGATCGATGGAATCACGGCCAACCTCCGACATCTCCTTATAACCACCGAAGTCACACACATTGATCTTTGGGTTGATGACCAGCAACACATCGAGCGGGTTTCTGTTCCTGCGACGCAACTCGAAGCCGTCCGGAAGAGATAACTCCCCAGCTTCCCTTACCGAACCGCTCGGGGCTTCGTGCCTTGCCGCCTATAAAAGGTCCGCAGCAACACCCTGAAGGGGGACCATCGCCCACACCGAAAGCGTCATGCAGAATCAGCGGAGACTCGTGCTAAGGGAACGGCTGGAGCCTGCGAGAGGGCTGTAAACTGTCATCGCTGGGGAAAAAACAGCAAGGCAATCGAGCCGTAAAGAGGATTTTGGGGTTTGGAGGCAGAGGCAGGATCCAGCAGTCACCGATATCAAGCTGATGCTAAGAACCTGCCGCATCATCGTGGCAAGGGGAACAGCCCCCAAAAAACAAGGGCAGCGCTGCCGGTTCGGACCAGCGCCACCCCTTTGTTCGATTCTGAACTTAGTAGCCCAACAAGCAACTACGGGCAGGACTCGCCCGTAGGAGGCGTGTAAGGACTGGGATCATGCTGCTCGCCCGCAAGCGTGTTCAACGCGCAACCAACCGAGTTCGCTGCGGCGGCCGCAGCCGAGGCTGCCGAATTGGCTGCCGAGGTTGCCGCTACTGCTGCTGACGATGCTGCTGCTGCCTCTGACGCCGCAGTGTTCGCGCTGTCCTTTGCGTTGTCGGCGCGCGAAACTGCAATCGCTGCCACAACGATAGCACCAGCGCCCACGGCAGTGCCCACTATACCCCAGACGTTTGACCCACCACAGCAACGCCCGCCCCCGGGATTTCCGCCGCCCTGGGGAGCGTTCGCCGTCGGGTGAATTGTAATAGTTTTCCCCTTGGCTACGTTAATCGCTGGGCCGTTGCCTTCGACGCGGAGCACGCCATCCTTCGCCGACACCATGACATCCCCGTTCAGCATAGCCACTTCACCGAGGGTCTTGAAGCCGGCAACTGGCACCACCGATACGTCACCCATCTTCATGCGAACCGGCATGCCAGCCCCATCATGAAACACGGAAACGTTGCCTTGGCTCAGAAGGACTGTTACCTCGTTGGAATCTCGAAGGAAGGAAGCCACCGTATCATGGCCAAATACTATGCGGCTTGCGCTCCCGAGCGCTACCACTGCCACACCGTCCTTCACTTGGAGGTTGTCACCGCTAAAGAGCGTCGTGTTGGGAAGAAGCGCCTGGCCACCCACGGTTGCGTTCATGCTACCCGCCACCGATCCCACAACCGCCGAAGCGGCAAACGCCGGCACCCCAGTGACCATCCCGAGAAGGATCAGACACAGCGCAAAACGCAAAATACAATGCTTACTCAACATTATCGGTTCTCCTTCTGTGGGCCGGGTAGCTGTACGCCTCCCCTAACCCAACGTGGTTTTCGAAGTTTTTTCGACTCCGTGAAGCAATTTACAATGAGCTGGAAAACATTGTCAAGTCTTTTTTTCGTTTTGTCTTGCCGTGTTTTGCTCGTCGCTCAGCTCACACGGCCAAAGCAGAAACACTTAACTTGTACACCTTACCACACTCAAACCAAAAGAACAAATAATTCTCCACCATGATTACCACAGATCATGCAACCAACCAAGGCTTGCGATATTCCTTGGTCAGCAACTTGTTTGCATCCGCATCGCCCGGAAACTGTTCTTGTTGTGCATCCCACACGAGTTTGCGGCGCAGCTTGAAGGAGATGCCAGCCAGCAAGCCCGCGCTCGTCGAGCGATGCATGGTTTCCACATCCGAATTGGGCTTCTGGCGGGACCTCATGCACTCCAGGAAATTCAGCACGTGAGGATAGTGCTGAGCCGAGCCTCCACCGCTGATGACGCTGGCGGACGTGAAACGTTCCGGACCAAGGCGCGAAGCCTCCGGCCACAGGGTGTAGCCGCTTCGGTCAATAAACAGCGTTCCATCAGTACCATAAAATTGGATGCCGTAGGAGTGACCGTCCGGACCGTGACCGTTGGCGACTCGATTCGAAAATCTGGCGACGAATTCCTTTCCGCTCACGTCTGAGGCGGGATACTCGTAGAGGACTTCGAGCGTATCAGGTGTCTCACGATTATCGTCGAGAACGTATTTCCCTCCCGTGGCCATGATCGTCTTCGGAGCATCGACTCCCATCGCCCAGTGAACGACGTCCATAAGGTGAGTGCCCCAATCCGTCAGGATTCCGCCCGAATAATCCCAGAACCAGCGGAAGTTGTAAATTCCGCGATTACGATTGTAAGAACGCTTGGGCGCCGGGCCCAGCCACCAATCCCAGTCGAAATAGGGCGGAGGATCGCTGTCCGGCGGATTGCCGATTCCTTCCGGGTACTGGTTGCCGTGAATCCAAGTCTCCGCGAGCGTCACCTTTCCAATCTTGCCGCTGCGCACCAGTTCTACCGCCTTCTGAAAGTGCTCGCCGGAACGCTGCTGCGTCCCAACCTGCACGACTCGATTGTGCTTCGCAGCGGCTTCCACCATTTTGCGCCCTTCAAATAACGTGTGCGAGAGGGGCTTTTCCTGGTACACATCCTTCCCTGCTTCACAGGCGGCGATCATGGGAATGGCGTGCCAATGGTCGGGCGTGGCAACGATGACTGCGTCGATGTCTTTGTGATCGAGCACGCGGCGGAAATCCTTGTAGGTTTTCGCCTTGCCCAGCGTCATCACAGCCGCGTCGTCGAGATGGGGCTCGTAGGGATCGGCAATCGCCACGCAGTCAACTTGGCCCGTTAGCAGGAAATCGCGCAAGTCTCCCTGGCCCATGCCGCCGGCGCCGATCAGGCCAATGCCCACACGGTCGTTGGCTCCCAGAACATTGCGCACGGCAGGCCCTGCCGACAGCGCCAGGCTGGCGGCGGCCATCGCCGCGGTCTTATTAAAATCTCTGCGGGAAATTTTTAGTCCCTCCATAATACCTCCTTGATAATGATTGCCTTTGTGCTGCCGCTTTTCGCACCGGGTTGCCCCATGAGAGCTTAGACCCATCACGGGCGAAGGCGAAAACACCGAAGAGCATCACATGGGGCAGCGGTGGAGACTACTGCCTCATGCATTCCGGCCCGGAACTATACCACAAGGGGAAGGCATGAAGAAATGTGAAACATCAAGAGGTCAGGGCTGCGCCGAACCTTCCGGACCTCGCAGATCTGCGGCGATTTTTGACGGATTACCCGCCACCCCACAAGAAGCCACTACGCCAAATCCAGAGCCTCGAGCAATTCCTCCACGTTGGTGTCGTCTACCACCAGATTCAGGCTCTCTTCGCGAAGATTCTCAAGCTCATCAAAGGCGCGGAAAAGCCTCATCTTGGCAGCGGCGTATTGCTCGCTGGAGTCGAGATCCCTGCGGTGGGCCGCGCGCCAGGCCTCCACTGCCCTTTGTGAAACAAAGACGCGCAAGGCGAAGGGCGGCCCTTGGTTCGCTGTCGTCACAAAGATGTAGTCGCTGCCCGGCCCAAGTCCGACGGGACGGACGATGCTGCGTCGCGACTCAAAAAAATACCGGTAGACGATCCCCGTTTCACCCGCATACGATTTGGTGCGACGAGACATTGCAACCTCAGTGACAAGTGACGAGCAGAAGTCAGCAGCCAGAAGTCAGGAGTCAGAATGCATAAGTGCCGGTGCCACATTTCAGATGTCAGGAGCAAGCAGGCCTGAGGGCTGCGAATTCTGACCTCTGGCTCCTGTCTTCTGAACCCTCGCTTGCCACTTGTCACCGGCTTGGCTTTCTTGTCCAGGCTACGAAAGTAAGGTAGCCTCGCCGCTGCCCAATTCGACCCGCATCACGTGGTCGGGAAGAGCAATGGGTTTGCTTTGACGGACCCAAAAACTCGATACGGGTGATGCGGATGGCAGGGTCACGAACCCCTGCAGGCAGGAACTTCGACCCGTGATACTTGAGGTAGGCATTTGAACGTCACTCTCTGGCGCGTGAAACCTCAGCACGAGAAACTGGCGTCAGCTTGTCCAATGAGCCGGAAAAATCAAGCTCGCGAGGTGATGCCTCTGTGTCAAGGTCATCGGCTCGGGTTAGCCATCGGCGGCGAAGACGTTGCAGGTCGGCGGCAACGTGCAAATTCACCGGCCCATCGAATGCCTGGGCCCCGGACAGGCTTAATCGGGCGCCCGAGGATTCCAAGGTAGTTTTCTTCAGGACCACGCGGCGGTCGTGAACCTGGAGATTTAGGGTTACCGAACGGAACCCCGCCGGACCTCGAAGTGGCTCCAGGGTGCCTTCGCCGGCGAGGCGCACAAATGCTCCGACAGGGTCAAAACCAGCCAAGCTGAGATCGCTGGCTACAACCGCTACGCGTCCCTCCAGATTCTCGCGAAATTCTTCCTGACTCAACCCCGTCGTCTCGAAGTGCCCGTTTAAGGACATTGAGCCCTGAGCTCCACGAAGCACGGGAGGCAGATGAGTCACAATCGACTGAACCCCTATCCCGGACCATGAAACATCCGCGGCGAGGTGAGCTGTCCTACCCGTAAGGTCCACCCGTCCGATTAAACGGCCCTGCCCGCCCCCAGACCGGAAAGCCGCGTTAGGGAGTCGAATCACCCGGCCAGCCACATCCACATTGGTCTGGAAGTTGTCCACCCTGGTGTTCCGAAAGGTGACCTTGGAAGCCGAGAATCGCCCGCGGACGTTTAAGGAAGAGAATAAATTGGAGGCTAGCTCGCGCTCAACGGCAAATGAACCTAGGCCTGGCAATCGTTGGAATAGCGATATCGGTTTGCGGTGTCCCAGCGCAACAAGCCACGAGGCCCCCTGATCGAGGTCAAGATTGTCGCCATGCAGGTCGAAGATCCAGGGGCTATGCCCATCGCCTTGGTGTTCAAGCCGCCCGGAAAAGACGCTGGTCCCGAGGACGGCCAGCAGATGGTCAACGACGATTTCATCGCCATTAACCTGGAGGCTCGCCTGAGGAACATTAATTGGCACAGTGAAACCAGGAATCACCAAGCGGGCAGCTCGAAGCTCCGCTCGGCCTTTCAGGGCGGGCCGATAGGGCGGGCGGAGTGGGCCCGTGAGACGAAACGATGCGGAACCTGAACCGAGAGCGTCCCATCCCGGGAGCGCATGCATACCAAGCGCCCGGCCGAAGTTCAGCACTTCGTGGAGGGGCGCCGCTTTGCAGGAAAGCGCCAACTCGTACCGGAGTGGCTTCGTGTCTCGATCGAGCGAACCTTCGGCTTCCAAGGCCACTCGCGGTGCAAGCGTAATACGGACAGGAGCGAGCTGCGCCCCGCGGTTATCGATTCGTACCGCGACTTCGGAAACCGGGAACGTTGCGGAGCGGGTTATGAGCACGACATCGTGTGCCCCCACAAAACCCCCATAGCGTCGTTCAGCCCACGGTCCTTGGATGGCAAGCATTCCGTCGACTCGCCCTCTGATTCGAATGCCGTCTTGGAACGTCCATAGCCTCCCCGCCAAAGCCCTCAGGTCCTCCAAACGGGAACGTTCGAGTGCAACAACCAAATCCAGCTCTGGCGAGCTCAAGAGGTGATCGACGGTTCCGGAAATGTGAATATGAGAATCTGCGAACGACGCCTCCGTAGTTTCCAGCAGAACGCGATCCCGGTCCCGATCGAATTGCCCCCGGATGGTTATCGTCCACGGCATGGGATCGGAAGGTGGAATTTGTTCCCACCGATGCAGCTCACTAAGCCGGCCTCTGCCTTCGAAATTGAGGGTTCGAATCGACCCAGTGACGCGCAGCTCGGCATCCATGACGCCATAAAGCGCCGTATTGCGGCCAGTCACCAGAGGCGCCCAGTCATACACCAGCGCTTCACGCGCTCGAACCACGGCATTCAGTGGTCCACGTAAATCTCTCCCGAGAGTCCACTCTCCGGTCACTTCCACGGCCCCGGGCGTGGGCACAGAAAGGTCCGTGCGGATGGGGTAGCCCTCCAACCGGAATCGCAAATGACTATGGGCCGGATCAAAACTCAGTTGAGCGCGCAAACCGGTAATGGCGAGGGGCTTCTTGTCTTCTCCCAGCTTGAAATTGACGCGACCGTCTTCCACTTCAAAATCCAGTGGTCTGATGGTTGCCGGTGAGGAAGACGATCCCGCCCCGGACGCGCCGGAAGGTGCTGAGCTTAGGAGGAGAAGTCGTTCAACGTTCCAGCCTCCTCCAACTTTACGCACCAGGTTAATATTGGGATGTTGAAGCCGGAAGTGAGAGAAATCCAGTCGCGCGCCCAGCAAAGTTTGCCAGCGGACGTCACACTCGATACGATCGACGCGGACGAAGGGCTCGGACCCGAAAGCGGGGTCCTCCTGGATGGCGGCGTTTGCAATGACGAAGCCCGGCCGCGGCAGCAGCCGAATAGACACATCGCCGAAAGTAACCTGGCGGCGCAGGGTGCGCTCCAGCCCCGCCTCGAGACGGCGGCGGTACCGTTCCGCGTTGAAATAAGAGGGAATGAGCCACGCTGCGACCCCGCTCAGGAAAAGGGCCAGCAAGGCGATCCGAGCACGTCGGTGGACCCAGGGGTTCATTAGCGTGCAATCGTCAAGGTGCGTCGCCAGCGCGTCCTGGTGGGGAAGTGAATCAGCAAGCTGAAGGTCTGAGAGAGCCTGTCGCTCCATGAAGTGCGCATATATTCGTCACGAGGAGTCTCGTACGACCAGTAAATCAGCAGGGGGCGGCCCGAGATCAACTCCTGCGGGACGAACCCCCAGAAGCGGCTGTCCCAACTCTGCTCGCGATTATCTCCCATGACGAAGTACTTCCCTGCAGGAACCACAACCTCCCCATCCTTGACAACACTTGGCAATTCGGCGCTCCAGAGCGCCGTCGCGCCTTGGAGATATTCCAAGTCAGGAGGCGGAAAATCATCTCCGGAGCGCAGCGTATCCGGGAAGGCGTGGTAAACATAGGGTTCGGAGCGGGGTTGCCCGTTCACATAGACTTGGCGATGGAAAATGCGAACTCGATCACCGGGTAAACCGATGACCCGTTTCACAAAGTGTTCGCCGGGCTCAGATTGCTCCTCCGATGATCCCGGGAACTTGAAAACGAGGATGTCGTCACGGTGGACGTCCCGATAGGGGAGGAAGCGAGCCAGCACCCCGGAATGGTAAGCAAAGGCAAACTTGTTAACCAGCAAGTGGTCGCCTATCAGCAGGGTGTTCTCCATGGAGCCGGTGGGGATCTTGAAAGCTTGAATGACGAAGGTGGTGCCGAAGATAGCCAGGATGACGGTCACTACCAATGACTCAAAGGTGTCCCGCATCGAAGATTTCCTGTAAGGTTCAGCCATTTCCTACCGTCTTCTCGCGCAAGCGTTCGAGCACGATTCGTGCCGCTTCCTGTTCGGCGGCCTTCTTGCTCGTCCCTCGCCCACGCGCCACCACGTTCTCACTCGCCCGCACTTCCACGGTGAAGGTTTTTTGGTGCTCGGGCCCCGTCTCCTCCACAACCTGGTACTCTGCCGGCGACTTGCGAACCGCCTGAAGATATTCCTGAAGCGCGGACTTATAATCGACTGAAAACAACTCATCCCCGGAGGCGGCCAAATCCGCCGGAAGGATAAACCGCGCCACGAACCCCTCTGCGACCTCCAGTCCGCCATCCCGGAATAGCGCGGCCACCAGCGCTTCCAAAGCGTTCACAAAGAGCGCAGACTTGTTCCGCCCGCCAGTCTTTTCTTCTCCCCGCCCCAGCCGCAGATAGGTTCCGAGTTCCAGACGCATGCCGACTCGACTGAGATGCGTCGCCGCCACCAAGCGCGAACGCGCCCGAGTCAGCTTTCCCTCTTCCCACTCAGGAAAAGCGTTTACCAACGCAACACTCACCAGGAAATTCAAGACCGCGTCGCCCAGGAATTCAAGTTGCTCGTTGTCGCGACAACGCCCGGGAGTCTCCTGCGCGTAGGAAGAGTGAGTGAGCGCTTCCAAGAGAAACTGGGGATTCTGGAACCGGTAGCCGATTAAGTCCTGCAAGCGATGAAAAGGATTCTCAGTCATGCCTTCAAGGCGCTAAATGATGGTGAGGGCATGGGCGAGTCCGCGATCTCCCCGCCGGCTCCTCGACCCCCCGAATTCCGCGGGCCCTTCAGGGTTCCCGGAGACTCCAGCAACCTACTTAGGATTTGAGGCAGCCGGACCCTGGGCCTTCCTTTGTTTCAATTGCGCGACCTGCTCATCGGCATATGTCTTAATCAATGTACCTTGCCCAAACTCGCCGGCCTTTGTGAAAGCTTGAATGGCATCGTCCAACTTACCCTCCAACCCATAAGCCTCGCCCATACGATAGTAATCACTGGGATTGGGATGGCCGGTCGTGGTCACAGCGGTCGTGAATTCCTGCTCGGCCTTCGCCAGCTCAGCTTTATCCGGGCCAGACAGGGTTTCGCCCGCCAGTTCAAGATGGACCATGCCGAGAGCTCCGTGAACGTCACTGGCAATGCCTGCCAGGCGCTTCTGATAATCCGCATCAGCCTCATTGGCTCGCTTGGGAATCTTCGAGATGAGCTCCAGCGCATGATTGGCCTGGCTCTCTGCTTGCTGCAGAATCTTGTCGCGTTCGGACGGGTGCTTGTTGACGTATTGTGGCAGGGGCAACATCTCGGCGCTCAGAATCAAGCTCAAGAGGTTATCCGGTTTCAACTTCAGGCTCTTGTCAGCGTACTCGGCGACTTTCTCCACATTGCTCTTTTGTTGATAAGCATTTGCTCCGAGAGAATAAACATAGCTGAGCACAATGCTGCTGGGATACTTCTTGGCGAAGTCATCGACGAGCGCGATAGCTTTGTTAGGATCCAACTCGCCCTTAATCTGGTCGAATGCCTCAGCTTCTTCTTTAGGGATTGCCTGAGTGTCAGCCCCTGGTCCCATGTTCAGCTTCGCCATGGTCTCCCGGGCTTTCGGCCCCGACCGCCGGATCACTTCGACCATCTCGTTCGTAGCCTTTGCCTTGCGCAGCCTTTTCTCGATCTCCGGCGTCATGTCAAAAGCCACTCCGAGGGTGTTCACGTCTTTGATCACGGTTTCCGCGGGGGAGTTCTTGATTTCCTTGATAATTTCCTTCTCGGTAAACGGGTGAGGACCCTCCGGCACGACCTTTGCCTGCTTTTCAAGCTGCTGCCTCTGCAGCTCGGTCGTGGCGTCTGTTCCAGGCGCCCGGGCCGGCTGCACCTGCTGTGTCGCCCCGCCCGTCTGCGACGGCGTTATCTGCGCCTTCAAAGCGCTAGCAAAAACGAACACGACTAATATCCAAAGGACTCGGTTGATTCTCATAATGGTTCTCGATTCCCCCTATTTCTCTTGCGCAATTCCATATCGGATCCGATGCGCTGAGCGTACAAGAACAACGTTCTTGTGTCAATCCACGGTGCACACTTCTTTCACTGATGAGTTTCTTCCTTGGAGCCGAACTGTTGTGCCGCTCCGGCCTGCACGGCCCGCAAGGCCATAGGATAGGCGGCGGCGGTTAACGACGCGGCGCGGTACTGGGCCAGCGCGTCATTGCGCTTCCCCCGCAGATCGTACAGCCGGCCCAGGTAAATGTGCGACCACGTCACGAGACGAAGATCGCGGGCCGTATCCAGGGTCTTCTGGAAATACTCTTCGGCAAGATCCGGCTTACGCATGTTGCCCGCTACGACGGCCAGCCCGAACAGAGCACGCTCGCTCTTGGGATCGACCTTCTCCAGCACTCCCTGGTAAGCCAGCTTCGCGTCGCTGTATCGACCTTGGTAAAAAAGGTTGTCGCCTTGATCCAGTAACCGGTCTTCCTCGGTCTTTGCCGCGGGCACTGCTGCCTGGGCGGGAGGAGTCGGCGCGGGGGCAAACTTAACCTTAGCCAGCCTCCGCGTCTCTTCGCTCGGGTCAATCTTCTGGATCATTGGCTTGTAAAAGGCCGTCATTGACGCATCTTGCTTCTCAAAGACCGCCAGAGACTCGTAGAAATAGCGGACCAGGATCAGACCTGACGCCGCCATCTCCTGAAGGCTTTTCTCGGCTTCCGCCGGCGGGCGCTTGTCCAAACGCAACTCCGCCGCACGGATCAGGCATTCGGTGATCAGCAGAGGAAAATCCTCTTTGAAAGAAGTGGCCAGGGCGGGCGCGTGGTAGGCGATTCCGCGCAGCCGGGCCTTTTCATTGATCTCCGGGGCGAATTTGGCGGCGAGCGGATCCAGGAGAAAATGCATGTACTGGTGACGGATTTCGTCAATCTTCGGTTGCCTGGAAGGCGTAATCACCAGATAGTAATTCAACTCGTAAATCCGCGCCTGCGCCTGCTCCGGCGCCCCTAACAGATCCAAGTCGATCCGGCAGGTCCTCCCCAGATACCCACCCACGGGAAGGCGGAAGTACACATCCGTCATGAAAATGCTCTGGCGCACGGCAGGCGAGTAGCGAAGCTCTGCTGCCTGGTAGCGCCCCTGCAATTCAGCCCAGAGCTCATGGAGTTTTGCTTGTTCGTAAAAGGTTCTTAGGAGGGGAAGCAGTCCGGACACCGCCTTGGCATCCGGAGGAAGGTCCGTCTGAGGAACCGCCAATTTGAAGTCCGGAGGCGGGCCCAGCAGAAGGGCCAAGGAAACGTACTGGCCAAGGCCTGCCCCAGGGTCACCCTCGACGCGGTGCTCCGAGTAAAAGTTCTCCAGCCGTTTTGCCACCGGCGCATGGAATTTGTCCAGATACTTCCTCGCCTCCTGGCGTGTATCGTCTCCTGTCGAAGAGCCAAGACCGGCATCATATCCGCTGGCGTTGAGGGCCGCCATGACGCAAAAAACTTGTTCGCTCGACTCCAGAATGACATTGCCTTCCTGCTGCTGAGCGTGGGCCGATGGTCCGGCCACCAGCGCGGCGAGCACACCTATCCCCAGACAGACACACTTCCACCGCCACCGCCTGAGTGAGGCAAAAAAGAACCCCTCACGCCTGGCAACGGGATGCGGGAATATTGCAGGGACAGCTTCTAAAGTAATCGCAATCAAACAGACTAGCCTCGGACTGTGATTCGACGCAAGGAGAGGACCACCTGGCCGTCCGTCGGCCTGCCGAACCAGGTCGCGGGCTGGAAATTACTGAAGTAAATGACCCGGTCCAGTTGGCGGATGAGCTCCGGGGAACTCTCGCCGGATAATACGCGATACCCCATGGCGCGGCCACCCGCGTCGATCCGTGTGACCACCACCACGGGCGCGTCGCCGTTGTTGAAATCAAAGGGCGCCAGCTCGCGAACGCGGGGTGGTGTCACCAAAGCCAGGGGCACATCCGGAGTGCTCGTAACCGGGACAACCAGTGAACCCATAATCAGGCAAAAGAAAACGATCGCCGCCAGTACCCCGCCCGAGGCTGGCAAGAGCATCGGCTGAAGGACATTATCCATCCACACCCGCAGCCGCTCCAGCAACCTTTCATGCAGCCCCTGCGAGACCCCGACTCGCAGTCGTAAGGCCAGTTCAGGAGGTACTTGACAACGGGACAGGCCACGCAGATCCCCCTGCATGGTCTCCCACCCTTCCAGCTCCTGCCGGCAGGACCCGCAGTATCTCAGGTGAAAGCGGATCGATTTCAGCACCTGGGAATCACAGAGACCATCCAGGTAATCCGAATAGTGATTCCGAATTTCGACGCATCCTTCAAACATCGGCTTGGCCCAAACAAACCGCAAGTTTCCGGCGAAGCAATTCCCGGCCCCGCCTCAGACGGGATTTCACGGTTCCCTCCGCCATCCCTGTCACTTGCGTAATCTCGTCGTAAGACAACCCCTCAATTTCCCGCAAAACCACTACGGCACGATAGGGCTGAGCCAGACTGGCTAGCGCCCGCCTCAGCAGTTCTTGCCGCTCCGCCTGCTCGAGGAGCCGATAGGGAGTTTCCCAGCCGACCCGCGTTTCTGCTGCCGACAGAACCACATCAGCGCCCGTGTCGTCGATGGAAAGGGGCTCGTGCCAATGACGCCGCCACCAGCCTCGCCGGTGATTCGAAGCCTCATGGACGGCTATCTTGTAAATCCATGTCTTCAGACTACTGTCACCGTGAAACTGCTGAATCCCCTTGAAGACCTTGATGAACACATCCTGCAAAACGTCCGCCGCCTCGGCGGGGTTCTCAAGAATGCGCGAGACGAGGTTGAAGACCGCGTTCTGGTAGACTCCCAGCAAGTAGGTGAAGGCCTCTTCGGAGCCTGCTTGCACTTCCGCGACCAAGGGCGCCTCTTCATTGATTACGGGAAGCGCCCGCTCAAGCGCTATCCCCACGGTTCGCGCGGTATCCATTGCGCCCATACGATACCACTTCCTGGCTCCAACTTCAAGAGCGCGCTAGCCTTCCTGCTCACTTATACTGACACCAAAGAGAGAGGATTTGTTCCCGAAACACTAATGAGCCTTCGCCTCAAACCGACGAGTCATGCCTCGTCAGGAATCGGAGGGCGGGGCTTCACAGGCTGCGGAAAAACGTTCCACGGTTGTCATCCAGAGCGGAGGGAAGGATCTCGCTCTGCGTATCTTCTTGAAAATGCGTCGGGCCAGATTCTTCGCTTCGCTCTGCAGAATGACAGTTTCGAAGAGTTTTTCCGCAGCCTGTGAAGCCCCGCCCTTCCTCTAGGAGCGGTTGCGATCCCGCAACGCGAGATGGGAATAGGCAGTGGCAGGATAAAGCTCAAGCCGTGAGGCGGTTTCGAAGTGTATTAGAGCTAACTACCTTTAATATTAATGCTAATCATCAGTCGCATGGATTTTTAGCGCAGTTCGGCAATTCAACCACGCGCAGGTCGGTGCCACGGTCTCGCAAGACCTCCAGCACCGTTCCGGATGCATCTGCCACCACACTGGCACCGCCGTAGGTTCGTCCCTTCCAGGGACCATGCGTCATCTCTCCCACTAGGTCCGTGCCAATCGTGGGACACTTCCATATCTTAGCCCGACTGGCAACCAGCCGCTTCAGTGCCTCCTCGTGGGCTGGCCACTTGTCAATCCGTTCCGCCCACCCGTACGGAACAAGCATCAAATCCGGCCTCATGTCCGCCATTCGTTGGGCGTACGCGTCGATAAACGTGTCCGCACAGATCATAAGGCCTATGCGGCCAAACTCCGTATCTACGGCCCCGATGCCGTCGGCGACACCTGCCGAGTAAGGGGGATCCATCACCTCGGGCAGTACATTCAGCTTGCGATGTTTCCATAGGAGCTTTCCAGTCTTGTCAACCAGAATGGCCGAGTCATAAAGGTGGTCCCCCCCTTTCTCATCGAGCCCGATCGCGATCATCAGACCGTACTTTTGCGCCAGGGCTGCGATGCGGTCGCTGTCCGCGCCTGGTATCGGCGTCGCCAGGATGTGTGCGTCAGGATTTTCCCAACCGAGGACACACGATTCTGGAAATGTTGCGATGTCAGCATGCTCGGCACGCGCGGTCTGAAGCGCATATTCAATGCGGCGGAAGTTTCCCTCCCGATCGCCGTCAATGACCAGGATCTGGCAAACGGCGATCCTTACCTTGGCTCGGCCGACGGACGTTAGAAGCAACGGAACACCTATGGCGAAGATGGCCTTCAAAAAGTCGCCACCATCTATGCCCCTGCACAGAGCTGCGTTTGTCGCCCACCATGTCATCAACATGTGTCCTTCCTCTTATCCCGGCATAAAAGCCGGGCTACGGTCTTGCCGGTTAGTAAACAGCATCAGGGCTAAGGTTTGCCTGCGGGCATTGCTCCGATCACCGGCGCCTGAAGGGCTAGAACCCTTTTGAGTTCTGGATCCCAGACCCCCCACTCATGTCCGCCAGGAAGCTCATTGTAACGAAAAGGAATTCTCAAGGTGGAGAGCAGCCTCACAAAGTCCCGGTTCGTCCCCAGATACTTATCCGAAGTCCCGATAGACAAATAAAGCTGTGGCATCTGCGAAGCCGGAATTTTCCTTACTAACCTGAATAGATCGTTCTCCTCGCGCCCTGGATTGCCGAACGGACCAAAGTCATTCTCAATTATCCGTTTGGCGACCTCGTCAGTAACAAACCGTTCGAAGGAAGGTTCCGCCGAGGATACCACACCGCTCAGACTTGCGGCAGCAGCGAACAAGGTGTGGTATTTCAGGCCTAACAGCAGAGCCCCATAGCCTCCCATTGAAGTCCCAGCTAGCGCCCGGCCATTGCGGGAAGCTACAGTGCGAAAATGCCGGTCAACGTAAGGAATAACATCGTAGATGAGATAGTCCTGCCATTTGAGCTTCGGATTCGCGTTGTTGTTAACATACCAGCCATCCCCAGCCTCCGGCATAACGATGATTTCCTGATAGTGGCGCGCGTATTGCGTGATTCCACTGTGCAGCACCCAGCTCGAGTAATGAACTGTGTACCCGTGCAGTAAATAAAGCACTGGGAAACGTTTCTCGGAGCCATCGTAGCCCATGGGGAGGATAACGTTAAGAGGAACGTCCCTGCCATCGAGATGGGGCGCTCGGAATGTGACTGTCTCGTAGTCTTTCCCCCAAGCAGGAAGAGTGATAGCGAATAGCGCTCCCCAGAGGATCAAGAGGCCAAAGAAGCCGGGCCAGCCCGGCGCCACTTTCGCACCAGAAATGCCCCGTTGCCGATAAGTAAGCCAGCCGAAAGCGTGGAGTTTTGGAGATAATGAAATAGTGGGGCTTGTCATGGGATTTTATTACCTTAATGATTACCTGAATCAGGCGCCCACGTTCGGCGCATCCTGGAGCATATGCGGGCCACTGGTGGGCATCCTCAGGACATACCGTCGGCCATCCTCGCTGAAGGTTGGGAGTATACGCCTCTGAATTCGGCATCGCAACATGGCGTCAAGACTCTCACCACAGAGGCCACAGAGCTCACAGAGAAAAGCCGAAGTATCTTTCTCCGTGGTCTCTGTGCGCTCCGTGGTTGATCTTTTCTTCGCGGCCGACGAAGAAGTTGACGGCTTGAGCCCCAGAGGCAGAAAAACCGGCTTTACCGGCAGCCCTCCAATAGTGTACGATATGCGGGATCGATGGCTTGGGCCTGTGGCGCAGTTGGGAGCGCGCATGACTGGCAGTCATGAGGTCGGGAGTTCGAACCTCCCCAGGTCCACCAACTAACCCTTTGATTTTCCGACGGTTACCTCAATTTCAATCGGGCTTTCTTCGGTGGATGATTCGTGTGGGTGACCACCCTCGGTGACCAGTTTCTGAAAAGCTTGCTCGATTGCTTCGGACTGTGTGTGAACGTACCGTTGCGTTATCGTGATGCTCGAATGGCCCATGATGCGGGCCAACCCGAACACGTCGCATTTCGGTGCCATCCGTGTGCCGAACGTGTGTCGTAGGCAATAGGGCTCGAATGGTTTGATTTCTGGTAGCTCGGAGTTTTCCTTGCGGGCCTTCTCAAGAGTCTCAAGGGCCTTGGCGTGCCATTGCTTGGCGCTCGACTCTTCCATGTGGCCCGAGGCAGCGCCGGTCGGGAATACCCAGCCTTCGGCGGGGCGACCTTGTGCCTCATACCGGGCCTTGAGTGCCTGGTAGACTTCTGGCACCATGGGCAGCGGGCGCCGCGCCGCTTTGGATTTTCCCCGCGCAATCTGGAAAAAGGCTGAGCGAGCTTGTCGAGCAAGCAGAATGAATTTTTCTGCATCGTTACCGGCACCTAGCCTGCCACGCCCGCAGTCATTCGTCTGCTGCATCATATGAAACCGGGGAACGCAGGGTGGATGCTGCCGAACTCCAGGAATTTGCCCGCCTATATGGTAAGCCGCTGGACTTCTTCGTTTAGTTGAGCCGCAGTTCCAAAACCGCAGAGGCATCTTGCCCACACATGATCGTGGTGATACAGTTCCCGCATCCCTACGAGTTGCGAAGGAGGATGCGGTGCCAGACGAACTCGTGAAGGTCCACGATGTAGCCCAGGAGTACTGGTACATTGACCGGACTCCTTGTTCCTGCGGAGAAAGCTTCCGGAAGCAGATGCAGATGCTACAGGCTCGAGGCGGAACTCCAATTGATTGCTTGGTTACCAATTGTGACAAGTGTGGAAGCGTTCGTGAGTTCCTGTTCGATATTTCTGCGTTCCACGGTCCTGCGATCACGGTCGAGAACATGCACTTGGCTCGGTTGGCTGAGGGGGTGACGGAAACGCAAATCAGGGCGAAGGTGCTGAGCCTGCTCGGATCCTCAGCTTCGAAGGCTGCACAGACGATCTTGAATCTTGGGAAGGCCGGCGATTATCTCGCCCTTGATTGGCTGGAAGATGTGATCCGGTATGCTCGCTCAACCCGAAGCGGCGCATGAGTCTCCCCACCGCTCTCTTCTACTTCAGCGCTTTGGTGTACTGCCAATACGGTTAATTTTATCAAGTACCCATTTTTCAAGATCACGCCATTTCGTGTTGCTGCCTCCGACAGCATCCACGGCGATGCGCAGCAGTTCTTGGTAACTGATTGTATGCAACTGCACCGTATCTGTTCGCAGAGCGTGTATAAACTCCGCCCACTCGGGAGATACAAGTTTATTTGGGAAAGGCAGGTTTGGGTGATCGGCATATACAATGACGAAGCTAGTTTGGCGGGCCTCGCTTCTCCGGATTTCTTCCGCTAAGACCAAATTCCGCATCCACTGATACGACGGGCCGTCAAATGGGCACGGTATGTAGTCGGCCGTTGAGTCTAGCTGGAAAACACCGGGAATAAGTTCCCAGTAGCGAATACCCTTGCCGGTCAAAGCGCAACGCGCTTTCTCTTCATTCACAGGGTTCGTCTGCATCTCGTAGTTCCCGTTGCACTGCCGTACGCCGGCCTGAGCTCCAACCTGACGGGGGATTGTCCGCGAACATGCCCCACCGTCGATTTCCCCGAACTTGCATTCGAATAGGATTGTGGCGCACGGACCTGTAGCGACCGCATCGACCTGGGATTTCCTGCGTTCCCGTAGTCTGTTTCCGGGATCTTCCCACTCAAGCTCAACCTGCCATGGACCGAATTCGGGTAAATTAAGGCGTGTTGACAGTCGCGCTAGCACGGCATCTCGCTCTGCCGCAGATGCCATTTTCAGCGTACCAAAAAAGTCGATTGAAAGCGCCTGCGAGGAATTTTGCTGACACTGCCGAGGGAAAACCGCTTTTCGGGATCGTGACGAGAGACAGCGACGTCCGATTGTAGGCGGGTTGCACGTTCAGCCGACTCGGCAATCGCCCCGCGTAGTCGCTCCATCGCTTCGAAGATTTCAGCCAGACCTTCGCTAGAAAGGTCTTCGGGGGCGTCAACCAGCGCCCGTTGGTAAAAGTCAAAAGCGCGCCGGTGCTCGCCCCATTTGTCCGACGTTCGGGCTTCCCAGATCAACTCGTCGAAGTGCGGGCTTGGAGTTGGTTGGGACGCCTCGCTTGGTGCACGACATTCGGTCGCAAGAAATGGCATACCATGCAGGGATATACCCTGTTTTCCTGGTTCCACATATCCTCCAGTCGTCAAAGATCCTCGGGTTTCAACACCCTATTTGCAGCAGGTCTCTTGCCATCTGCGGGTGTAAACCGGAATTTCCGATTTCGACTTTATCTCTTCATCGGCAATCCACAAAGTATAAATCAGTCTGGATGAACGCGAGCAACGGCATAGACCAGAAACCCGGGAGTCGTGAAGTGCACACGGTTTCCTGCATTTTCGATGCGTAGCTCCCGTGATTCCGGAGACTCCGATGTCATCCACTCGATTTTGCGGACCGAACGCCCGGCCGGGCTGACCAGATCGGCCTTGACGCCAGAGACTGGAATCGGGTTCTCGTCCGCAGCGAGGCCTGTTCTCTCATTCTCGGGGGGCTCCTTGCGGTTGTAGTTCACAAAATGGATGTCCCAAATGTTGCCTTTTTCTGGACGGCTTGCGGATACACGGACGGTGGAAGGCGCTTCAAAGCGGCTAAGACTGTCATAGTATTCCGGCCTCATCTCCCCCAGCGACGAGATCGTAAAGACTCGTCTGTACCTGGCCAAGTTGTCGGGCGTGGCCATATCGTCGGGCAGCACGTCGAACAGGACATGGTCGTCCAGCAGCTTGAAGCCGACGGCGTTGAACGCTGACATGGCCTCCGTGAAACGCCCCTCGTGAACCTGCCTGCGGGGGTACAACAACACGCACTCACCCGCCGCCGTGCTGGCGTGATAGATGTCGTCATACTGCTTCATGAAGCAGAAGAAGCGCACCAATTCCTGGCGCGATTGTGGATCGTTAAAGTTGGCAAGACGCCCTGGGATTACGCCGCCGTTGGCAGCCAACGCCGCCATCGCGGCGCGGATCTTAACTCTCTCCCACTGGGAGACGATGCAAGGCCGCCCACCTCCGGCGCCGCGCACGTAGCGCAATAGTAGGGTGGGCTCCGGCTTATCGTTTAGGGTCGGCTCCGGCTTATTGTTCACGAGTACCATATATAGTCTTCTCCTTTTGCCCAGAGTTCAGGCGGCAGCATCATCCGCTCATCGCCAGGCGCAGGGGTGTAATGGCCGTGCAGCCACGCCGCTAGGATCAGATCAGGCTTCAAGGAACGCCCGTATGCGATGAAAACGTCGTCATACCCGTTCTTCATCGAGATGCAGGTGAAACGCAACGCCTCAAGACGCAGTGGCGTCATATTGCCCGGTTGGTACCTGCCGATGATTTCTAGGAATTGATACTTGTCCAGGTCTTCAATACCAAAGTTCCTGCGAAGTTCAGCAGGCCTATAACGCTGGCGCAGGTAGTCCTTAAAGCCTCGAACGCACCACTGGCACATGCACCCCTCCCGATAGAAGTAATTAGCGACGAATCCGTCCACGCCGCGCTCTATACCCTGCTTTACGAACGCCTTGAGGACCGTTCGCCAGTGCGGATTGATCATGCAGCCGTGATAGAGGGGCCACGGCGAGTAGCCCTCGAGCTCGAC
>Ga0182027_10001654_pt1 | contig 36874 bp, 38 predicted proteins | sample 712E1DmetaG_FD_121300 | JGI IMG/M metagenome (GOLD analysis project Ga0182027, IMG submission 121300) | Permafrost microbial communities from Stordalen Mire, Sweden - 712E1D metaG (Illumina Assembly) | ecosystem: Environmental > Terrestrial > Soil > Wetlands > Permafrost | place: Sweden...
GCCACGGAATACACCGAAAGCATGAACAAAGCCAAAGCGCAAATAAGGGCCATAGAGATGGCGCATGCGTGAAGTGACGTTGAACAAAATGTTCAACGTCATCCTGAGGCAACTGCCGAAGGATCTATAAATAAGAAAGGGAAAAACATGGAAGTTCGCATTAGGTTACAAAAAGCAGGCAAAGCCTCTAATAAGGCTTATAATTACCGCGTGGTGGCGATGAGCGGGAAAGAAGGCCGTGATGGTCGCACCTTGGATATTTTGGGCTATTATGATCCGGCCAAGAAGTCCTATTTTTCGCTCAAGAAAGAAAAAATTGCGGCATGGGTCGCTAAAGGCGCCCAGATGAGTGATACGGTCAGAAGTTTGATGAAAAAAGTCAAATAACTTTATTGAGGTGACACCATGCATCAAGATTCAGGATTAAATCAGCTTCTGTTTTTGTGGGGGCCTATTCTTTTGATTTTTTATTTTTTTATTATACGTCCTCAGCGCCAGCAGCAGAAGAAAACTCAAGAGATGCTGGCCAATCTTAAGAAAAACGACGAGGTGGTTACCACGTCCGGTATTCACGGTCAGGTCGTCATCGTCAAAGATAAAACAGTGGTACTACGCGTGGATGAGGGTTGCCGTATCGAGTTTGACCGTGAATCCATTGCTTTGGTTGTGCTCAACGAAATCAAACCTGAGGTGGTCAAATGAGTGCGGATTTACGCAAACGTTTCATCATTATCCTATGCGTCATTGTGGGCTGTTTCGCTTCAGTCATTCCCATCAATAAGCGTATTAATTTGGGGCTTGATCTTAAGGGCGGGATGCATCTGGTCTTGAAAGTCGAGAACGACAAGCTTCCCACCGCGCAAACCCGTGAAGATGCGGTGCTTAAGTCCATGGAAATTTTACGCAACCGTATTGACGGTTTGGGTGTGGGGGAGACTTTGATTCAGCGCCAGGGCGAAAGCCAAATTTTAGTGCAATTGCCGGGGGTCACTGACCGCGAAAAAGCCCTTGATATCGTCGGGCGCGTGGCACATTTGGAATTTCATTTAGTGGACCCTGATGAAAGCAAGTTAAAAGATGCGCTGAATGGTCATGTCCCTGATGGGGACCAGCTGATGACTATGAAGAAGGAGGGAGGCTCACCGGTTTTGATTTTCAAACAGGTGGCTTTGGGCGGAGAGGGGATTAAAGAGGCGCATGTAGATTTTGACCGCACCGGTATGCAGCCTAAAATTTCAATGAGCTTTAATGAAAAGGGCACTAAAGATTTCGGAGATTTAACAACCGCCCATGTCAATGAACGTCTGGCCATTGTCATGGATGGTGAAGTGCTTTCGGCGCCCAATATCCGTGAGCCCATTTTAACCGGTAACGCGGAAATCACCGGAGATTTTAAGTTTGAAGAGGCCTCTTTGTTGGCCCTGGCTTTGCGTACCGGCGCTTTGCCCGTTCCCATGCATATCGAAGAAGAACGCACCATCGGTCCCTTATTAGGGAAGGATTCCATTGAAGCCGGCATTAAGGCCACGATTTTAGGCGGTGTTTTAATCGTGTTATTTATGTCCGGTTATTATTTTCTCGGAGGCATTATTGCCTCTTTGGCTTTGTCCATCAACCTGCTGATGATTTTAGGAGGCATGGGGTTGCTGAATATTCTCATGCCTGATTCTCAGATGACGTTAACTTTACCCGGTATTGCGGGTATTATTTTGACCCTGGGCATGGCGGTGGATGCTAACGTGCTTATTAATGAGCGTATCCGCGAAGAAATCGATAATGGCCGTCCGCTCACAGCCGCCATTAATACGGGGTATAGCCGGGCTTTGGCCGCGATCATCGACTCGCATGTGACGTCACTGATTGCAGGGGCGATGCTGTTTCAGTTTGGCTCCGGGCCGATCAAAGGATTTGCGGTGACCTTGACCATCGGTCTTCTGGCCAGCCTTTTGACGTCTATTTTTATTACCCGGACTTTCTTCAATTTTCTGACGGAGAGACGTTTGATTAAAGTCTTGCCCATGATGCATATTTTTAGCAAACCGAATTTTAATTTCCTTAATAAAAAATACATCTGTTTTGCCTTCTCCATCGGTTTATTGGTGTGGGGCATGGTCAACCTGGTTGCCAAAAAAGACAGCGTCTATGGTATTGATTTTGCCGGAGGACAAGTCCAGGAATTCACCTTCGAGAAGCCGGTTTCGGCGGACCATTTACGCGAGCTTTTTAAGGAAGCTAAAATGGAGCATGTGGTTATCCAGACTTTTGCCAATGCGCCTTCTAATATTATTCTGCGTACGCCTGAAACCAGTGAAGACATCCATGAGCAGGTGCTGGCTCTTTTTAAACAAAAAATGCCCCTAAACCATTTCCAGGTCTTGAGGGTGGAAAAGGTGGGGCCGGTCGTCGGACAAGCTCTGCGCACTAAGGCCGTTATGGCCATTGCGTTGGCGCTTTTCGGTATGCTCATTTATGTAGGTATACGTTTCAAGCATTATGATTTCGCGGCCGCGGCGGTTATAGCTATTTTTCACGATGTGTTAATTACGTTAGGCCTGGTTGTGCTTATGGGCCGGCAGGTGGACCTACTGGTTGTGACCGCGCTCATGACGGTGGCGGGTTATTCTATCAATGATAGTATTATTATTTATGACCGGGTGCGCGAGAATGTGCCCAAAATCCGCAATAAGTCCCTGTCGGACATCATCAATGACAGCATTAACCAAACCTTGGGACGGACCATCCTGACCACGTTTGTGACGATGCTTTCCGTTTTTGCTTTGTATTTTGTCGGCGGGGAAGTATTGAATACGTTTGCGCTGGTGTTAATTTTCGGTTTTCTCTTTGGGACATATTCAACGGTGTATATCGTCTCCCCGCTGTTTCTCATGTGGCATGGGAATAAAAAGTGGTAGCAAACTGTTCCCTGTGTCATCCCGGCGCAAGCCGGGATCTTTAAACAACTTGGAATAAGATTCCGGCTTGCGCCGGAATGACAGATGTTTAAATCCCTAGAACTTTTTGTTAATCAAAAAGTCAATATTGATGAAGTACTCATCACTCTCGTCGCCTTTGGGTATACCCGGGCGACGAAAGTGTTTAAGGAGGGCGAATTTGCCCTGCGGGGTGGGCTGTTGGATATCTATCCCGCTAATTTCGAAGTCCCTTTGCGCTTGGAGATGGATGACGAAACAATCGTTGCTATCCATGGTTTTGACCCGCGCAGTGCCGAACCCATCGATCGTCACAATATAGTTTTAGTGCTGCCGTACAAAACGTCTTCCCCGTCGGTATTTTCCTCTGAAGTGCCTCTCAATAATTTTGTTGATATCCAGCGGGGAGATTATGTCGTCCATAATAATCACGGCATAGGCCGTTTTTTGGGTATCAGGGAATTTGATGTGGATGCCCAGAAAAAAGAACATCTGGTTATTGAATACAGGGGTGGGGATAAATTATTTGTTCCCAAGCATGACATTCATCTGGTGCAGAAGTACGTTTCTTTTTCACAACGTCCGGCCCGTATACATAAGTTGGGAAGCAAGGAGTGGCTGGCTACCCGTCGTGCTGTGGAAAAGAAACTGCGGCTTTTAGCGGCGGAGTTATTACGCACGCAGGCGTTACGGGCCCAATTGTCCGGATTTGCCTTTTCCCGTGATCATGAATGGCAAAAAGAGTTTGAGGCTAAATTTCCTTATAAAGAAACCCCTGACCAACTAAAATCAACTTTGGAAACGAAAAGCGATATGGAAAACCCTAGACCCATGGACCGGCTTATTTGCGGGGATGTGGGTTATGGCAAAACCGAGGTCGCCATGCGCGCGGCCTTTAAAGCGGTGATGGATAACAAGCAGGTGGCCATTTTGGTTCCTACGACGATTTTAGCCGAACAGCATTATTACAATTTCAGCAAGCGCCTGGAAGGGTTCCCGGTCAAGGTGGGCATGTTATCCCGTTTTCGCACCAAGCTCCAACAGCAGCAGATAGTCCGGGAGACCAGGGAAGGCAAGGTAGATATTCTTATCGGCACTCACCGGTTGTTGTCAAAGGACGTTGCTTTTAAAGATTTGGGGCTGGTGATTATCGACGAGGAACAGCGTTTTGGGGTCAAAGCCAAAGAAAAATTGAAACATTTTCGCTTGTTAGCGGATGTGATGACGCTGACAGCGACCCCTATTCCTCGCACATTGTATATGGCCCTTTCCGGTGCCCGGGACATGTCGGTGATTTCAACCCCTCCCACTAATCGCCTGGCCGTGAAAACCGAGATCATTCCTTTTGATACGGACATTATTCAAGAGGCCCTTGTGCGTGAACTTAATCGCAAGGGCCAGGTATTTTTTTTACATAACCGTGTCGATAACATTGATAAAATTGCCGATGATATCAGAAAGCTTGTTCCCGCAGCACGGCTGGCTGTAGCTCATGGACAAATGAGCGCTCGCTTCTTGGAAGAAATAATGTTAAAATTTCTCAAACATGAAGTGGACATCTTGGTGTGTACGACGATTATTGAATCCGGGATTGATGTGCCCGGCGCGAATACCTTGATTGTCAATCGCGCGGATAAATTTGGACTGGCGGATTTGCACCAGCTGCGCGGCAGGGTGGGACGCCTGGACGTCCAGGCCTTTGCGTATTTTATCGTGCCCTCACGCGAGTTTCAGTCGGAGGTCACCCGTCAGCGTATCAAAGCCCTTGAGAAGCATAGTGACCTGGGCGCGGGTTTTCATATAGCCTTTGAGGATTTACAGATTCGCGGTGCCGGTAATTTATTGGGCGCCCAGCAGCACGGATTTATTACCAGCATCGGTTTTGATTTGTATTGTCGTCTGTTGAAAGAATCCATTGAACATTTAAAAAAAGAGGCCATCCCTAATCATATGGAGATCAAACAATGAACTGTTACCAGCGGAACATTTTTGGAGGTTGTTTTTTAGTTGTGTTGATGTGCTCTTTATGTCTGGGGACTAGGGGAGAGTCCAAGGACCTGCCGGGGGACAGCATTATTGCCGTTGTGAATGATGATGTCATTACGTTGAAAGATTTGCGTCAGTATATAGCTAGCATTTACAGCCAATTGAGGATTGAAAATAAATCGACCGAGGAAATCAAGGCAATCATGGGGGATTATGAGCAAAAGGGGATCGATAAATTAATTGAGGACAAATTGATCTTGGCTGCAGCTAATGAAAAGGAAATGATCATCCGTGATGAAATCATTGATAAACGTATCAAAGGGATCAAAGACCGCTATGCCAGTGAAGATGAATTTTTGCAGGCAATCAATGCCGAGGGGCTTACCGTCAGCGATTTGAAAAAGAAGTTGATCGATCAATTGAAAGTAAAATATATCGTAGATTTAGAAGTGCGCGATAAAGTTTTTGTGAATCCGCAGGACGTAACTGAATATTATAACAAGCATATCAATGAATTTGAGCGCAAGACCCAAATGAATTTGGAGTCTGTTTTTGTCTCTTTTGACAAGCGGGAACGCCCGGAGGCCCGTAATCGTGCCGCCGAAGCGCGCTCGCGCATGATGGCGGGGCAAGATTTTGATACAATATTCAAGGCCTATTCTGACGGCGCGTCCGTCGGAACAATTGAAAAGGGCCAGATGGTGGATTCGATAGAAAATGTGGTTTTTGCTTTAAAACTGGAGCAAGTTTCCCAACCCGTTGAAGTTGAAAATGGTATCTATGTTTTTAAAGCGATCGGCATAGTACCGGGTAAACTGCAGACCCTCAAAGAAGTTAAAGACCGGATTTATAATAAACTTTACGATGAGCAATTCCAGTCCAAATTCAATGCGTGGGTAGATAAACTGCGCAAGAAAGCTTATGTTGAAATCAAGTAAGACAAAGTATCCTTCCATTGCTATTACTATGGGGGACCCCGATGGCATAGGCCCGGAGGTTATCCGCAAAGCTCTTTTGGCCCTTAAGCCGGGCACTCCCAGTTGGTCGAAAAAATCCCTTTTACGAGGGAGGCGTTTTATTGTCATTGGCAACAAGAAGCTTTTAGGGCGGGTTTCCTCTTTGGTCTGTGCGGTCGATGTTTCCTACACATCAGCAGGTGAAGGGGCCCTGAAATTTTTACAAAAGGCCGTTGCTTTGATTAAAGAGGGTGTGGCGGACGCTTTGGTGACGGCCCCCTTATCTAAAGAGGCTGTGAGCCTTTATTCTAAGGGCTTTGTGGGACATACAGAGTATTTGGCAAAGGCTTTTGGCGTCAAACATTTTGACATGATGTTTATCGCCCCTCATGTACGTTTGACGACGGTGACCCGTCATGTGCCTTTAAAGGATGTGCCCCGATTGATAACTCCTCAAGCTGTTTTCGATTCTATCGTCTTGATGGCAAAGACATTGAAAGATGATTTTAAAATCAGAAGTCCTAAAATTGCCGTGTTTGGCCTTAATCCTCATGCCGGGGAAGGCGGGCTTTTAGGTCATGAAGATGCCCGGTGTATTTTGCCGGCTATTCGCTACGCCCAAGCCCAAGGCATTAATGCCCAAGGCCCATTGTCAGCAGACACATTTTTTGCTTACCCTATGTGTCATGGCTATGACGGCATCATTGCTATGTATCACGATCAGGGCTTGGTAGCGCTTAAGGGCATGTATATGAAAGAATTAGTCAATTTTACCGCCGGCCTGCCGTTTGTGCGCACTTCCCCTGCACATGGCACAGCCTTTGACATTGCCGGAAAAAATAAGGCTGACCCTTCGTCGATGATAGCAGCTATCAAACTCGCCTGTGAACTTGTATGACAGCGTACAGTCCTAAAAAGAATTTAGGTCAAAATTTTTTGACAGACACCCGTATCCAGCAAAAGATTATTCAGGTTTGTGATTTGAAGCCCGAAGATACGGTGGTGGAAATAGGCCCAGGGCAGGGGGTTTTAACAAGGCTCATGGCGCCGCAGGTCAAAAGACTGATTGGTGTGGAGACCGACCGCGATTTAATCGGGCCTTTGCGCTCCAGCTTATCATCAACGGTTGAAATCATCCATGCTGATTTTCTCAAATGGGACATGAGCCATTTGCCCAACGGCCTTAAAGTGGTCGGCAATATTCCGTATTATATTTCCACCCCTATTATCGAGAAGTTAATGGCAGACAGGAGGCGAATTTCAGCGGCTTTTTTAACCGTGCAGTTAGAGTTTGGAGAGCGCCTGACAGCGAAGACAGGGGGCAAGGATTACGGCTCTTTAAGCTGTTTTGCGCAGTATTACGCAGAAATTAAAATGCTGTTTAAAATCAAGAACACCTGTTTTAAGCCGATTCCCAAAGTTGATTCCTGTTTTTTGCGGCTGATGATGAAATTCCCGGCTGATAACCTCGCGCGTGATGAGGAATTTTTATTTAAGTTAATTCAAAAGGCTTTCCAACAGCGGCGCAAAACCATAGTGAATGCACTCAAAGGTTTTGTAGCCAAAGAAAAATTAGAGGAGGTGCTCAAAACTTTGGGCATCAATCTCAACGCCCGTCCGGAGAATTTAACTTTGTCAAATTACACAGACCTTTGTAACAGGCTTATGATATAATTGACATGAGCACATGAATTATGGAACGAAGTGACATAATTCATAAGTGCGAATGTCATCCCCGAATGCTTTAATCGGGGATCCATTTTAGAAAGATTCCCGCTTTCACGGGAATGACATTAGAGGATCTATGGAAAAACGCATTTATTATCACGACACTGACGCAGGCGGCATTGTTTATTACGGACAATATTTGTGCTATTTGGAAGAGGCGCGTACAGAGTTTTTAGATAATAGAGGTGTTAGTGTAGAGACCTTCAAACAGCGTAGCCTGTTTTTTGTGGTGCGTCAATGCAATGTCAGCTATTGTTCACCGGCCCGCTACGGCGATATACTTCTGTGCGATGCCAAACTAAAGACAATGGGCGCCTCGCAATTGGTTTTTGACCAGAACATTCGTGATAAAAAAGACGGCCGGTTGATGGTCAAGGCGGAAGTGTCCCTGGTTTGTTTAAATAAAGAATTTAAACCCACCTCCATTCCTGATGATTTGAAAGAAAAACTTGCTGCTTAACAAAGCCTTGTTTTTCCCCGTCTTTGATGATAATATTCTGTTTATGTCTGTTTCCAGGGAAGATGTACGATATATTGCCGCTTTAGCGCGCATGGATGTGCCTGAAGATAAGTTGGACGGTTTTGCCAAGAATTTGGCAGATATTGTCCACTATGTGGAGCAATTGCAAAAACTCGACGTAGAGGGCGTTAAACCCACCAGTCATGCGGTGCCTGTGGGCAATGTTTTACGTCCTGACGTGGTCAAACCTTCATTAACCCACAGCCAAGCCCTGTCCGTTGCCATTGAGGCTAAAGACGGTTGCTTTAAAGTGCCTTTAGTCATCGAATGAATCTACACTCATTGACTGCCCATGCTTTATTGGATTTATTTAAATCCGGGAAAGCTTCTGGCCAAGAAGCTTACCAGGATGTTTTGGGCCGCATCAAAGAAGTCGATCCTAAAGTCAAAGCCTATGTGCGCATGTCCAGTCATAAGCCGGACTATTCGGGAGAATTTCCCATACCCATTGCTCTTAAAGATAATTTATGCATCAAGGGTGAGGAAATTACCTGTGCTTCGCGTATTTTAAAAGGTTTTCATTCGCCCTACGACGCCACAGTGGTTGAAAAAGTCAAGACAAGCGGAGGGACGATTTTGGGCATTGTTAATATGGATGAATTTGCTTTTGGTTCTTCCTGCGAAACATCTTGTTATGGCCCTACATTTAATCCCTGGAATTTGCAATGTGTGCCCGGCGGCTCCAGCGGCGGCTCTGCGGCAGCGGTGGCGGCTGATGAAGCCATATGGGCGTTGGGCTCTGATACCGGCGGTTCTATCCGCCAACCCGCGTCTTTTTGCGGTATCGTCGGATTGAAACCTACCTATGGCCGTGTTTCGCGGTATGGCCTTATTGCTTTTGCCTCAAGCCTGGACCAAATCGGGCCTTTGACCAAGGATGTGCGGGATTGCGCTTTATTGATGAATATTATTTCCGGCCATGATGAGCGTGATTCCACCTCTGTCAACACGCCGGTTCCTGATTACACCAAAGCTTTAATCAATGATGTGCGCGGGCTTAAGATCGGTATTTCCAAAGAAGCCTTTGGGGAAGGACTGGACACAGAAGTCCGGCGTTCGGTGCAGGACGCACTTGATTTACTCAAGAAGCTGGGAGCTGTTATCAAAGAAGTGTCTCTGCCGCATACGCCTTATGCCGTGGCTACTTATTATATTGTGGCGACAGCCGAGGCCAGTTCCAATTTGGCGCGTTTCGATGGGGTGCGTTATGGTTTGCGCAGGCAACCCGCGCTGTTGCGTAAAAACGCTCTTGTCGACATGTACGAAGAAACCCGTGCCGCGGGGTTTGGTGATGAAGCTAAGCGTCGCATCATGCTGGGCACCTATGCCTTGTCATCCGGTTATTATGATGCTTACTATTTACGCGGGCAGAAGGTGCGCACGCTGATTAAAAATGATTTAGACGAAGTTTTTAAAGGCTGTGATGTGATTGTAACTCCGACTTCTCCAACGGTGGCTTTTAAAGTGGGGGAGAAGATCAGCGACCCCTTGTCCATGTATTTATCTGATATTTATACCATTACAGCCAACTTGGGCGGAATTCCGTCGATTTCCATCCCTTGCGGATTTTCTAAAAGCGGTTTACCTATCGGCTTGCAATTGATGGCCAAAGCTTTTAATGAAGAAACGCTATTGAGAGTTTCATATACGTATGAGCAAAATACCGAATGGCACACCCGAAAACCGAAATTATGAGCCAATTTGAAACCGTCATAGGGCTTGAAGTCCACTTGCAGTTAAACACTAGATCCAAGATTTTTTGTTCTTGTGCCAATCAATACGGCTGTCCGCCTAATACCAATGTCTGTCCGGTATGTTTAGGGCTGCCCGGGACCTTGCCGGTATTAAATCATCAGGCCTTACTTTCTGCTATTAAAGTAGGGCTCGCCCTTAATGCCGAGATCAATTCTTTTATTAAATTTGACCGTAAGAATTATTATTATCCTGATTTGCCTAAAGGCTATCAAATTTCCCAGTACGATTTTCCTGTTGCTAAAGACGGATTTTTGATAATCAAGAGTCAGTCCAAAGAAAAACGTATCGGTATCAAACGCGCCCACTTAGAAGAGGATGCCGGAAAGTTGGTGCATGACAATGCGCAGGGGTGTTCTTTGGTGGATTATAACCGTACCGGCACACCCTTGATTGAAATCGTTACCGAACCGGATTTGCGCCTTCCCCAGGAAGCCTATGATTATCTCAACACCCTGAAATTAATACTGCAGTATCTGGGGATTTCCGATTGCGATATGGAAAAGGGGAGTTTGCGTTGTGATGCCAATGTTTCTATACGCCCCATGGGTCAAACAGCTTTGGGGGTCAAGACAGAATTAAAGAATATGAATTCATTCCGCGCGGTCAAGCTGGCTTTGGAATATGAGGTCAGGCGCCACGAGCAGGTGATTGCCTCGGGCGGCAAAATTGTGCAGGAGACCTTATTGTGGAATGATGAGAAAGCTATGACCGTCACCATGCGCTCCAAAGAGCAGGCCCATGATTACCGGTATTTCCCGGAACCGGATTTGGTGCCTTTTACCATTGACAAAAAAGTCATTGATGATGTGCGTGTCCAGTTACCGGAACTGCCGCAGGCTAAATGGGTACGGTTTTTAAGTCAGTACGGTCTTTCGGCATATGATGCCAATATGCTCGTGGCAGACGCAGGGATGGCTGATTTCTTTGAAGCCGCGGTCAAGGCATACCCCGAAGCTAAAAAGATAGCCAATTGGATGGCCGGCCCGGTACTCAAAGAACTCAATGAGCGTCATGTCTCGATTGACCAACTGAAACTGACACCCCAAGACTTGGTGGTTTTAATTGCTAAGGTGGAAGACGGGCTAGTCAGTAATTTGGCAGGCAAAGATGTCTTGACCGCCATGCTTGACGGCGGTCGTGGCGCAGAAGAGGTTATCCGAGAAAAGGGTTTGGCCCAGGTTTCGGATGATTCGGCTTTGTTGATGATTATCGATGAAGTGATTGCCCAAAATGCGGCGGTCGTCGATCAAATTAAGTCGGGCAAGCCCAATGCCCTTGGATTTTTAGTCGGACAGGCCATGAAGAAATCCGCAGGGCGGGCTAATCCTAAAAAATTAAATGAATTGATTACCAGGAGAATCACGCATGTTTAAGAAAAAATGGATAGTGGGCGTGGTCGTAGCGTTTTCGCTGTGTGTGGCGAGCATAGGTATTTGCAAAGCCGCTGCCCGCGGGGCGGGTGATTTATATGCAAAAGTGGAGCTCTTCAGTTATGCTTTGACGACCATCCAGTCGGAATATGTGGACCAAAAAAGCCCTCAAGATTTGATTTACGGGGCGCTTAAAGGCATGCTTTCTTCGCTCGATCCCCATAGCCAATTTATGGACCCTGACGAGTATAAAGATTTAAAAATCGAAACCCAGGGAAAATTCGGCGGGCTTGGGATCGAGATTACTATTAAAGACAATTTATTGACGGTCATTGCCCCGATAGAGGATACGCCGGCCTGGCGTGCGGGTATCAAGGCCGGGGACCGTATTGTTAAGATAGGCAAAGACCTGACCCGGGACATGAGTTTAGATGATGCGGTCAAAAAATTGCACGGCAATCCCGGTACTCGTGTGGTCATTACCATCCTGCGCGAAAGCGAAGATTTGATCCAGGACATTCCCATTACCCGTGAAATTATCCATGTGCAGGACATTAAAGACCCGCATATCGTGGAAGACCATATTGCGTATGTACGTCTGACGGAATTTCGTGAAAATTCTTACAAAGAATTGCACGCGGCTTTAAAAAAATTGCAAGCCCAGGGCGCGGACAGTTTGATTTTGGATTTACGCAATAATCCCGGCGGACTTCTGGATGTGGCCATCGACATCACCGAAGATTTTCTCCCTGCGGGGAAGACCATTGTTTCCGTCAAAGGCCGCCATGCGGCACAAGATTTCATCGCCCGGTCCCAAAACACTAAAAAAGATTTCGTAGGCTGGCCGATGGTGATCATGATCAATGAAGGCAGTGCTTCCGGCAGTGAGATTGTCGCCGGAGCTTTGAGGGATAATAAGAGGGCAGTGACGCTGGGAATTAAATCTTTCGGTAAAGGTTCAGTGCAGTCACTGATTCCTTTGCCGGACGGTTCCGGCTTACGCTTGACTACGGCTAAATATTTTACACCCTCAGGAGCATGTATCAATGGGGTAGGGATCACGCCGGATGTGGTGGTTGACGAGGAGCACCCTAAAGGGGACAAGGGCAAGGACGAAACCAAAGACAATAAGGTCATGGATAAAGATTTGGACGTTATTTTTTCTGATGTTGAGCGCAAAGGTGAAAAGAATGAAGGCCTGTCTTTGGAAAAGAAAAAAGAATTGGAACAAAAGAAAAAAGATCAGGAAGATAATCAGTTGCAAAGCGCGATGGATATTATTAAAGGCATTAAAATTGACCGTAAATTTCATGGCTAAAGGCAAAGGAAAAAAATCCAGCGTTTCTCATGATAATATGAAGGTCACAGGGGTTGTGGCCTTATTATTTTTGGCCGTGGTTGTCTTTTTTTTGTTTTTTTCAAAGCCTAAAGAAGAGCCTTTGCCCAAAAAGGGTTTGGGTGTCCATAAAGTTTTTAAAGCGCCCGTTGTCAAAAAATTCAAGCACCTGCCGCCTGCTGCATTCACCAGCCCTTGGGCTTCGCCAAAGTTTTCCTCAGGTGGCGGCGGGAAGATCGCCATTATTATTGATGATTGGGGCCAGAGTGTGAGTAATTGTAAATATCTTAAAGAGATTGCTGAGCCTCTGGAGGTGTCTATATTGCCGGGTTTGCGGCATACTAAGGATGTCGCCCGGTGCGCTGTGCTTTATAATAAAACGACCATGCTTCATTTGCCCTTGGAGGCTTTGTATAATAATGATTTTTATCCGCCGGATTATATTATTAGGACGACGATGACAACGGCCTTGGTGCAAAAAATTTTAAACGAAGACCTGGAGCAGCTGCCGTCGATTCAAGGGGTCAATAATCATATGGGCTCAAAAGCGACCGGCGATGAAACTTTGATGAGGATCATATTTAAAGAATTAAAGAAAAAAAGGCTGTTTTTTGTGGATAGCATGACAGCCCGTAATTCCGTTTGTGCCCGGCTTGCCGATAGTATGGATTTGGCTTTTAGCAAGAGGGATGTTTTTTTGGACAACGTCAATACGAGAGAAGCGATCATTAAACAGATCATGATTTTAGCCCAAAAAGCCCGCCATAGAGGTTATGCGGTCGCCATCGGCCATGACCGCCATTTGACCATGCAGGTGCTTGAAGAACAAATTCCTTGGCTTGAAAGTCAGGGTTTTGAGATTGTCAGCATTAAGGATCTGCTCAAAAAAAGATGAATATTTTAGGTATTGAATCTTCCTGTGATGAGACCGCAGCCGCGATTGTGTCCGATGGAGTGTATGTGCGCTCTACTATCATCGCCACGAGTCTCGGGGACCATCAGCGTTTTGGCGGCATCATTCCGGAAATTGCCTCACGCCGCCAGATTGAATTCATCCATGAGGTGGTCACCACAAGCCTTGCACAGGCGCAAATGACGCTTGAAGATATTGATGCCATTGCCGTCACCCGTTCTCCGGGTTTAATGGGCTCTTTGTTAGTAGGACTTATGTTTGCCAGGGGTATAGCTCGTGCCCAAAAGAAACCCCTTATTGAAATTGACCATGTCAAGGCGCACCTCTACAGCAATTATGTACAATTGCCTGAAGAGCCGCCGGCCTGTGGGCTGTCGAGTTTGCCGGCGGTGGGTTTAGTTGTCTCCGGCGGGCACTCCAGTCTTTTTTATATAAAAGATTTTAAAAATTTACAGTTACTCGGTTCAACGCGGGATGATGCCGCGGGAGAGGCTTTTGATAAAGTGGCGCGTATTTTGGGTTTGGGCTATCCCGGCGGTCCTGTCATCGACCGTTTGAGCTCTCAAGGCATCAATGAAGAGATTAAGTTTCCCCAGGCGTCGCTACCTGGCAGTTATGATTTTTCTTTTAGCGGGCTTAAGACCGCGGTTTTGTATTACACGCAAAAACATAAACATAAACCGGGTTTTTCTGTGGCGAAGGTGGCTTATGCTTTTCAGGAGAGCGTGGTGGCTGTTTTGACAGAGAAATCTTTGAAGGCCTGCCAGAAGATGAAGGTTAAAACATTGTTGATCGGAGGCGGGGTGGCGGCCAATTCCGCCTTGCGCAGCCTTCTCAAAACCCGCGCCCAAGCCCAAGGGATCAATGTATTTTTCCCACCGATGGCCCTATGTTTGGATAATGCGGCCATGGTCGCGGGTTTAGCTTTTCATTGGCACAAAGATTTTCTGTCTTTTGGTACTAAGAGGAGATAAGTAAATCGATTGATAAATTGACCGCACGGTTAAATTTTGTTAACATTAAAGTATGATTTTAATTTGTTAATGAGTCCCGCCTGTCGTTAGCGACAAAGCGGCGGGAGGACAGAAGGAGAGGTTGCTATGGCCTTTAACCGCAAAGAACATAAAGAATTGCCCGAAGAAAAAATTGTTGAAATCAATGCTCAGATGGAAGGGTCTTTGACTTTCAGTGATCCGGTGAATTTAAAAATCCACGGCCGTTATAAGGGTAAGCTCGATACCCGCGGCACGTTGACGATAGGTCCGACAGCACAGGTCGAGGCCAATATTATCGGCGAAAATGTCATTATTGCCGGGAAAGTGAAGGGCAATTGCACAGCCAAAAAGATGTTGGTTTTGATGCCCACAGCAGTGTTGCACGGAGAAATTGCCACACCTAAATTAAATATCGTTGAAGGGGCCATTTTTCAGGGCCACTGCCATATGCTGGAAGATATTCTGACGATCGATGATTTAGCGCAATATTTGGAAATTGAAATACCGGCTATTGTAGAGCTGGCCACTACCGGCAAAATCCCGGCCATCAGAGAGGGAGACCATTGGAAATTTGAGCGGGCCCAAATTGATTTGTGGGCGGCTTCCGGCAGGGTCAAATCATGAGTAGTCAATATATCACCGTTCGTGAAACAGCCCAAATTTTGGCGGTATCCGAGAAAAAGGTCATGGATCTCATTGAAGGGGGTCAACTACAGGCCTATAAAATCGCGGATCAATTTTTGCGCCTTAAACGCAGTGAAGTTGTTGGTATGCGCGCCACCGGCCAAGTCATTGGCGAAAATGTTATCCAGACTTACAGTGTGGGTGAGCGTGTGCGGGATTTTTTTTATTTTAACGATTTTTATTTGATAGCCCTGGCCGTGATCGGCGTTTTACTGTATATCATTTTTTTTACTTACTAAACCTCTCCTTTATGTGAAATATTTGAAAAAAAAAGGTAGAGAGGGGGCCGATTTTCTGGATTTGACATTATGGAATCGGCACAACACCACTCCCTTATCTGAATATATTTGAAAAAGTAAGGCTTTGGTAGGGAGAGGTGGGTCGAATCTATGAAACAGTCCAGCGACACAACACCTCTCCTTTTCTGAATATATTTGAGATAGTAAGTCTTTGGTAGGAGAGGTGGCAGAGTGGTCGAATGCGGCGGTCTTGAAAACCGTTGCCTCGCAAGGGGCCGTGAGTTCGAATCTCACCCTCTCCGTTTTTATTTATATACTGCAGTAGTTACTTCAACAAGTTGCCTTAAAAAGTTCACAACCTCTAGAAAAAACAGGTAGTTGCCTCTAAATCATTCCCACTTTGTACGTTAAAAATTATCAAAAACCTTTTCTCATCAAGGTCATAATGTTGTATATTAACAATGCTAGTCTTAAAATTATATATTAAAGTATTTGCTAAATAAACAAAGCAAGTCAAGCGGAGCCCGCCTCATGACCGGTTCAAAGACGATATTGTTAGTCGATGATGACATCGATCTGCAGCAATTGACCAAGATTACCTTAAAAACAAGAGGGTATATTGTTGAGACGGCGAACAATGGGCTTGAAGCGTTAAGCCAATTGGAGACAATCAAGCCGGCTTTAATTATTTTAGATATGAATATGCCCAAGCTCGGCGGCTTGGGATTTTATCAAAAGATTTGTAATAGCGAGGGGCGTCCTCTATATCCGGTTTTAGTGCTCACCGCCCGGGCTAATTTGGAACAGCTTCTTGTGCAGATGAACATTGATGGATTTATGTCAAAACCGTTTGAGATTGATGAGTTGATCCGTCAGGTTGATGCGATTATCGAAAAAAGGTCAAAAGGATGACCCCTATTTTTTTTATTATATTTTTTATATATAGCTTATTTTTTTTCCCCCTTTTTGCCACTGCCCAAGAGCCGGCGATCGGCACTTCCCCTACGAACATCGCTGTTGAACACAAAAGTTTGACCGTTGACCTGCAAAGTAAAAAGCTCTCGATTGATTACAATGAAGCCAATTTGGTTTCTGTTCTCCAAGCGCTCTCTTATTCTTTTAATTTAAATTTAGTGATGACAAAAGATGTTCAGGGGAAAGTTTCTGCGCACCTGCAGAACATCACCATTGATGAGGCTTTAAATGCGATTTTAAAGGTGAATGGTTACAGGTTTATCCGCAAGGACGATATTATTTATGTTATGCGTGCGGGTGATATGGAAACGATGGCTGAATCATTTCATTTAAGTTTTTTGGTAGCTTCCGATGCCAAACAGTTATTAAGCAAAACCATCTCTAAACAAGGGGACATTCAGATTAACGAAGCCACCAATAGCCTGGTGGTTGTAGATGTCCCGGAAAATATTAAAAAAATAAAACAGATCCTCGCTGAGATCGACGTTGCCCCTATTCAAGTATTGATTGAAGCCAAGATCGTGGATATAGAATCCAAAGATTATGAGAATCTGGGGACTACGATCAACTCGACTTTTGATGTTAAAGGCACATCGACAGGGACATCGACAGGGTCATCGGCAGGCACATCGACAGGGACATCAACAGCAACGACATCGGGACCAACTTCTCTTGCCCAAGATAGCACGCAAAGTGTTGCTCTCGGCAGTAATTTGGCAGGGCCATCGACTAAAATATCGGGAGATCAAATACGTGTAACGCCAACGTTTAAGAGTTTGGCCCTTAGTGTTCAACTGGATGCTTTGATTCAGCAAAACAAGGCTCATCTTTTGGCATCCCCCTCTATTGCCACATTAAACGGCAAAGAAGCCAAGATTAATATTGGTGAACGTTTTCCTTTCCTGGAGACGACAACCACGCCTGTAGGCAATACACAAACGACCAGATTTGTTGATGTGGGCACCATGTTAAGAGTCACCCCTATGGTATCCCCCGACGGATGGATAACGATGAAAATCCATCCGGAAGTTTCATCTATACTCGCTTCCTTGCCGGCGGGTCCCAGCATCACCACGCGTGAGGCAGATTCAACGATCCGCGTGAGGGACAATGAAACCATTATTATCGGAGGGTTGATCAACAAAATAGATGACCGCACCAAATCCGGTGTCCCATTTTTACGATCCATCCCCCTTATAGGCTGGCTATTCTCTAATCGAAGCTTAGACAAGGAAAGCACTGAACTTACAGTTTTTATCACACCGCACATCGTCCGTGCTTCCGATGTGACGAATCATAGTCCGTTAATAAAATTAAATGTTTATAGCCCCGATTATGTTCATAAGGGGGATCAGTATACGCAAGACAAGATGTTTGCTTATATCCAGAGTGTAGAAACAGATATGGACAAAACAAAAACGGAACAGTTCGATCTGTTTAAATATAGTGAAATAGTTGAAACGTATCAATTGATCTACAGGCAATTCCCCGATTCTTCCAAGGCCGATTATTGCCTATATAGAATTGCCCAGATATATAACACTGTTTTTCATAAGCCCGAAGCTGCCATCCAGACGTTAAAAAAATTGTTGGAAAAATTCCCTAAGAGCCCTTATCGTCGTGAAGCTAAAGCAATGCTTAAAGCGATACAAAATAGATAACCTATGGCTAAAAATATCTCCAGAAATGTCGGCGCGTTGCTTTTAGAGAAAGGCGTTATTTCACAAGCACAGTGGGAGCATGCCAAGCTAGAAGAGCAAACCAGCGGTGAAGGGGTCCATAAGTGTTTGATACGCCTTGGGTATGTGACGGAAGAGGCCATGGTTAATTTTATTTCCGACCAGATGAATATTCCGCGTATAGAATTGGGCCGTTTGGTCATCGATCCCAAAATTATTGAGCTGATCCCAGAAAATCTCGCCCAGAAATATCATGTGATTCCGCTTTTTAAAACCGGCAATAGCGTCACCTGTGCGATGGCGGATGTCTTTAATGTTTTTGCGTTAGATGAAATTGCCTTGAAGACAGGTTTGGCCATTGAGCCGGCCATCGCGACCGAGAAAGAAATCAAGAAAGCTTTGACCATATATTATGCCATGCAGAGCCATTTGGGGGAGCAAGGCAGTGCTGCGGCGCCCCGGATGTCCAAAGGTAATAATTTTAAAGGCCTGCAAGATATGCCGGACATGGTTGAAGATGCCCCTGTCATCAAATTTGTTAATATGATGATCGCCAAGGCTGTTGCGTTAAATGCTTCGGATATTCATATTGAGCCGGAAGAGAATACCGTCAATCTGCGTTACCGCATTGACGGTTTTTTATATGTGCAGCCTTCTCCGCCGAAGAATTTTCAATTAGCGATCAACTCCCGTATCAAAATCATGGCCAGTCTCAATATTTCAGAAACACGTCGGCCCCAGGACGGACGTTTTCAGATGACCATTGAAGACAAACAGATCGATGTCCGTCTTTCCTGTTTGCCCACCGTTTATGGGGAGAACCTGGTCCTGAGGCTATTGAATACCAGCAGCGTTCTTTTAGGCCTTGAACAGATTGGCCTTCAAGGAATCAACCTGGACCACTATAGATCTTTGTTGTTTAGACCCAACGGTATCATTTTAGTTACCGGTCCGACGGGTAGCGGCAAGACAACAACGCTGTATTCTTCTATCAGCACCATTAATAACACGGAAAAATCCATTTATACGATCGAGGACCCCGTTGAATATCGCCTGCCGGGTATCCGTCAAACACAGGTAGATCCCCTGATAGGGTTAACTTTTGCGTCCGGATTAAGGAGCATTCTTCGTCAGGACCCTAATATTATCATGGTGGGTGAGATCCGTGATGCCGAAACCTCCCAAATCGCTATTCAGGCGGCGTTGACAGGGCACCTGGTCATGGCCACGTTACACACCAACTCTGCCGCGGGGGCGATCTCACGCCTGATTGATATCGGGGTTGAGCCTTTTTTGTTGGCTTCGTCGATCATCGGGGTTGTCGGTCAGCGGCTGGTCCGTTTAACATGCGTTGATTGTAAAGGCAAAGGCTGCGTTCATTGCATTCAGACCGGCTACAGAGGGCGCAGAGGGATTTATGAATTAATGATCCCTGATGAACGTGTGCGGACGCTGATCATGCAAAAAGCATCCACGGAAGAAATTAATCAGGCGGCCATACAAACGGGAATGAAAAATTTAAGGGACAACGGGTTGGATATAGTGATGGCGGGATTAACGATTAAAGAAGAAATATTCAGGGTCACGCAATAGGGAGATTTCCAAGCTATGCCGGTATTTTCTTATAAAGCCCGTAATGACTCAGGCGCATCGGTGAGCGGCGTTTTGGAAGCTCTGTCCGAAGATGATTTGTTTAAAAAGTTGCAGGCCTTGAATTATATGCCTATCCATGTCGGTTTGGAGCGTGGGGGCCAAGAAAAAATATTTTTGAAAACAATGTTTCCCCAAAGAGTCAAGACTCAGGATATCGTCATGCTTAATATGAGACTCGCCTGTATGGCGGATGCGGGGATCCCGTTACTCAACAGCATACGGATTATTGCCGGACAATTTGAGAGTCCGTTTCTTAAAAATGTTCTTGCGGATGTTTCTCAAAAAGTATTTGAAGGGTCTTCTCTATCCGAAGCTTTGGCCCATCACCCTGACGTGTTTTCCCAGATGTACGTCAGTATGATCAAGGTGGGGGAGGTTGGCGGGACGATCCATATTGTCCTTAACAGGATGGCTGTTTATATGGAAAAAGAAGAGAGTTTGAGGCAAAAAATACAGGGGGCATTGTTTTATCCCATGATATTGCTTTGCGTAGGAAGTCTTGTCCTTATTTTGATCATTACTTTTGTTATTCCTCAATTCGTCACCATATTTATTACGTCTAACGTTCCGCTGCCTTTACCGACAATGGTCCTTTATCGATTAGGAATATTTTGTAAACAATTTTGGTTTCTGATCATTCCGTCTGTGTTGACTGCCGGTTTTTTCATTAAGCAATTCTTGAGGGGCGCTCAAGGAAAAGATTATTTTGATCGTTACATCCTCAAATTTCCGTATATCGGCCGCTTAATGAAGGAAGTTTTTATCACAAGGTTCTGCAGGTCATTAGGGATATTATTGGAAAATGATGTTCCTATTATCACGTGTCTGGATGTTGTCAAAGATGTCATCGGTAATAATGTTTATAAACGCATCATTCTGCAGGTTAAGCAGAGTGTGCAGGAAGGAGAGAAGATTTCACATCAACTCAAAGGTTCCGATTGTTTTCCCAATGATGTGGTTTCTATGATCGCCACGGGTGAAGAAACAGGTAAATTGGCTCCCATGCTTTATAAAGTGGCGGATTTTTATGAATTGGTTGTGGATAATTCAGTTAAGAAATTAACCATGTTGATAGAACCTTTTTTTGTTATACTGATGGGGATGTTGGCAGGCCTTATTATGGCGTCTATAATTTTGCCCATGTTTGATATGATTAAAACCGTTAAACAATAAAATTCTAATACAAACATTAAAAAAAAGGAGAAAATGATGAAATTCAATCGCGGGTTTACTCTGGTGGAGTTGTTGGTGGTTATCACGGTTATCGCTATTCTTTTGGGGATTACTATTCCCAGGTTTAAAGGCATGCAGGATGAAGCCAATAGGTCTAAAGCCAAAGCTGAATTAACAACCTTACAGACAGCAGTAGAGTCATGGTATATTCATCAGACGCCGCAGGCTTACCCGCCTAGTTCAACAACTGTTTGTGCGTCGTCTCTTGTCACAGCAAGTCCGAAAATGGTGGCATCTCCCTTGTACGATCCGTTTGCTGCTACAGGCACGGAATATAACTATGCCATATCACCTGCCGGCGCCTATTATGTCATTTGGTCTGTTGGGCCGACAGGATCGACCGGAATAACGGGTATCGGAGATAATGGCGCATTGACAGGTACCGTAGCCAGTACGGATATTTATGTGACTAATGGCGGTTAACAATGAGGGCATGTCAAAAAAAAGTTTTACGATCCTGGAGATGTTAATTTCAGTTGTGCTTTTGGTCGTCGGCAGTGTTGCCACACTCAATATGTTTGGCCTTGGCATGAGGGCTGACGCCGACAGTGAACATTCAACAATTGCTTTAGCTTTGGCCCAGGGAGAAATGGAGTTAATTAAAAATGCCGACAGCTGGGATGCTGTTGATTCTTTGATTTCTCCCAGAACGAACATAGGCGGCAATTATCCTGATTTTGACAAAGAGGTCATTGTGACCGGGGATCCTAAAGATGTTCAAGTGATTATTTATTGGAATGTTCGGGGGGGCACTCAAAATCTGGAACTAGACACACTATTGACTAACTATAATTATTAAAGGAGGTTTTGGCAATCAACAAAATTTTAATAAACAAAACTAGAAAAGGAGAAAAATGATGAAATTCAATCGGGGATTTACTCTGGTGGAGCTATTGGTGGTTATCACCGTTATCGCTATTCTTTTGGGGATTACTATTCCCAGGTTTAAAGGGATGCAGGAGGAAGCCAATAGGTCCAAAGCTAAAGCCGAATTAAAAACCTTACAGACGGCCGTTGAGTCATGGTATATTCATCAGAGTCCTCAGGCTTACCCAGCTGCGACATCAACTCTGTGTGCATCGTCTCTTAACGGAGCAAGTCCGTTAATTGTGGCCAATGTTTTGTATGATCCGTTCGCGGCTACAGGCACGGAATACAACTATGCCGTATCACCTAGCGGCGCTTATTATGTCATTTGGTCTGTCGGACCGAATGGCACTGCCATAACGGGCATCGGAGATAATGGCATGGTGACAGGGGGCACAAGCAATGATGTTTATGTGACTAATGGCAAGCAACAATGATGGTATGATTTCAATTGGAGATTAACACTCGTAAAAGCACAACTTTGGTGGAGTTGATCTTGGTGATCGGTATGACGGTCATTCTTATGACCACGGTCACTTTTGTTTATAATTTGCATTTCAAATCATGGAATGAAGGTTATACGCGTTCTGTTATCCGAGGCCATCTGTCACAAGCGTTGGAATTAATGAGTGATAGGTTGCTTCAAGCTCAAAGCATAGATGCCTTTACAGAAAGCAGTATTACTTTCACAGCTGATTTGGGCAGCGGTAGTAATAGCTATCGTCTGTATTTGTATAATGTGAATGATCCCGGACCCCCGCCGTATACTCAAAGTACATATACTTTACTTTCTGCCCAGGGTGCGGTTAATTACGGCGATGGCGTTGTTTTGTGTCCTGATATCGTTGGCCCGTCGAGTCCGCCGTTTGTCATGACGGGCAAGGTCATTACCATTAATTTGACTGCCCGCAGGGGTACCGAGCGCTTTACGATGACAACTCACGTCAGGCCTAGGAATTTGTGATGAATGACAATAAGGGCAGTGTATTGATCTTGACGTTTTTATTTATGATCACCGCCGTTGTCTTAACCATGGCCTATGTTTCTATGGTCAGATATGATGGTGTCTTAGTCGCCAACCGGTCCAACAGCGTGCATGCTTTGTATATTGCCGAAGCCGGTTTAAATAAAGCGGCCTGGTATTTGCTCAATACAGCTCCTGACAATACCACGGACGCCTCCTGGCGCACTCTTGCGTATCCGACGGCACCCGGCCCTGATCCCCACGATCCTCAACAGGAATCTTTTGGGGGAGGCAGTTATACTATTTGGGTACAGGATTCCAGTGGAGCCATCACCATCACGTCCAGCGGTGTTTATAATGGCAACACGCGCATTGTCCATCAGCAGGAACAAGTGATTTTGACCCCCCCACAGACAAGAATGTTAACTGCCGTTGCGGGCAGTTGGGGATTAAGTTAAATATGAAACCGGATTTGGTCCAGCTTCAGAGCAAATTAGGCAGAGGCAAATCTGTCATCGGTGTGCATATGGACACATCTTCAGTCAATGCCGCGCAGGTAGTCCATTATAAAGGGCGCTCGACACTGATAAAGACCGCTGTTGAAGTTATCAACCTCAAAGAAGGGGTGTCGGTCAATGCGGCCACCTCATCTGCCTTAAAGGCCGTTTTGTCTGGCTTTTCTCTTCGGGCTGCGAGCATTGTTTGCACATTCCATGATCCGCAAGTTTTTGTGAGAAAGATCACGACACCCCTCATGCCGTTAGAGGAATTAAGCTCCGCTGTGCCGTTGGCGGTCAAGAACGCTTTTCCGTTTTCTTTAGATGACGCGGTCCTGGATTTTCGATTGGTCAATAAGTTTTCTCATCAGGGGAAGGAACGATATAACGTTTTGGTGGCGGCAGCCCCCAGTAAAACGATTGAAAGAATTCAAAGTTTGTTTTCAATCGGAAAAATAAATAGTCCCGGGCATATCAAGGTGGCTTCTTGTATTCCTGTCGCGGTTGCCCTGGAGAATTTGATCGGCAACTCGAGAGTAAAAACTGATGAAACATTGGCCGTTATAGTATTGCAATCAACGGTTACGGAACTGGCTATTTATCGCAACTCTCATGTGGAATTTTCCCGCAGATTATCTATGACGGCAGAGGATATTACCAAAAGTATGACCGGGGCTTTTTTTTCGGACACAGGAAAGACGGAGTTAACCTTTGAGGAAGCCAAAGCCATTGAGAAAGAATACGGTATCCCTAAGCCTGATGAACCGCTGTCTATCAACGCCAAGATTACGCCCCAACAGGTCCTTATGTTGATTGGGCCTAAGATCGAAGGGCTCGCTACGGAGATCAACAGGTCCCTGGATTATTACCGGGAAGAACTGCAAGGGGGAAAAGTTGACCGGGTACTTATCGTCGGAGAAGCATCCCGGTTAAAAAGACTGGATGAATTTTTAAGCAGTCATCTGGGGCTGGCGGTCACATGCGGCAATCTTCTTGAGGGGATAGGGATAGAACGGCTTGATGCCTCTTTGATTGCCACGCCTGAGTCAGCTCAACAACAGGCGTTGGCTATAGGGGCCGCTCTGGGAGATCTCCAGGGCATTAATTTATTATCAGGGCAAAAGGCCAAGAAAAACAAACGTCGCATCGAACCGGCGGCCCTCAAAGCATTGGTGATTGGTATCATAGTGGTGATCAGCTGTGTTTACCTATTTTTAAATAATCAAATTCAGATCAAGGACCAACAGGTGAAGTCAAAAGATCAGGCATTTGCGCCTCGATTAAGAGAACTCCGCGATGTCTTGGCTGTTTATCGGTTAAAGGAAGGTAGGCCCTCCTGGGGAGAAATATTAAAAGTATTGAGTCATGCGCCGCGCGCTATTTATCTGAACGAATTAAATTTGAGCGATGGTCAGCTGCACATTAAAGGGGTGGTTTTGCTGGAGGGGCAAGATTCCCAGGAGACGTTAGCCCATTTTATTTTTAGTTTACGGGAAAATTTTTTAAAGGATGCCCGCCTAAAGCTTTTGAAAAAAGTCAAAGATGAGGCCGATAAATTTGAGTTTGAAATTGTTGCCGGCGTTGAGGCGGTGAAACAATGAACATCGGAAAGATGATAGATGAACAGATTTCCTTGATTTTGACGTTGACCCTGCTTGGGGGTGCTCTCGTCGTCATGTTGGTGCTTTTGCCCATGATGTATCGCGCCCAGAGGCTCGAGGGCCAGCAGAGTGTTTTTGTCAAAGACGCCGGTCTCATCGACGGCTTAATAAGGACACAAAATCACAACCGTTCTGATTCACCGCTGATTGCGTTGAATGACGCCTCCCTAGTTATGCAGGAAATCTCAGATCTTGGCCATGCACACGGCATAACTTTCCTGTCAATGCTTAATCAGGATAAAAGCAAATTATCCTATAAAAAGATCAATACGCTGCCCATCGATCTGGAAATACGAACGACGTATCAACCATTGGGTTTGTTTATGGGGGGCCTGAATGATCTGCATCGGGGGATTGTCTTGATTGACAGTTTTCAAATGATGACGGACACGCAAGAACCCGACAAGGTAAAAGCCAAAATACATATATATATTTGTTTAAAATCGGCACCCTCCACCCCATCCAAGAGGGAGGGCAAGGATTCATTGCCCTCCCATCAGGAAATTCTTTCTTTGATCAAGGATTGTTCTTCAACCCAGCCGCTCGTGAAAACCGTCATGGCGTGGGGTGAACGCAATCCTTTTGATGGCGGCGCTAGGGACCGCAAGCCAGACAAAAAGAAAGAGGAAAAAGGTGAAAATAAAAGTGTCATGAAATATGATTTAAGCGGGATATTCTGGAATGAACAAAAGCCCAGTGCTATTATTAATGATTGCGTTGTTAATGTCGGTTCTCCCGTCGGTCCATCGACGGTCAAGGCCATCAGGCCGGGTGAGGTTGTTCTTTTTGACGGGACAAAGGACATTGTTCTCATGTTGCAGCGCAATTGATCTAGGGGAGATATTTTTTTAATTTAAGATCAATGGAAAGGATTGCCATGCGTATACACAGGAAAATAGTATTCAGTTTTGGCCTGGTATTGGTTTTGTTTGTCGGTTTGTGTGCCCAGGTGATCATGGGCCCTATGGGAATAAGGCAGCCGATGATCATGGCTGACGTTATTCTCGTGGTGATTGCAACAATAGCTTTTTTATTGATCAGGGACATCACCAAAGAGCTAAACACAGTTGTTATTCATGTGAGGCGTTATGCCCAGCAGATGACGGATTTAAGCGGCAGCCTTGCATCAACCATCCGTGCCGTGGATGCCGTTAAAGAAAAAATTTCCGCCGGTGCTAAACAAATCGCTCAAGGAATGGAAAAACAGGCTGAAAAAGTCCAGCACGTATCCATCGAAGTGTCCCGTCTTAATAAAAATGTGGACACGTTCTATGGGTGCACCACCGAGGCCTTAAAAGTCGCGGATGAATCGTCGACATACGCCCTTCTTGGCCGGGAAAAATCCAGGAAGACCATTGAAGTCATGAACAGTATATATACGTCATCAACGGATTCTTCCAATTTGGTGCAACATTTGGGGGAGAAATCCGAAGAGATCGCCCATATTGTGAAAGTGATCACCTATATTGCCGAGCAGACCAATCTGTTATCCTTAAATGCCTCTATAGAGGCTGCGCGTGCCGGGGAAGCCGGTAGAGGTTTTACTGTAGTGGCTGAAGAAGTGCGCAAACTGGCGGAAAATTCCGCTAAAGCGGCAGAAGAGATCAGTACCTTGATCAAAAGCGTCAATGCTGAAACTTCCAGGACGGTAGAATCAATGAAGAATGTTTATAAATTTGTCCATGACGGCAAGGAAGCGGTCCAACAAGCGGATAATTCATTTGAACAGATCGTCCAGAAAATAACGGATGTGAGTACAGTCATTAATCAAATTGACCGGGTGGCCAAGGATACCAGAGAATCTGTAGGCATTGTTTTTAAATCCATTGTGCAGGTGGCAACGACAGCGGAAGAAGAGGTTGTTGTCTCCCAGGATACCGACACCTCCATTGACCAGACGACAGCTACTGTCAAACAGCAATTGTCTTTGGCGGGGCAACAAATGGAGCAGATGGCGCATAGTTTACAAGAGTTGGTCAAGCACTTTAATGTTAAAAAAGATGCTTAAGAAAAGATATACTTAGAACAGTTGATGGTTATGGTACAACACAGTAAAGATATGGCTTCGGGGATTCAGGCGGTCATTTTTCGCCTGCATAATAAACAGTTTGGTGTTGAAGTCGTTTATATCCGTGAGATCACCAGAATGATGGATGTGACTGTGATCAATGAGCCTACGGGTTTTATCAAAGGGGTGGTTAATTACCAAGGCCAAGTGATTGTCGTGGTGGATCTGGCGACACCGTTGGGGCTTAGCCTAAAGGAAGAAATCCCCGAAATGGCCCGGATGATTTTTATTGAATTAAGAAAAAAAGTTTTTGGGTTTATAGTGGACCAGGTTTTTGATGTGATTCACCTCCCGGCGAATACTATTAAAGGGACCTGCCCGGTGGATGGAAAGTCGATTGTTATATTGGATCTGGAGAATATTTTTTCAAAATTACTATAGAGGGCATATGGCCAGGATCCTCATTATTGATGACGCACCCTTTATGCGTAAATTGTTAATCGATATTCTTGCGGCTGGAGGGCATGAGATTGTCGGAGAGGGGGCAAGTGCTAAAGAGGCTATGGAGAAGTTCAGTACTCTCAAACCGGATCTAATGACTCTGGACATTGTTATGCCGCAAGAGTCAGGGATCGATGCTTTAGGGGCCCTTCGGGCCATTATGCAGGAGAATCCGAAGGCGAAGGTCCTTGTGGTTTCTTCCCTCGGCCAGCAGTTCATTATTGCAGAAATGCTTACAGCAGGTGCTTGTGATTTTATAGTAAAGCCGTTCCAAGAAGATTTGGTTATTAGAACAGTAGACCGGATATTAGGGGGGAGAAGTCAAAGTGGCTAAAAGGATCCTTATTGTTGATGATTCAGCTTTTATCCGTATGGCACTGCGTGATATTTTGACGACCCATGGCTATGAGGTGGTCGGCGAAGCTGAAAATGGCCAGCAAGCTATGGTGCAGTTTAAAGAATTGCTCCCTGATTTAGTGACGATGGACGTAGTGATGGCCGACCAGACCGGTTTGGAAGTCTTAAGAGAAATCATTAATTTAGACCGTAATGCTAAAGTCCTGATGGTGACAGCTATGGGCAAGCAATCCATGGTCGTCGATGCTATTCAGGCAGGGGCCAAAGGTTTTTTGATCAAGCCTTTCGAACTCAATGCCGTTCTTGCCGAGATAAAGAGGATATTAAAAGACTAAAGACTATGGACCCCTCTAAATATCAGGACCTTTTTAAGAGCGAAGCGATCGAGATCCTTCAATCGTTGAATAATTTACTTGTCAAACTGGAGAAAAATCCTTCCTCTGTGGATATTTTGAATGAAATTTTTAGGATGGCCCATACGTTAAAAGGCATGGCCGCAACGATGAACTATGCCGAGGTCGTCCAATTATCTCATGAGATGGAAAATGTGCTGGATGCTTTGCGGGGTAATCCGTCAAAAGTCAATCAGGAGATCTGCGGCGTCCTCTTTGAGGCTTTTGATGTTTTAAGTCGGTTAGTCGCTCAAGTGGGATCATCAGACCCATCCTCTGTATCCCAAGCAGATAAACTTAATGATGTGATCAAGCAATTAAGCCAAATACCGGCCATCGCACCAGATCCCCTCAAACCTCAGGACGACGTTTTTGCCGAAAGGCGGATGGTGCGCATTAATAATGACGATAGGATGTTGATTGCCCAAGCCGCCCTGGAAGGCATCGGCACCTATATTACTAAAATAGTTCTTAATAAAGATTGTGCGATGCCTGAAGCCAGGGCCTTTGTCATTTTAAAGGTTTTGAAAGATGCGGGGAAAATTCTTAATGAAGCCTATGTTCACAATCAAATTAAGAATGCCCAATTTGGTCGTAGCTTTGTTGTTTTTTTTATGACCAAAAGTCACATCGAAGATATCAAGAAGGAGATTCAAGCCATTCAGGATGTCGCGTTTGTTGATTTTGAACTTATGCCCTCCGAGCCGGTCAAGGCCGCGGCAGGCCCTTCCAGCTCGCCGGACGCGGCTTCTTCGGCACAGACCATCCGCGTGTCCGTAGAACAGTTGGAAACCATTGTTAATTTAGTCGGAGAATTAGTCATTAACAAAATGCAGTTGGAAACAATAGCTCAGCTGGTGGCGAACGCGGATTTTTCCAACCGTTTGTCGCTCATGCACAGATTGATGTCTCAATTACAAAGGGAAGTCATGGCCATGCGTCTTTTTCCTATGTCGACGATTTGTGACCATTTTCCGCGGATGGTCAGGGACCTGGCCAAAGACGCAGGCAAACAGGTTAATTTAGAAATTTTAGGGGCAGACATAGGGTTAGACCGGGTGATTTTGGATGAGATCAAAGATCCGTTAGTTCACATTTTACGTAATTGCGTTGACCACGGGATCGAACTTCCCGCCCTCCGTCAGCAAAAGGGTAAGAACCCCGCAGGGCTTATTAAAATCCAGATCAGGAAAGACAGGGGCGGGGTATTAATTGAGGTAACGGATGACGGCGGGGGGATGGATATTCAACGTATTAAAGCCAAAGCCGTGAGTATGGGATTGATCACCGATGCAGAAGCTTTGCGGCTGAGTGACCAGGAGGCCGTGATGCTGATTACGGCTCCGGGGCTTTCAACGGCCGCAGTGGTGACACAAGTTTCAGGGCGGGGCGTTGGGATGGATATCGTCAAGAAAAAGGTGGAAGGTGTCGGCGGCTGTTTTGCCATTGAGACACGTCCTTCGATGGGTTCTCGGTTTAGTATCAGTCTTCCGGTCACCATGACCATACTCAAAGGCCTTATGGTCAAGGTCCACCATCAGATATACGCCATTCCCGTCGTCAATATAGCGAAAATAATTTATGGAAGGCGTGAATTCATTAAAACCATTGATCATAAAAAAGTCCTTGTGGAGAACAATCAAAGCATTCCGCTTGTCTGTCTGCGGGATGAATTTGGATTCAAGGGGGATGATTATTTTTCTCCAGAAGAGCTTTCTCAAAAAATTCCCGTGGTCATCGTTGATGTTAACCATAAGACCGCGGGTTTACTGGTCGATGGGCTGGTCAAGGAGCAAGATATGATTGTCAAAGCGTTGGACAGGAATTTAATCAAGGTCAAAGGCATCGGCGGCGTGACAATTTTAGGAACAGGTCGAGTCGCTTTGATCATTGATGTACCGGCATTGGTTTGAGGCTATCGCATGGATGATCCTAAAATGAAAAATTTTGACCTAAAAACATTGAGGGAAATCGGTAATATCGGCGCAGGGCATGCGGCGAGCGCTTTGGCCGGCATGATCAATAAAAAAGTCATGATGGATGTTTGTCATGTGGCTTTGGTGACTATCAGGGACATGGCCGGGATATTAAACCACCAACACGGTGAGGTATTGGATGTTCAATTGGGATTTTCAGGGGATATCAACGGCAGCGGCTATTATCTGATGTCTAAAGGGGCAGCTTGGGAACTTATGGGGATGCTCAGGGACCATTCCCAGGGCGGGGACAAGGTATTCGATGGGCACCACCTGACGGCCTTTAAAGAATGCGGAGGTATTTTGTTGTCATCTTATTTAAAAGCTATCAGCAGTCTGTGTAAATTTTTTTTAGTGATCGCGGCCTCCCATTCTGCCCATAACATGGATTTTGTGTCTAATCTTTTGTTTGGACATCACACGGCTGATGAGAGGGTTTTTTGTACTGAAACAGTGTTTATTGAAGGGGAAAATAGGGTTAAGGTATGTTTCTGCTTAATTCTTGATAACCGTAGTCTTGAGGTAATGTTTAAGGGGGTTTGAGACAGATGGATCCAATTAAAATTTTTCTTAATGATTCAGAAATGCCTAAGCAATGGTATAACCTGGCCTCTGACCTGCCGACACCCATGTTACCGCCTTTAACGATCGACGGTAAGCCTTTGAATCCTCAAATGCTGGAGGCGGTTTTCCCCAAGAATCTGATTGAACAGGAAATCAGCTCCAAACGTTGGATTGATATTCCTCCCGAGGTCATTTCTATTCTTCATCGTTGGCGTCCTTCGCCCCTGCGCCGGGCGATATATCTTGAGCGCTATCTGAAGACTCCGGCGAAGATTTATTACAAAGACGAAAGCCTATCACCTTCCGGTAGCCATAAAACAAATACGTCGGTGGCCCAAGCCTGGTATAACAAACAGGCCGGTATTAAAAAATTAACAACGGAAACCGGTGCCGGCCAATGGGGTACAGCGTTAGCTTTTGCCTGTCATATTCTAGGACTTGAGTGCAAAATTTATATGGTGCGCATCTCCTTTGACCAGAAGCCCATGCGCAAGGTGATGATGCAAGTCTGGGGAGGCAGGTGTGTGGCAAGCCCTTCTAATCAGACGCAGGCCGGCCGCGATGTCTTAAGTCAGACACCGGATACACCCGGTAGTTTGGGAATTGCTATCAGTGAAGCGGTCGAGGAGGCGGTTTCCGATAAGTCAGGTCAGACCCGTTATGCTTTAGGCAGTGTGCTTAATCATGTTCTTTTGCATCAGACCATCATTGGCCTGGAGGCCAAGAAGCAGCTTAAAAAAATCGGCATTAAAAAGCCGGATATAGTCATCGGTTGTGCCGGCGGCGGTAGTAATTTTGGCGGGTTGGCATTTCCTTTTGTTCATGACAAAATTCAGGGTGAGAAAATTGATATTATTCCGGTTGAGTCTGCGGCTTGCCCTAAAATGACCAGAGGGCCGTTTGCTTATGATTATGGGGACGTGGCCGGGATGACACCGCTTCTTCCTATGTATACGCTTGGCCATCAGTTTATTCCGCCTGCGATTCATGCCGGTGGCCTGCGTTATCACGGGATGGCGCCTTTGGTCAGCCAAGCCATTGTCGAGGGGCTGATACGGCCGCATGCGGTCGACCAGCTGCACAGTTATGAAGCCGCGATTTTGTGGGCACGCACAGAGGGGTTTATCATGGCCCCGGAAACGAGTAACGCGCTGGCCTGTGTCATTCAAGAGGCTAACAAAGCCACCCAAGAAGGCAAGGAAAAAGTGATCCTGTTTAATTTGAGCGGTCACGGTCTTCTGGATTTGGCCGGTTATGAAAAATACCTTAGCGGTACACTTGAAAGTTCTCAGGTGTCAGAGGGGAGTATTCAGCAATCGCTGGGCGCCATCAAGGCGTTTCCTAAAGCCCCTGCGCGCAAGTCAGGAAAGTGGTAAAAATCACTTGCGAATCTTTTTTTTCTCGTCTAAAATTGTTTTTCTTTGAAATTCATTTTTGGGCGGCGTAGCTCAGCTGATAGAGCATTCGGTTCATACCCGACAGGTCAGTGGTTTAAATCCACTCGCCGCCACTTAATCTTACTCAGAGCAGCCCCGCTTGTCCCGCGATTTTTGGCGGGACCAAAGGCGGTGGCCGCCACCATTTACCGTTCAAGTTAAATGACATGCGTTCATTACCCCTACAGCGAATGGCCATCCTTTTTCTCATCTGCGGTGCGTTATTTTTATTCGGCAATAATCTTTTTAGCCTGACGGATCCGGATGAGGTGTTTTATTCTATGACCGCTCATGAAATGGCGGTCAAAAACGAATGGGTGACGCCTTTTATTTTCGGCCAGCCCCAATTCGAAAAACCTGTTTTGACTTTTTGGCTTATAGCCATCGCTTTTAAAGCCTGGGGGCAAACAGCTTTTGCGGCCAGGTTTTTTCCGGCCCTTTTCGCGACTTGCGGGGTTCTGGCGGTTTACCTTTTGGGTTTAATGGGTTTTAAAGACGAGCGCAAAGCTTTTTTATCAGCGTTGCTGCTGGCTACGTCCGCATTTTTTGTCGGTATGGGAAAGACAGTTTTTACCGACATGATTTTTACGGTATTTATTTTATACGCTCTTGTCTTTTTTATGCTGGGCTTTCTCAATCGGCACAAAAAAGCATTGGGCTTCATCGGATTTTATGTCTGTTGTGCGTTAGCCGTTTTGACCAAAGGGCCGCTGGGCTGGCTGATTCCTCAATTAGTTGTGGTTCTGTTTTTATTGTACCAGCGTCAAATGTATTTTTTGCGTAATGGCTGGGTTGTAGCGGGGGTTTTGTTATTTTTGGGACTGACTTTACCGTGGTATGGGTATATGATCGGTCATTATCATCAGGCCTTTATTCATGAATTTTTTTATAATGACCATTGGCGGCGACTGCTGGAGGCGGAACATAAGGGCAATGACCGTTGGTTTTTTTATCCCACGACGATGCTTGCGGGGTTTTTCCCCTGGAGTTTGTTTTTAGCCGCAGCTTTGGTGGATTTGTTCAAGCGGCTGCGTCGCCATGTACTAGTGATGGATTATTTGTGTCTTAGTTGGATTCTGGCGGTTTTTGTGGTGTTTCAAATGGCGCATTCCAAACTGGCCAGTTATATCTTGCCTTTGTTTCCTGCTTTGGCGTTGATAACCGGAAATTTTTTAGGGGATTGTTTGTCGGATATCCATCAGCGTAAAAGGGTACAAAATCTGTTGTGCGTCAGTTTTATCGTACTGGGGCTTCTGGGTATTGCGGCCGTGGCGGGACAAAAAGTTTTCGGGCATTACATTTCTTTTTTATTACCGGTGTATTTTCTTTCGGGTTCTTTGATGGCTTTAGCGGGCATCGGCATGAGTTTGTGCTTTAAAGAACATATTCAGCCGGCTTTGTACGTATTAGCATTAACTTTGTGCCCCCTATTCTTGACGGCTTTTATGATCCATGCGGATATAGAAAAATACGCATCTTCTTATGAGGCGTCTTTATATATACCGGGCTCAGGCCGTGTGATGACGGTATTGACCTCTAAAGCCAATGCCCGCGGTATCCATTATTATACAAATCAGAATATCGCGGTGGTTGATTTTTCAGGTAAACCGTTTTTTAGTCCGCATCCGATTCCTATTTTAGATTCAGAAGATAAAGTGCTTAATGCGCTTGAGCGTCAGCCTGTGACCTTTGGGGTCATTCGCAAAGCGGCTTACCAAGCGATGCTTAAATATTGCGCCCATCGTTTTCAGGTGTCTTTATTGAAGAATATCGGTTATGATTATATTGTTAGGATTGAACCATTGAAAGGGACTGTTCCTCATCTTCAGGGATCGCTATGATATACCGTTTATTACTTGTGTTTTTTTGGTTGACTTGCCCTTGTTGGGGCAATGACAATACTGACGAGCTTTTACATTCGTTGAACAAGCAGACAGAGGCGTTGGTCGTTAAGGTTGTCAGCAGCGATCTGATTGTTCTGGAGGACGGCCGGCGGGTCAAGTTAATCGGGATCGAGTCTGCGGGGCCGCCGCCCCGTAAGTATGCCAAGTTTGATGAAAAAGGGCATGTGATTGAAGAACCCGAAGAACCCACGATTCCTTTGGAGGAACAAGCATTGACGTATGCGCAGCATTTGTTGGAAAATAAAAAAGTCAAATTGGAGTATGACGTCGATGCGCGTGATCCCAGAGGGCATCTTTATGCGTATGTGTATTTGCCTGACAGTCGCATGGCCAATGCGGAGTTGTTACGCATGGGTTTTGTGAAATTAAGGATTGTCCCGCCTAATGTTAAATACGAAGAGCGTTTGAGTGCCGCTTACCAGGAAGCCAAGAAAGAAAAGCGCGGGTTGGAAGGTGAATAAGGGCCGTTTTTCTAATATGGCAATTTAAGGAAACGGCACATTTCTGGAAGGTGACATTGTGGAAGCCGAACATGGATTTTGAAAAAGAAGTTTTTCAGTTTATAGGGAAAAATAAGTTAATAGTTCCTGGCGGATTGGTGATAGTGGGTTTTTCCGGCGGAGCGGATTCAATGGCCCTGATGCAGGTTTTGGTCGCTTTACGCCATGATTTAGGCATACGTTTGCACGCGGCGCATTTTAATCATCGCCTGCGTGGGCAGGCTTTGCGCGATGAGCGTTTTGTCCGGCGCTGGTGCGGACGTCTTAATGTCCCCTTGACGGTGGGACGCAGGCGCGGCGGGGAAAAAATTCATCTCTCCGAGGATGATGCCCGTCAGATGAGGTTTAAGTTTTTTGTGAAGTTGGCACTTCGTCTTCAAGCCCAAAGTGTCGTCCTGGCGCATACCCGCAGTGATTTGGCTGAAACGGTATTGATGCGTCTGTTGCGCGGCAGCGGTCTTTATGGGTTAAGGGGGATTTTGCCGCAGCGATCGATTGGCAATGTCACTTTTGTGCGTCCTTTGATGGGTGTGGCCCGGGCGGATGTCGAAGATTATTTGACATTTAAGCGCGTCCCTTTTTGTACGGATGCGACCAATCTGACCTCCAAGTACGCCCGTAATAAAATCCGCCTTAAATTATTGCCTTTGTTGGCCCGTGAGTATAATCCTCAAATTACTGATATTTTAACCGACCTGGCGCATACCGCTTACGAGGATTACGCGTTTCTGGCTGATTGTGCCCAAAGGAGATTCGAAAAAAGTGTGATTATTTCTTCGGGAAGAGTTAAAATAAGCTTAAAACAAATAAGCGTTTTGCATCCGGCTATACGGCGTTTGCTTATCCGGCAAATGACGGAGGCGTTAACTCATAATCTGTCGGTGCTGACCTTTGAGCATGTCCGTGCCGTGGAGGATTTGATGGCAAAGAATGAAGGCGGCACGCTTTATTTACCGCATCGTTTAACACTCAATAAGACCAAGAAATTTTTAGAGTTATCTTATGCGTAAGTATTTTATTTTTTCACTTCTTTTGTTATGTGGCGCCGGCCGTCTTTATGCCCAAGAGGCCTCCTTAAACGGTACGGTCAAGGAGTACGACGATAACCGTAAACTTAAATCTGAAAAGACTTATCATAACGGTACGCTGAGCGGCCCCTTCCGGGAATATTATCCTAACGGTAATTTATTAAGTGTCGGCTCTTATAAGGCAGGCCAATTGCAGGGGGCTTACAAATCCTATTATGAAGACGGTTCCGTGTATTTTGAAAAGAATTATATCGGCGGCAAGCTCTACGGGACCTCCCGTGAATATTATGAGAATGAGGTCCCTAAAAGCGTTGAAAATTATCTCTTTGACGTCCTTAACGGCTTCAATCAATATTTTTATCCTAACGGCAATTTAAAAATGGCCATGAATTTTAAAAAGGGAAAATTAAACGGGATCAGCCGCGAATACAATGAAGACGGCACGTTGAAAAACGAAATTAATTACGATGATGACCACATCGACGGCGTCTCTAAAGAATACGCGGCCGACGGCAGTCTTTACGCGATTTGGAATTATAAATTAGACCAGAAAGACGGGCTTTCCAAGACATTGTATAATAACGGGCAAGTGGGATGGGAGATGAATTTTAGAAACGGAAGCTTGGAGGGGGTCAATAAAAAATTTAGCCGTGAGGGGAAACTGTTGGTCGAAGCCCAGTACAAAGATAATCAGTTTAACGGTGTGGTACGGGAGTTTTATCCCAACAGCAATTTAAAAAGTGAATGCAACTATCTGGCAGGTCAAAAAGAAGGGGCTTGCCGTCAGTTTCGCGACAATGGCAACCTCTGGTTGGAATGGACTTATAAAAACAATTTGAAAGACGGGGTGAGCCGTGAATACGCGCCGCAAGGGTATTTGTGGATGACGGTGTATTTTGAAAAGGACGTTAAAAAAGGCCAAATGAAAGAGTTTTATGATAATGGGGCGCTTAAACAAGAATGGCATATAGAAGATGGAATGCAAGAAGGCATATCTAAGTCGTATTACACTTCCGGAGAGGTGATGACAGAGGAAGTTTACCATCACGGTCGTCTTAACGGGATTGTCCACTTATATAATAAAAATGGCAATCTTGCCTATATTGATACCTATCAAGATGGTGTTAGGATCGACCGTCAATCTCCCCTAACTCCGAATTAAAAAGGTAAAAAAGAGAAGAAAAAAAGATACCTCCGACGTAAAATGGTGTTTGCGAGAACATCATATACATTCACCCAAAGGGTGAAAAACGGAGGCAATATGAAA
>Ga0182027_10001655_pt1 | contig 36861 bp, 28 predicted proteins | sample 712E1DmetaG_FD_121300 | JGI IMG/M metagenome (GOLD analysis project Ga0182027, IMG submission 121300) | Permafrost microbial communities from Stordalen Mire, Sweden - 712E1D metaG (Illumina Assembly) | ecosystem: Environmental > Terrestrial > Soil > Wetlands > Permafrost | place: Sweden...
GGCTGGAGACCGGTCGCGCGAATCTCCGATCAGCCCCACTTCATTTTCCAGCTGAATCATGATCACGGTGCGCTGCTCTGAATCGACTTCGCGCAGGTGACGCATGAAGGCTGTGTAGGCGCTGTTGTCAGCCTGAAGGTTGGCGTCGCTCAACGTCGTCAGCACTTCCACCGACTTGCCGTTCTTGAGCAGGGAACGCGGGAATCGTTGCTGGTCGGCTTTCACCCATTCGGGCACAAAGCTGGAGAGGCCGTTCTTCCAGCTTCCGAACCAGAGGAAGATGAGCCGCAGGTTGCTTTTGCGCGCACCTGCCAGCAATCCATCCACGAGCGCGAAGTCGTAACGGCCTTCCACCGGTTCCACCCAATCCCAACCCACACCCACGAGGACGGTGTTGAGGTTCATCCTGGCGACCTTCGGCCAGACCGTATCCATATACTCGAGATCGGACGAAGCGGTGTTGTCCGTCTCCCCTCCCAGCACCAGAAACGGTTTGCCGTCGACAATCAGCTGGGTGGCGACGCCCCGTTTCTCGAGCCTGGGAATGGGCGCAGCGGATCGGGCTTGGGCAACCGCGGCCACGAGCGCGAGTGAACCGAGCACAGCGCGGCAGGACAGTATTGGGGTTTTCATGGATGGTGGTGATTGGGGCTATCGCGATTGAGAATCGGTATTCTGGGCTGCGGTCATCATGGCTCGATCGTCGCGGTGTATGTGCGTGCGAGCCAGGATTTCGGCACCGGCACGACGCAGATGTTCATGTTCAGACTCGCCGGTTTCCCAGCGCTTGCCGGTTCGTCGGGGGAAAGCATGGCGGTCTCCACCTCGATCTTGGTGCCGTCGGCGCTGAAGGTCGGGTGGATGTGGTCGGCGGCTCCCTGTTTTTCGCGGGTCGGCGCCTTGTGCCCGAGATCAGCGAGCAGGGCCATCTGCCCCGTGTGCCGGTCGATCAGCCAGAGACGGTATTGAAAATCGTCGGCCACGGCCCAGCGGCCATCGGCGGAACCATTGACGTGCCAGATGGAGCTGCCCGGATCGCCGACGGGCACCTGGCCGACGATTCGCATTTCGCGCGTGCGAAGGTTAACGATGCCGACCCCGGTTGGATGCTCGGGCGAGCCCGCGGGGCCCCACGGACTCACCGCGTTGTCGCCCATCCCCGGTCGTCGATGCATGGCAAGGATTGCGATCGCGACTTCATCCCTTGTGATAACTGCTTCGTGCGTGATCCATTCATAGGATGCTTCTGGATACAGCGGACGCAGGCCGGTGCCGTCGGCCATGACGGTCCAAGTGCGCTGGGAGGCCTTGCCGCCGGTCTCCCAGCAGAAAACGATTTCGCCGGGCATCCAGGGGTTGGTCTGCACGTGGCCGATCTGGAAGGGCACGACGACGATGAACTTGATCTCGCCAGTCTTGAGATTCATCCCGGCGAGGCCGGCCGGGCCGGCACCCATGCCGCGCGGGCCAAACGGCTCGGCGATCTTTGTGCCCGCCGGCAGCCGCGACGCGAGGTCGGGATTCTGGAGGCGGAAGTAGGCAACGTCCTCGTTTGCATCCAGGGCCATGTCGCCGCCGGCGCCCATCTCGGCCGGGATCGTGCCGCAGACGCGCTCGTAGACATTGGCCGCCTTGAGCAGGCCGGCTTCGCTGTCCGCAAAAAGTTTCGCGAGGTCGACTTCGACGATCTGGAACGGACCGTGCGGACGGTTGGAGCCGCCGCCCGGGGCGCCCGGAGCCCCCGGCCGGACCGGCGGCGCGCCGGGAACAGGTGTAGCGTCCGCCGCGCCGGGGCCCCCCGGGGAGACTGAGGCGGAGACGGCGGGCCGCGGCGGTTCGCCGACTGGCGGTTCGCCGGCGTCTGGGCCGCGTCTCGCAGGAGCGTTCGGTTCGCGCATGACGTAGAGTTTCATCGAAAGCCGCGCCACGCAGAGCATTCCCATGAAGCCTCCCTCGGTGACCTGGACGATCGTTCCGTTGTCCTCGTTGACTGCCATGGCCTGACCGGGCACGCGGTTGGAACGAAAGATCACCCACTTGCCGTCGGACGTCCATTGCGGGTGCGTCTGGTAGATCTTGGAGTCGCGGGCCGGGGTGCTTGTCAGGAAGGTGAGCGGGATGCCGGTCACGGGGTCGGGCACGACCTTCTTCTCGGACGGGAAGCGCCGGCCGATCTGGGCGGACGCCGTCGATGCCAGCAGGAACGACGCGCCAAGGACAAACGCAGCGCGAAGGAATGAGTGGGCTCTCATATGAGGAATGGAATGCAAAAGGGTGATCATGTTCATCCGATGGAGCGGGAGCTTGAAGCAGCGGGAAATGAATCAGAAGAACGATCGCTCACGTTGCATCTGGATGGCGCCGAAGTTGACCATGGCGTCCTTGCCCTTGCCATTGCGGAAGGCGATCATCTCGGCGCCGGCGAGCAACACCGGACCATAGCCGTGAGCCGCGTAGACGCTCGTGGGTCTGTAATAGTAGAACGTCGGCTCGAAGCCCATGTCGGTGCCGACACACGTGCCCTCAACCTGGCCCTTCTCGTTGACCCTTTTCGCCACGGCATTCCAGGCCAGCAACACCATCGGGCCGTGTGCGAGCGGATCGAGCCAGCCGCGATTGATTCCGCGGGCGATCGCGTAGACGAAGATCGCCGACGCGGAGGTTTCTGTGTAGGAATCGGGACGGTCAAGCAGTTGGTGCCAGAGACCGTCGCCACCCTGGCAGGCCGCGAGCCCGCGGACGTGCGCACGGTAGAGTTCCAGAATACCGGCGCGGCCCGGATAATCATCGGGCAACACGTCGAGCAACTCGGCCATGCTCATGAGCGCAAAGCCGTTCGCGCGGCCCCAATGGAAGGCCGGATGGACGTCCATGCCCTGAACCCAGCCGTGCATGAAGAGGCCCTTTTCCTTGACGAACATCCGCTCGGAGAACTGCCGGACCTGTTTGATGGCATCGTCGTAATATTTTGGGTCCCCCGTAAGCTTTCCCATTTGCGCGAGCGCTGGAACGCTCATGAATAGATCGTCGAGCCAGATCGATCCCGGCAGCGGTCGGTTCCGGGCAAGAGTGCCGTCTGACAACCGAAATTGTTTCGTGCTGATCCAGTCGATCAAGCTGTCGATTTGGGGTCGCAGCCCGGTGCCTACAACTCCCGCACGCTGGGCTTTGATCAGGGCCGCGCACATCGATCCGCAGTCGTCGAGCGCACGCGGCGTGAGGAGCGCCCGCACCGGGTTGCCCCTGCCGAAGCCTCCGCGGAATACCGGAAAACCGCCGGGGCCAACCAGCCCGGGACCGGCCGGCTGCACCGCGGAAGGTTGAGTTGCCGGAGCGGGCGTGGCTGCCGCAAGGGCGCGGAACATTGGCAGAATGTCCGCGATGAGCTTGAAGCGTTTGGCCGTGTAGTCGGCGAACCGTTTGTCTTCGGTGGTCTGTGCCGCCAGCAGCATGCCGGCATACGTCATGCCGCATTCGTAACCCACAAGCTGGAAGTCGCCGCGCGGCAGCGTGGCATTGGGGTTGGGCCGGGAATAATCCGTGATGACTTGATTGGTCGTGCGGTCAACGAGCCGGTCGGGCGTCACACCATCGAGGTAGGCATGGATGCGATTGAGCACTTCCTTGATCTCCGGCACCGACGCGGGAGCGTACCGCATCGGATAATTGACCTGCCCTCCCCCCATGTTGATGAGCATGGGATCCGGCCGATTGGTCTCGAGCTCCGGACCGGATGCCGGTGTAACAGGTGGTGTTTGCGCCGCCGCGACGAGGCAAGGCAACCACAGCAGGATCGTGCAAACGAGCGAAGACAGGATGCGGTGGTTCATGCGGTGATAAAAAAATGAGGAACAGGGCCAGGGTTCGGAGATTCAATTCTGCCGCGGCGCGGCGGGAAGCATGGCCCCGTCCGCCGGTCTCGGAGCCGGCTCTACTTCAACGACACATCCCATACTTTCGAGCGGCGCGCCGTGCCGGCCGGTCCTTCGATATCAAGGATGACAACAGGAGTGATCGGCTTCTTGTATTGATGGATCGGATTCCGTTCTGTCGACGTCTCGCCATCACCGAAATCCCATTTCCAGCCGGTGACCTGGCCATAGGAAAGATCCTTGAACGCAACCAGGCGCCGGTCCATGTCGACCACCTTCCACGACCACTGGGCCTCGATCGGTTTGTGGAACTGCGGCTCAAGCGGCATCAGTTTGAAGGCGCACAAATAGGACGCGTCGCCATACATCATGTGATGACGGGACAGATTCCAGAAATCCCGGTGCGGCTTGTTCACGTCATCGTAATCGATCACGGCGAAACCAAGGCCTATGATTTTGTTCTCTGTCAGCACAGATTCCACCGCCCGCTGCGGTCCCTCGGGGCCGGCGTAATCGAACGGGGTAATCCAGAATTCCAACACGAGTCTCCCCGGTTCGCCGGGTTTGAAGTCGTAGGCACAGGCGGCGTTGGCCCACGGCAGTTCCTTGATCCAGGTCGGCGATCCCCAGGCCATGCACCAGTCCTTGTCCTTCGCCGGCGTAAAAATGTGATAGTTCTGGGCATGGACGCCGTGGATTGCCCAATGTGCATCCTCTACGCTGATGCGGTCGTCCGGGGTCGCTGCCGGCGCGCCAACGACCTCGGGTTTCCAGAATTCCTTGTGCCCCTTGTCGATCAACGGCCCTCCGGAGGCGTCGCCGTCGACCACGATCTCGAAGGTATCGTTGTGCAGATCCGGCCGCGAGAAGTCCCAATAATTATCATACGCCTCATAAAGAAAAAAGAGCCGGTTTAGCCCCTTCACCCATCCGACGCGCACCTTCACATCAAGATTTTTGGGATCGGCTTTGCCGTGGCCGCCCTCGTCATCGACGAATTGATCCATCCGAATGGCATAGTCGTCCGGCACCATGGCCCAGTCGTCGACGTTGCCGTCGATGCGAGGAATCTTGTCTGCGGGGAACTGAAAGACCTTGAAGGTTATGTCGGGCCGGTCGAGCGCACGTACGCGAAACGCGCCGCACGCCACCGCGACCAAAGACAGGGCCAGCATTCGGAATGAGTTCATGTGGGCGACCTCATTTTCCAAGGAAAAGCACCGCTGTGCGCCCCGCGAGCACAGATGCAATCAACCAGTCAGAATGGGCAGCCGCTTCGCAACCGTTGCCATTTCAATCCGGCCGCGCAAAGGAGACGATCTCGTTCTGTTCTCGGTGGTTGGTCCAGAAATTCGTCCCGTCGAACGCCAATGCCCGCGCGGCAAACGGGATGCGGGCAAGGTCATCAATCTTCGGCTGTGACGGGCGCGGGTCCACGCGCGTAAGCCAGTAGTCGGTCGGCTTTGCATCGTCAGTCGTGGCAAGGTAGAAGCAGCCATCGACGTAGACCTGCCCACAGATGCCGTGCGGAACGGTGATGATGCGCTCCACATTCCCGTCCTCCCCAAGCGTGAGAAGCTTCATCGGATGCCACTGACTGAGGTGAAGCTTATGACCGTCAAAACTGAGGTGGGAACCGCAATCGTCGGGACACGGCAAGCTGAACTCCGTGTCGAAACCCTGCCCGGGGATGCAACGCCGGATAAACCGGTTGTCGTCCGAAGTCTCGCCGCACAATACGCGAAGTTCACGACCGACAACCGTCATGCCCCACGGGGTACCCGGCGCCGCGGTTTGCCAGCTCACCGTCCAGTTCGTCGAGTCAATCGCGTAAATACGCTTGGTCTCAAGCGAGCCCATCCAGAGCGTCGCACCGTCCCAGACGAGCGACTGGGGCTTGGGGGCCGGCGAACTCAGACGCTGTAATTCGCGGATATCATTCATGGCGGCACAGGCTAGTGCAAAGAGGCCACTGACGGAAGTATCAATTTTGGCGGTGACCTTGTGAAGATGGTGTTGCGGGAATGCCGCAGGGTTTTGGCCTCCTCCGGATCGAGCCCGTTGACCTCGTCAATTTGTTCGTTGATCCACTTCAGGTTTTGCAGGCGCGGGCCTCCAGATCGGGAGGTCGGAAGCGATCCGACTGGCAAGTATCGACGATGATCTCAACCTTGCCGGAGCTTCGATGGCACTGGGAGGGGCAGGAGCATTTATGCTCAGCTTCGTGTTGACCATCGGTATTTGGACCACCTACCTCGCCCTGCAACGGCATCCCGTCGTTCCTGCCGTGGAGATGAAGGCGTCGTGCATCGACCAATTCGTTCGGCGACCTGTTTTGTTGCAGCTTGAACAAGACCCATCGGTCGGAAGAAAGTCATGCATGAAAGAAACCGGCACCGGACCAGCGGTTGGAGCGAATCCGACCCCACTCCTTGTGGTCCCGAAGACCGGCCGCCGCCGCGTGGCGGTCGCTGGCTGTTCCTCCTATTCTGCGGCAGACGTCGAAGCCGCCCTGACGGAAGTCCTCGAGGCCGTTGGAGGGATGTCGGATTTTGTCAAAGCAGGACAAACGATTCTCGTTAAGCCCAATCTGTTCGGAGCACACCCGCCCGAGCATGCTGCCACGACTCATCCGCAACTGGTCCGTCAGGTAGTCATTTTATGCTTCAAGGCTGGCGCCGGCCGTGTCTGGGTCGGCGACAGCCCCGTCTCCATGCGCTCGGAAGCGCAGCTTTGGTCGCGAACGGGAATGGAATCAGCCGTGGCGGGGACAGGAGCCGAATTGAAGTCCTGGCAGGTGAAGCAAACGCCCCTGATTTGCGGCGACGATGTGCTGGCTGTCCCGGAATGGTACTCGCAGGTGGATGTGGTCATTTCGCTGCCAAAGCTCAAAACCCATTCTCTGACGACCATCACCTGCGGACTGAAGAACGTCTATGGGATGGTCAGCGGCACAGCGAAATCGCAGTTCCACGTCAAGTATCCGTCGCCGCTGGCAATGAGCGCATTTCTGGTCCGCGTTTTTGCCCGGCTGCAACCGCAGCTAACCATTGCCGACGCCGTTATGGCTATGGAAGGCAACGGTCCAGCCCATGGGCGCCCGTCGAAGGTCGGCCTCCTGCTGGCCAGCCGGGATCCCGTGGCCCTGGACGCGGTCGCCTGCACGGCGCTGCGAATCCCGCCGGCAATGGTTCCAATGATCCGGTTGGCGGCGGCGGACGGTCTGGGAGTGATGGACGAATCCGCGATTGATTGCGTGGGCAGCGGCGCATCACGGCTAAAATCGGTGAGCCTGAAGCCATCCGTCGCGAAATATCTGGGGCGTGTCCCGGAGCCGCTGTTCCGACTCTCCACCCGCTTTCTGCGCCTTCGCCCCAAAATCAAGAACCGTCTCTGCGCGAAGTGCGGTATTTGCACCGGGATCTGCCCAAAGAAGGCCATCAGGAAAGATGAGCGCACCGGTTACCCGCGCATTGATCAGGCCGGATGCATAGATTGTTTTTGTTGCGTTGAGTCCTGTCCTGACGGCGCTATCGCGGTGCAACTGTACCTCGGCAACCTTCTTTGTATCGCCCAACAAAAGCAGAGAAAGGTCGTTGGGCGATGATCCGGCGGATGTTCTTTCCCGGCTTGCTCGAAACCGGGCCAGTTTGCGACGGGCTCCTCGCAATTCGAGACGGCATCGTGAACACGTACATCGTGCAGTCGCTGGAGGGCCTGGTATGCTTCGATGCCGGATTTCGGCGGGCCTGCGTGGCCCAAGCATTCACAACGTTGGGACTGGCCCCGCGCGATGGTCGCCGCAGTGTTTCTAACGCACATGAGCGCTTTGAGGCAGTGCCTTATTGACCGGTCTCTCCGAAGCGCTGGACCGGCTGCTGTGGGAGAATTTCCACTACGATCACTGCCGCCGGCTCGGGCAGCTTGCCGCCTGCCAGGTCTTTCTTCTCGATCCGGCCGGTCCGGACGGGGCAACCTGTTACCACATGAACTCCGACATTGTCATGATTGGATCGTTGAAACACACCGGCGGTCTGCGTCAGAATCTGCCTGTCAACAGGGCATCGTGCTGCCAATTCTTGCGATGCATGATGTAGATGAGGCATCGTTTTTCGCGCATCCGCAGATAGATGCGAGCGTTCTGACGCTTGATTTTGTGCCAATGGCAATTGCCAACAAACTCCTTCGGATAGAGCAGCTTCACCTCATCGGGGGTCTCTATTAGGTAATGCAAGACGGCTCTCGCAAGAGAGCTGCACGGAACAGAAACCTGGCAATTATGCCGGTCAAGGATGGGGGCAAGCATGGCAGCCAGCGCTTCCTCCTGAGCAACGCATTGGAAATCCTCTGTTCGTGGTGCAGAAGATCCCCAGTTGGTGACGTACCCAAAGGACAGCTGGGCAACAGCCATGTCTGGCGCTAGCGGGGCACCTGGAGCTACAGAACTGGCAGTGAGCGCCTGAAATTGCCTGAGCCTTTCCTGTACCGCACGCTGGACTTGCTCTTGGGCTACTCTTGCGAGGTGGTCTTCCTGGGCGGCTTCAGCCTCCAATTGAGCCCATACACAATCAGCCGCCATCTCTTTTTCGCTAACAGCCCGGACATGGCCATCGACAAAGGATAGGCTGCTGAGGATTTCCTGACTGTTCTTGTAGAAAGCCTTAATATCATCGTGGGATAGCCGGTAAATACGGTCATCCTTGATGTCTGTCAGCCTAAGCGCGTCGCAGATGAGCTGGGCGAGCAGCGGCAGAATGTCTTCCCACTGACCTGCGCCAGAAACTTGGCGATGAAGCGCCTCCTCAAGCAGTTTGGGACGGGGTCCAGTCCATATCCAAACATACCCCGATAATAAACGGGCCAATGCCTCGGTGCCAGGCAGTCGTGGCTGACGGCGGAAAAGCCTGGGTTGGCTCAGCGCCTGCAAAAGCACCTGGCGATCCGTTCTGGTGAGCAGCGGCGCGGCAGCTTGCAGGGCCGCAAGTTTGATCTGCCAGAATTCGGGCAGAAGGGGAAGTGCGCGTCCAAGCGGCTTCAATTTCTCTTCGGAGGATTCATCGAGCACATAATCAAAGAGGCGAAGACGGAGGGTGAAATATAGCACCTGCATGAATTTCTCCTTCGGGTAGACAGCCTCAATTCTTTCAAACTCCGTATCCATGACGATACGCTTCAACCGGGCATGGATCTGGTCGCGACGCGGTGCATACTTCGTGTGCTTCTGCAGCGCAATCAAACGCAAACGTTCGATATTCGCTCTGCACTCGGGGGCCGGTTGTTCAATCTCATCCCGCAGGGCGGATTCGGTGATGCAAATCGAGCTAAGAATCTGCTGAGGCGTGGCATGCTGCAACCGGTCACAGGTACTCAGGACAAAGGGAGGAACACTGGTTCGAAGGGACTTCTGGATCTCCCCTTGGATTGTCGCAATAGACTCAAACCATGCAGTCTGACAGTCAGCGAGCACCGGGTGTTCTTCAGTGAGACGTTGCTCAAGAAACCCCTTGGCCAAAGCAGGCTCAGCATGCTTCAATCTCTGACCGCAAAGGGCCGCGAAGGAAACGAAGGCAAACTGCCTAGGAGGGGGTTCGTCGGGGACGAGCTGCGCCAAGTCCCAATAGTCTTGATCCAGCCAGGCTTCGCAAAGTTCTTCCTTCGCTCCAATGTATTGTGCCTGCAGCGCAATCAATTCCTTGCGGTGCAATGCAGCATGGGGCCAATAGGCGTCAAGACGCACGGCAATCTTGCGGAATAGCGCGAGGTAGGCATCCTTCCCTGCACGATCCGCGCCTTGGGGTATACTGATGTTGAGGGACATGGCCTCTTTTCACGGATTGGTTTAGCGTTGGCATGCAAGAGCATCATTCCACACAACTCCGGTCGCAATGTGATTTGGTGCAAGGATGTGGAATCCGCACTGTGCCGCGGTCATTTTTTCCACTGGCATTTCCACCGCCCGGCCGGCTCCGGCCACAGTATGGCAATATCAGTTCGGACCGTTCATGGTTGCGACGATTTTCCTGGAGGGCGGTGCGCTGTCACCGCCAAGGCTTGTGCGGCGCTGACGGCGCAGCGCCCTCCACCTTTTGGTTGGGGTCTTAAGGCAGCGGTGCGGCGACTCCGGAATGACCCGGTCGCCACGGGCGCAAAAACATAGCGGCAAAACAGAACTACCATGCAAAACGAGATTCCCTTCAGACCCAAAGGTTTGGCCGCCGCCCAGGTGGCTAAAATCGCCGAACTGGTCAGCTATCAGGATGGCTCCGTCGTGAGTCGCGAGATTGTCAAGAAGCCCACGGGCAATGTAACCCTCTTTGCCTTTGACCAAGACCAGGGCCTGAGCGAACACGCAGCGCCGTTTGATGCGCTCGTGCAAGTACTGGAAGGAGAGGTGGAGATCATGATCTCTGGCCAGGCGCATAAGCTCCAGGGTGGTGAGACGATCCTCATGCCTGCGAACCAAACGCACGCGCTCAAGGCGATGACGCGCTTCAAAATGATTCTCACGATGATCCGATCCTGACAAAGAACAGCAATGTATCCGCCATCAGGCTGCTCCGCGCCTTGGTTAAAAACCAATGTCGATATTGTGCTGATCTATACCGGGAAAATCCTCACACGTTTCAACGATCTGCTATATGCTCCTTTTCCAGGCTTCACTGCCGTCGTCAACCGCAACCCGGGCACATCGGCGTCCATGGCTCTCCCCTTTCATCTTGGCGCACCCCTTTCCACGGCACTTGTGATCGAGGACAAGACGACGGTTTTCGCGATCGTCGCGGTCTATCTGCTCCTATTGATGGGGATCGGCGTGGTTTTTCGGCGCTTCAGCAACGATACGAGCGATTACTTCCGGGCGGGCGGGAAGGCGACGTGGTGGCTGCTGGGCGGGAGCATGTTCATGCAGAGCTTCAGCGCGTGGACGTTCACGGGCGCGGCAGGCGCCGCTTTTCAGGCGGGCTGGAGCCTGCCGGTCATGTTCATCTCGAATGTGCTGATCTTCGTCTCGTTCGCCGTCCTCACGGGCCCGTGGTTCCGGCAGTTGCGCTGCGTCACCGGGGCCGATGTCATCCGCCTGCGCTTCGGGCCGGCGATGGAACAGTTCATCGCGTACCTGGGCATGCTGATGGGCCCGATCTATGGCGGCGTGCAGCTCTATGGCCTCGCCATTTTCACATCCGCTCTGCTGGACGTGAACATCAGCACCACGATCGTCGTGCTCGGGTTCGTCGTGATGTTCTATGCGGCGCTCAGTGGCGCCTGGGCCGTGCTGGCCGCGGATTTCATCAAGGCTGTTGTGCTCATGCCGATTGCGGTGGTGCTCGCCATCGTCTGTCTGCGGCAGGTCGGCGGGATCGGGGGCTTGTTTGCCGCGATCGACCACGCCGGCCTTACCGCGGCGTTCGCCCCGGTCAAATCGCCGGCACTGGTCTCGACGATGCGCGGCATCAATCCCAGCTGGTTCACCCTGCCCTTTCTCATCGCCTGGTTTGCCAACAACATCGTCACCGGCAACGCCCTCAGCGGCGGATCGTGCCCGCGGTTCATGTGTGCCAAGGACGGCCGGGAAGCCCGGCGCGCCGCCATGCTGGGCGCAGGCCTCATGGCCGTGGGCATGTTGATCTGGTTCATCCCGCCGATGACGGCGCGCCTCTTGATCGCGGACCAGGTCGCGTCGATGCCGCTGGCCAAGCCGGTCGAGGGCGCCTATGCTGCCATCTCCATCTACCTGCTTCCTCCGGCCCTCGTCGGTCTCGTCCTGACCGGGATGTGCGCCGCCACAATGAGCACGCTCGACGTGAGCCTGACCTCATTGGCGGCAAACGTCACCGAAAACATCTATCCGGCGCTTTGCCGCCTGTTCGGAACCGCCCAATGGATGGGGCGCGCGCGGCTGGTTTTTGCCCGGCTGGTCAATCTGTCGTGCGCCCTCGTGATCATTTCCAGCGCCCTCGCCATGGCCCGGTTCGGTCAGGGCGGCGTCTTCAAGATCCTCATCGACATCATGGCAACCATCGGGCCTCCCCTCGCCGTGCCGATGATGCTCAGCCTCTTTCTGCGACGGGTGCCACCCATCGTGGCCTTCGTCTCGATTGGCACCGGACTCGGCGTTTCGCTTTCTATCTTTCTTGCTCCGCTCCTCACGAGCGCGCGTCCGTGGACCTTCCACAGCCAGGTCGGCACTGTCGCGGCGGCGACGTTGGCGGCGTTCTTCCTGGTGCGCGCGTGGTGCCGCCCCGACCCGGCGACGATGGCCAGGGAGGAGGAGTTCTTTTCCCGTCGGAACCGCCCGGTTGATTTCGCCGCGGAGACCGGCACGGGCAACGATGGCCGGCAGTTGCGCATCGTCGGAGGGTTTGGGCTCGCCGTGGGCCTCGCCATGCTGCTGCTCCTTTGTCCCGCCAGCAGCGCCGGACACACAGGAAAGATCTGTGCCGTCGCCCTTTTCACCCTGGCAATCGGCGGCCTGATGTTCCTGGCCGGACATCGGGCCGCTCGAAAACCGTCCGGATGATCCTGCGCGGGCCACCGCTTCCCTGAACCTCCCAGCAACCATGTCCTGCGCCCCACCATTCTCCCTGCCCCGCCTATCGCCTCCGGGGGCCATCCTCCTCCTGTCGGCCGTTCTGTTGGGCGGCGCTGCTTCGTCTCCCGCCAGCCCGGAGCCCTGGCAGGAACGCCACGATCATCTCGTCGCCCGCTTGCGCGCCGTCGCCGGAATGGAGAATGCCTTCGGTCCGGCGTACCAGCCGCTCTATCACGCCGCGCTGCCCTGGTACGAGCGCTGGGGCGGCCGCGTTCAGCACGCCGTGGATGACTGGATGGTTCCGCCGGAGGACTACGCCGCCGAACTGGCCGACGCCCTGGAGCACGGTCGCAACTACTTCGCCGCAAACCCCGGCGCGCTCATTCCGCTCGTGTTCGAAACAAAACTGCCGGACGGCCGGACCGTCTCGAGCAACTACTGGATCATCCTTCCGACCGGTTTTCCGGATGCCGGGCGGACGTTTCCCCTGGTCATCGGCCTTCACGGCTCCGGCTGGCTGGGCCACCCGATCTCCTTTGTCCGCAAGACGCGTCAACCCGCACCTGTACAGAGGACGTTCAGCGTGACTCCCATCGACGAGGGCGGCCCGTGGCAGATCGATTTCCTCAACGCCTACCTCGACCACCTCCTCGCGACGCTGCCCATCGATCCGGACCGCGTCTACGTCGAAGGGCACAGTCTGGGGGGGATGGCAACCTGGGAATGGGCGCTCGACAATCCTGAACGGTTCGCCGCCATTTCGCCGCGAGCGGGCCGGGGCGAACCGTTCCGCGCCATCCGGCTGAAGAACATTCCCGCCTGGGTCATCCACGGCGCCAATGATGACGTCGTCCCGAACGCCTTCTCCGATCAGATGGTGACGGCGCTGCAGTCCTGCGGTGCGAGCGTCCGCTATTCGGTGCTCAAGGGCGTCGAACACAACATGCCCGCCGACCTCGATGAGGAGCAGGTCATCGACTGGTATTTGCGCCAGACCCGGAGCCATGCGCCCCCTCCGCCCGACCCTACGGAAACCCTGCACCTCGGTCCCGCTGGATTCTCCCCATGGGAAGTCATCACGAGTCCCGGCGGCGCGTTCTTGGAATCGCCGTCGCTGCAGACGCCCGACGAAAGGACGCTCCTGGCTGCGACACAGCGGATGTTTCAGCAGGCCCATTGCAGCGGCGAACTCGTCGCCTCACCGGTCGAGCTGGTGATGGACCTGCAGACGCAAGCGACCCATGTGCGGCTGGCGGTTCCCCGCACGCTGCGAACGGCCGCGCCGGCCGATCCCACCACGGTGAATGCATCCCCGGGCAAATACGTCCGGTTCTATTTCCGCGGACAGATCAAGGACGCGCTCGCTCATCTGGCTGCGGTCGGGACGGAAGTCAGTACGGCCGGACTGCGCCCGACAGTAGGAACCGTGTGGATCACGCCGCTGTCGCTATGGTACAACACGCCCGGATTCATCGCCGAATATCGGATGGCGCTCCAATGATGGCGGAGCCGATTGTCGCGGCGGTTTCCAGGTCGGACATCGCTGAAACGTTGAAAGGCTGAAACCGGAGGTGGCTTTCGCAATCTCATGGTGCGACGGAGACGGTCTGGCCTCTCATTCGGGCGCCACTCGCTCACGCTCGCAGCCACGCACCGCTGGCCGTCCCGCGACCTTTGTAACGTATTACGTTACCTCCGTGGTTCGGACACTGGCGATTTCGGGTCCACCTGCCGGTGCCTGCAATTACGGGATCCGCTCGCGGGCGTTTGCAGCCACCCGGAGCCACTCGCTCACGCTCGCAGCCACGAGGAACCACTCGCTGGAGCTCGTGGCCGCGAGCTCCACCGGCTCAATCCAATTCGATCTCCACGTCGAACCCGACCTCGAACAGGCGTTGCCAGGGCAGATGAATGTTCGCGACGCGCACGTCGCGCACCAGGCCGGACGACACGAACACGTCGCGCCAGCCGGTCGCCGCCTGGCCCAGGTGGCACCGAACGCTGTCCGCGACCGCGGCCGCGCGGTCATCGGGCAGTCGCTCCATCGTCGGGGCGAGGCCGAGGGCCGGCAGATCCTCGATCATGCACCGCGTGCGTTCGCGGGCCTGATACAGGTCATCGTCGAGGAATCGGCGGGACAAGAACGCCAGGTGCGCGGCCCGCTGGTCGGGGGTCGCGCCGCCGCGCAACGCCAACACGCGGATGATCGACTGGGCGAGCACGGTGCCAAGGGTGTTCCCAGCCGTGTTCCAGCCTCCGTAGGCCGCCAGCGTCGCGACCTCCGGACATTGCCGCAATTGATCGCAGAGGAGCAGATCGGCGGCGTTGACAAACGCGACGTCCGCCAGCGCGACCGGACGGCCGGAGGCCAGTTCACGGCGGAGTGCGCGGACAAACTCCTCGGGGCTGCGATGCGGCGATTCCATCTCGCGACGGGTCGCTCGAAAACCCTCGGTGGACGCAAAGGCGTCAAGCCAGGAGCGGTATTCGATCGCGGTGTTCGAGCGCACCACATCGAGCCCCTGCCGGATGATCCACTGGCTGTCGCCATTGCCCTGGCGCGCGGCCGGGGCGTTCACAAACAGAGTCAGATCGGCCTCCTGCGGCGAATCCGCCACGATCCCTTCCAATGGGGCGAGATGGGCCTTCAGGAGTTCATGCACCGGACGGTCCTCGTACGCCGTGACGACCGTCGGGCCGGTCACGCCGGAATAGCGGGGCCACACGCGCGGCGCGAACCCGGCCTTCCGGCAGACAAAACGGGCGAGCAGGAGGCAGCCGATCTCGTCGGCGCCCGGATAGGTGATGGCCCGGCGGGTGAGACCCTTGGCGCGGATCAGCGACTGCAGGCAACGCGCCTCAGCGATGTTCCAGCCGTAGTCGGCGGTGTCGTCTTGGGGAATGACCAGATAGTCGAAGACTCCATCGCCGAGCCACTCGATCATTGCGCGGTTGACGGCGTGATTCCGCGCCCGACCACGCCGGTAGTCGTCGTACACCTCCTCCGAAATCTCCGTCCGCAACCTGCGGCACTCCGCGCCCTCGGCCGGCGAGGCGTCGCCCGCCTCCGATTTGTGCTCGAGCAATGACAACCGAAACATCCGGCTTCCCCACATCGCCCAATAGGGTTTCTCCTCCTCGCCCGAATTGGCCCGGCAGATGCGGAGCAGCACGCTGGAAGCGAGGATGGGCAGGTCGGGCCGGGAAGCTTTCAACGTCCGCAGGATTCCCAGGCGCGCGAGCACGGCCGCCGTCGGCTCCGAGGATGTGCGCGAGGGAATGAGTCCGCCATAGGCCAGCGTATCAATCGCCACGATGACGCCGTTAGCTTGCGGAGCCGTTCGAGCCAGCCAGTCGACCAACTCGGCATGACGGCTGGCCCGCCAGGGGTTGCCCAGCCATTCGCGCGGAGGCAACTGGACTTCCATGCCGGCCGCCCGAGCCAGGTATCGCGGATAATCGTAGGTCACCGGGCGATCATCCATGGGCAGGATGGCGAGACAGGTCATCGGGGATTCTCCTCTGTAAATGCGAGCGGGGCGGTTGGCGCAGCGTCGATGACCTGCGCGTTTTAAACGGGAGGCGAGCCAGGCACGGAGACCTCCGTGCTCCGCAGTTTTTCGAACTCACGCATGCAAAGAAATAGGCCTCGCGGGACGTGAAAACAGCCCTTCCATTTTCCACCTTTCAGGGACAGAAGGACCTCCCCGCGGCGGTCAAGATACCCAAACCATTCCCCGAATTCGGGATCGGGGAAGCGAGCCCAGGCATAGGAGTGGACCCGTTCGAACCAGTCCCAACAGGTTCTCTGTCCGGTGAGCCGCCACCCTTTCAGCAGCGCAACGAGGGTCTCCATATGCACCCACCACAGCTTCTGGTCCCATTCGAGCTGCTGTGGAGGATGTCCCTGTGCATCCCGGAAGTAGAAGATGCCACCCTGCTCCTGATCCCAGCCAAATTCGAGGGTGTGCAGCGCCACTGCGACCGCCCTTTCGATCAGGCCCCGGTCGCCCCGGCGTTCAGCGATGTCCAGGAGAAACCACATCGCCTCGATGCCGTGGCCGGGGTTGATCACGCGCCCCTCGAAACAGTCCAGCCGGCCGCCGTCCGGGGCGACGTTTTCGTGGAGGAGCATCCGGCGCTCGTCCAGGAAGAGCGAGAAGACCTCGTGGACGCAGGTGTCGATCGCCTGATTGAAGGCGGCCGGATCGAGCAGCCACTCCAGTTCCAGCGTGAGATTCGCCAGGATCATCGGCAGCGCCAGGGACACCATCGGCCGCGTTCCGGGGACCGCCTTGCTGTATTTGCCTTTTGGATTCGTCTTCCGGCGCAGGATGTTCCGGTAGGTGTCGTGCGCGATCTGCCGGGCTTCGTCATCCCCCGCAGCCAGCGCGTACTGGCTGAAGGCCATCGCCGCGAAGCAATCGGAAAAGATGTTGCAGGGCTGGATCAGGGGGCGACCCTCCTGCGTCAGGCTGAAGTACCAGTTTCCCTCGGCATCGCGGCCGTGCCGGCGGAGAAACTCCGCGCCCTGCCGCGCCACCTCGAGCCACGAATCACGTTTCTCCATCCGGTTGCAGAGCACGGAAAACATCCACACCTGCCGCGCCTGGAGCCAGAGGAATTTGTCCGTATCGTAGACCGAGCCGTCGCGGGCCAGGCACGTGAAATAGCCGCCGTGCTCTCGATCCAACGAATGTCGTTCCCAAAAAGGCAGGACATCGCCTAACAGCGCGTCGCGGTAGTGCCGCTCCAGTTCGGAAATCGTCGTGCTCATGATCGCATATGAATAGAACTCCACGCCTTGATGCCAGTCCGGCTCGCATGATGCAACCCTGCTTCGACCGGCCGGAAGTACCTGCCGCCCGTGAGGTGGCCGTGGTGGCACGGGCGGCCTGCCGGCCGCAGCGCCCGGGCGAAGGCTGGTCCCGCCCTTGTTCCATGATCAACATTTAGCCATGGGCGAGACGCCCATGCCACGTTCGGAGGAATCTCCGGACGTGGGCGGGGCGCCCGAGCCGCGTCGAACCACCGAAATTCGCCGATCCACAAGCTTTCTTTCGGCGTCCCCGGCGAGTTGACCCAAAGCCTCCGCGACCTCATCATGGCTCCGTCCACCGACAACAGGGAACCGGTTAAAATTATGCGACCCAATCTTGATTCGATCCAGAGCGTCTCAGATTCTTGCACAGTGCGGACCAATGGCGGACGAGGCTCCCGCCGCACCGCGTCCGCCATTCGACTCCCTGGAAGGCGGCGGTCCCTCGCCTCCAAATGCACCAACAGCACTGAGTGCCAAGCGCCCTCCACGCCATGGGCGAAGATCGCTGACGCTATGTTCCTCTCCCCACACGCGAGGCTCGGTCGCTTTCTCCCTGGCATTTTCCTGACGATCGCAGTAGCAGCCGACCTCGGAAGCTCCCTGTGTGCGGCGCCGGAACATGGAGTTTACGAATTGCCCGCCGCAAGGGTCACCAAGTGGAACCCGGGCGTCCCCGGGGGGATTCCCGCCTACACCGCCATAGCGGCTACAATCGAGGCCGCCACTTACGGCAATGGCTCGATCGATGCGCGGGCGGCCATCCAAGGTGCGCTCGACGACGCCGGCGACGCGGCGCGCGACGGCATTGGCCGGGTCGTCGCCCTTTCGGCCGGCACATTCTCGATCTCGGGCGAACTCTATCTGCCGAGCCGGGTCGTTCTGCGCGGCGCGGGCCCGGACTCCACGCGCCTCGTCGCCACCGGCAACAACCATCCGCTGTTCGTGATCGGTCCTTCGCTCCTGGCACGCCCGGGCGACAGCAACGCCAATGCGCCGAGCCATCCTACCGTGTCCAGCGAAGTGAAACCGGCCGCACTGCCGGATCTCACCACGGATCTTCTTGTGACGGGAGTCAAGGGCGCCTGCTCCGTCCAGGTTGCGAATCCCGCCGGCTTCGCGGCCGGCCAACTCGTCGACATCGACGAAACGACCGACAACCTCCGTTCCCAATGGAACCCCATGAAGCATCCGCCGGGGGCCGGACGCAATTGGTTTTGCCGCGAGGACAGGCCGATCGCGCAGATTCTCGAGATCGCGTCGGTCAATGGAAACACACTAACGTTCAATACGCCTCTCCACATCGACTTTCGGGCGTCCCAGTCCGCCCAGCTCAGCCGGTTCAACGTCGCGCCAGTCTGGTTCTCCGGCCTGGAGGAACTGCGCGTCTCCAGCGGCCGCAACGGCAACATCCAGCTCAATCTTGCCGCGTGCTGCTGGGTGCGACACGTCGAGAGCGACGACTCCTATGGCTCCTGCATCTCCTTTCGCCAGACCTACCGTTGCACCGTGCGCGACAGCTACCTGCACGACTCCTATTACTACAACAACGGCGGCGCCGGCTACGGCCTCGACGTGACGTTTGCGTCGTCCGACAACCTCATCGAGAACAACATTTCGATCCGCTTCAACAAGGTCATCAACTGCCGGGCCAGCGGCGGCGGCAATGTGATCGCCTATAATTACATGGACGACGGGGCGATGAACTCGGAGCCAACCTGGATCGAGACCGGGCTCCAGGCATCGCACTACCCGACCCCGCACTTCGAACTCTTCGAGGGCAACTACTGTTTCAACATGGACGGAGATTTCACGGAAGGAAACGCGATCGACATCACGTTTTTCCGGAATGAATCCTCCGGCCTGCGGCGGAACACGCCGCGATTCCTCTTCGACACCCAGAGCCGCCGGATGGCCGCGGCCATGAAGGGCCATTACTGGTACAACTTCGTTGGCAATGTCCTCGGCTACGCGGATATGAAGCCCACGCCGCCCGATGGCTGGGTCTACGAGGGCGCGCCACCCTGGCCCGACACGCCAATCACGGTCTGGCGGATCGGCTACTGGAACCAGGATCCAAAGGCGCTGGATCCGATGGTCGGGGAGACGATCATTCGCGACGGCAATTTCGATTTCGTAACCGCGTCCGTGCACTGGCACCAGACGCCGGGGTTCGCCGGCACACTGCCTGATTCGCTCTACCTTTCGGCCAAGCCGCCGTTCTTCGGCAACAACCCCTGGCCCTGGGTCGACCCACTCGGGCCGACGAAGACGTTTGCCCTGCCGGCCAAGGCGCGCTACGACGCCGGAAAACCCAACGGCTGACGCTATAATTCGACATGCTGCAGTTGCGACGGAATCCACTCGGCGTTTCGACAGGCTCAAGGCCCCGAGCGTGTCGAGGGGCTCACGCTCGCGGCTACCAGGAACGGAAGCCGCAACCGCGGAATCCCGGATCATCCAGACGGTGCCAGCGTCCCCTCCTCAATCCGACAAAAACATTACCATGAACCTGCGAATCTGCATGATCGGCTGCGGCGGCTTTGCCCGTTTGTGCCACGGGCCATCCCAGCGACGAATTGCCGCAGCCAATCCGGGCCTGCAGCTCGCCGCGTGCTGCGACACTGACGCGACCCGGGCGAAGGAATACGCCGAAGCGTTCGGCTTTGCCCGCCACTACACCGACTCTTTTGCGATGCTCTCCGCGGAACAGCCGGATGCGGTGGTGATGGCAGTCCCGCCGGCATTTACCTGCCGCGCCGCGAGCGCCGTACTGGAACCCGGCTTCCCCCTGCTGCTGGAAAAGCCCCCGGGGATCTCCCTGGCGGAATTGGAACAGTTGATCGCCGCCGCTACCGCCGCCGCGGCTCCGGTTCAGGTCGCTTTCAATCGCCGTTACATGCCTGTGATGAAAAAGGCGCGAGAGATCCTCGACGCCCATTTTCCCCCTGCCTCGGTGAGCCGGATTGACTACGCAATGATCCGGTTCGATCGATGGGACGCCGATTTTTCGACTACAGCGGTCCACGCCATCGATGCGGCGATTTCATTGGCGCGCAGTCCGTTTGTCGCCGTCGACCTGCGCTATCAAAAACAGATGCAGGGCGACCGGGAATCGGTGAACGTCGTCATCAATGCGGAATGCGCTTCCGGCTGCCGGGTCTCAATAATCATCCAACCGGTCGCGGGGCGCAACGCCGAATGGGCCAACGTTCACGCCGTCGGTCAGTCGCTGATGATCAATATACCCGCCTCCCCGTTGTCCGGCGACGTCGCCTCGCTCGACCATTGGCGAGGCAATACGGTCGTCGCGTCCTACGCCGATGACGCCCGCGATGTCGGCGAACGTTTCGGCATCCTGGGCGAGACCGAAGCATTCCTTGAAGCGGTCCGCGCCGATGCGGGCGTTCACCCGAACCTCCTTGAATGCCGCCAGCAGGTAGCGTTGATGGAGGCCATTCGCCTCCGCCAACCCGGTCCCGCCCATCTCGCGCCAACCCGCCCTTGATTCCATCCGAACACACTGCCTCATGACCATCAGCCTTCACCCTGCTCGCCCATTTCTCGCTGGTTTCGCCACTGCTCTCGCCGGTCTGTTTTGCGGGAACGCTAACGCCTCCGTCCCAAACGCAGCGGATTCCGCGCCCTACGACTCCGTCAATCTCTTCATCGGCACCACGGCGGGCGGGAACACGTTTCCGGGTGCGACCCTGCCCTTCGGCATGATGCAGTGGGGACCGGACACGCGCGGGGACGGCTGGTATCACTACGAGGACCATTCGATCCGCGGCTTCAGCCTCACGCATATCAGCGGGGCGGGTTGCCCGATCTTCGGCGATGTCCCGATTCTGCCTTGGATCGGGGAAGTGACCGGGCGCGGCTCGCCGCGGGAATGGTCGCTCGCGTTCTCCCATGATCGCGAGCAGGCGCATCCGGGATTCTACGCCGTGACTTTCGACAATGGCATCGCCGCGGAAATCACGGCTGCGGCCCGGGCTGGAATCGGTCGTTTCACTTTCCCTTCCGGCGCGATCCGCACGCTGCTCATCAAGGCCGGCGACAGCGCCACAGGCGACGACCCCAAACGCAAGGATGACGTGACGCAGGTCGAAATACGCGCTCCGGACCTGGTGGTCGGAACCGTCCACAGCGGCGGCTTCTGCGGTTTACCGGGCAACTATACCCTCCATTTCGTCCTGAAGTTCTCCCAACCGTTTACGTCCTCTGGCACCTGGACCGATGCCGTCGTGCCGGGAAATGCGGCGGCCACGGGCCCGAAGGCGGGCGCCTATGTTTCATTCCCGGCCGGGACGGATCCGCTGACGGTGAAGGCCGGACTCTCGTTCGTCAGCATCGACAATGCAGCGGCGAATCTCGCCTCCGAGATCCCCGACTGGGATCTGGCGGCGGTCCGCGCCGCCGCCAGACGAAAATGGGAGAGCGTGCTGGCCGCGGTCTCCGTGGGCGGAGGTACGCCTGAACAGCGGAGCATCTTCTACACAGGACTGTACCACATGCTGCTTTCTCCAAACCTGTTCAGCGATGCGAATGGCGATTATGCCGGTTTCGACGGCGCCGTCCGGCGCCTGAACTCGCGCGAGGCGCAGTACGCGAACTTTTCGGACTGGGACATTTACCGCGACGTCATCCAACTCGACGCCCTCCTCTTTCCGGAGGAAACCAGCGAGATGATCCAGTCGCTGGTGCGCGACGCGGAGCAGAGCGGCTGGCTTCCGCGCTGGCCGGTGGCCAACGACGTCAGCTACGTGATGGGCGGAGATTCGCCCGCTATCGTGGTCGCCGAGGCCTACGCATTCGGCGCGCGTTCATTCGACACGCGGACGGCGCTGCAGTTCATGCTGAAAGGCGCCACGCAGCCCGGGATCGGTCCGCACAATGGATCCCAGCGGCCCGGCTTGGCCGACTATCTGAGCAAGGGCTATATTCCAGTCGGGAGCGACAACGAAGCCAGTGCTTCCATCACCCTTGAGTACGCCAACGCCGATTTTGCGATCTCGCGATTCGCGGCGGCGCTTGGCGACCAGGAGCAAGCGGCGAAGCTGCTCCATTCATCCCAGAACTGGCGAAACCTGCTGGACCCGGAGACCGGGTTCATCCGGCCGCGCACCCAGGATGGCAGATTCCTCGGCGGTTGGGATCCCGACCATCTGAAGCCGCGCCATACGAATTGGGATAAAGACGACCAGCTCGGTTTCGAGGAAGGCAGCACTTGGCAGTACACCTGGATGATTCCGTACAACTACGCCGGCCTGTTCGAGTCGCTGGGCGGAGACCAGCATGTCGTGCCCAAACTCGACCAGTTCTTCACGAAGCTCAACGGCTGGGCGCTTCCGAACTTCACGGTGACCAACGAACCGGATTTCTGCGCGCCCTACGCCTACCTCTGGACCGGGAGCCCGTGGAAGACCGCGGAAGTCATCGACCGCGTGCGCCGCGAGACGTTCACCACGAAGCCCGACGGCCTTCCCGGCAACGACGACCTGGGCGCCACGTCCGGCGTCTATGTGTGGAATGCGCTCGGACTGTACCCCGTGATCCCCGGTGTCGGCGGCCTGGCGCTCGGAACGCCGCTGTTTCCACGGGCGGTTGTGCGGCTGGGAAACGGCGGCACGCTGGAGATCCTCGCGCAAGGCGAAGGAATCTACGTGCAATCGGTGAAGCTGAACGGCCAGCCCTACGCCAGCACCTGGCTGCCGTTGGATGCACTTTCGGCGGGTGTAAACCGCCTGGAATTCACGCTCGGAACCCAGCCGGGGAAAACCTGGGGAACCAACCGCGCAGTTCGGCCTCCATCGTTTGACGACTCTGCAAAACCGTAGCCGGCATCCCCGTGGCCGCGAGCGCAAGCGAGCGGTTCCAGATCATCGCATCTTCCCCGCATTCCCCACACCGACCGCAGATCCAGCCCTCGGACCAATCTAAAACCAAGCGGACTTGCCCCTGCGGAACCCTGCCGGCGCTCTCGCCAGCCATTACTCGAGGACCGCAAGAAACTTGATCACGTTGGCGATGTGGTTGTCGACCGGAATGCCGAGATGTTCGCAGCCGGTGTAGATCGTGGTGCGATCAACCTTCGCTGCAAACGCAGGTTCCTTGACCTTCTTCTTGATCGAACTGGCCTTCATCTCGCCGTAGCGCACGGGATTCAGTTTCCGATAGGCGTAGAAGATCCCGCAGAGTTCGTCGGTCGCCAGCAGCGCGGCGGCGAGTTTCGTGCGCGGCGGCGTGGAAAAACCGTGATAGCCGCAGGCGTGCGCTTCGACGGCATGGATCAGATCCTCCGGATAGCCCCATTCCTTGAACCATCGCAACGACTCGGCCGGGTGCGTGTCCGGGTGCTTTTCGAAATCGAGGTCGTGGAGCAGTCCGGTGACAAACCAGAGCTGCGGTTCGGCCTGAAACAGCAGCGCATAACCTTCCAGCGCCGTCGCGACCATGCGGGCATGATGGCGCTGGTAGTCGTCGGTGACGTGCTGTTCGAGGAGCTGGCGTGCTTCGTCCTTGGTCGGGAGGGGCATGGGTGGTCGGAGAGTACAGAGTATGAAACCTCGTTTCGTTCGATGAAAGTTAAGGGGCCGGAGGCCGCGAGTCGAGCCCCCTGCGCCCAGCCCCCGCACGCCCCAACGTCTTGATCGCATGAAACGGGGACAGACCCGATCTGCCGCCATGGGGATAGGCCCGATTTGCAGTTCCCAACCGCCGGGTCTCCCCGCCAAACTCGGGCTGCTCTCGCCTCCAAGCTAGGTAACGTAATACGTTACCAAACCGGCATCTCCGACCCCGCCTTTCGTAACGTAATACGTTACAAAGATCGTTGGGAACAACGGTCGCATTCTCAACAATCGCCCTGTGTTCTGCCTATGCGGCGACGCGCCCTCTGGGACTTGGTCCAACCGGGGAAGGCAGGATCACACCCGGGCGCCCGCTGGGAACTCCCGCTCACGGGACGGCGTCCGCCACGGATAGTGGTTCGACTTGCAGCCATGTCCGCCGGCGCGACGATTCCATGCCTTTCTCGGCCAATTGAACGCCTTTGGCGCCTTCGAGCAGCGTCCAGCGAAACGGTTCGTCGCCGACGACATGCCTGAGGAACAGTTCCCATTGCACCTTGAAGGCGTTTTCACAACGCGTCGTGTCTGGCAGTTTCTGCCAGCCCGCGAAGAAACTGATCGGTTGCTCGATATCGGGATTCCAAACGGGAACGGGTGTGTCCGCGGCGCGCTGAACCCAGCAATCACGCAGGCCGGCCACGGCGGATCCGTCGGTCCCGTCGACTTGAATCGTGAGAAGATCGTCCCGGCGCACCCGCACGCACCACGAGCTGTTGAAATTCAGGATGATGCCGCTGTCGGTCTCAAATGTCGCATACGCGGCGTCGTCCGCCGTGCAGCGGAAAGGCCGGCCCTGCTCATCCCGTCTTTCGGGGATGTGAGTGGCGCAGACACAGGAGACCGCCGTCACGTTGCCGAATAGATTGTCGATGACGTACCGCCAGTGGCAGAGCATGTCGATGGTCATGCCGCCGCCGTCTTCCTTGCGGTAGTTCCACGACGGGCGCTGCGCGGGCCGCGAAACGCCGTCGAACACCCAGTAGCCGAATTCGCCGCGAACGGATAGAATCCGGCCGAAGAAGCCGGAATCGATGAGCTCCTTCAGCCTTCGAAGCCCGGGAAGCCAGAGCTTGTCCTGCACGACTCCATTCTTCAGTCCAGCCGCACGGCATTCCTCAAAGAGAGCGACAGCGGTCGCCGTATCGAGCGCCGTCGGTTTCTCGCAATAGATCGCTTTGCCAGCAGCGATTGCCTTGCGCACCCCTTCGACGCGCCGATCCGTGGTCTGCGAATCGAAGTAAATCCGGTTGAATGGGTCGCGCAGCGCGGCGTCAAGATCGGTCGTGAACCGCGCGACGCCGTGGGTCTGGGCCAGCGCTTTGACCTTATCCGGGGTGCGGCCCACCAGGATCGGGTCCGGAATCACGACATCGCCGTTGGCCAGACGCACCCCGCCCTGCTGGCGGATCGCGAGAACCGACCGGACCAGATGCTGGTTGGTCCCCATGCGTCCGGTGACGCCGTTCATGATAATGCCAATGGAGTTTTCTTTCATGGAGGGAACTGGTTGAATAGACAACCGGGCCGGGCAGTTGAAAGCGTGCTCAGGCGTGCGCGAGATAGGCCGCCTTGATCGCCTCGAGATAATGCCCCTGATCAGAGGCCCAGAGGCGGCGGGAAAAAATCTCGACCTCGTGGAAACCGCCGAATCCGGCGCCTTCGATCCAACCTCGAATCTGGCGGACCGGGATGCAGCCCTCCCCCATCAGACCGCGATCGTCGAGGAAATCGGTCGTGGGCGTCCGCCAATCACAGACATGGAAGGCGAAGAGCGTGCCCTCGACCCCGCAGGCGGCGATGTCCTCGGGCAAACGGTCATCCCACCAGGTATGGTACACATCGATGGCAATGCCAAGCCAGGGGGAGCGGAGCTGGCCGCAGATTGTCCGGGCCTGCCCCACCGTGTTCACGGCCGAGCGCTCGGCGGAATACATCGGATGGAGCGGCTCGATGGCGAGTCTGACCCGGGCGGCGGCGGCATGCGGGAGCACCGCAGCGATGCCCTCAGCAATCTGCTTTCGCGACTCCGCCAGCGGCTGGCCGGGCACGGCGCCACAGACCAGGACGATGAGCGGCGCGCCCAGAGCCGCGGCCTCGTCAATGCAACAGCGATTCTCGTCAATCGCCTCGGCGCGCCGTTCCGCCGTGGCCGCCGGGAAAAACCCGCCCCGACAAAGCGACACGATGGACAGACCATGGTCGCGGATCAGTTGGCCGGCCGCGGCGACGTCGCGCCCCGCCAGCGCCTGGCGCCAGACGGTAATCCCTTTCACTCCGGCCCGGGAGTACCGCGGGACCGCCTCCTCCAGTGACCACGGCTTCGTGGTCATGGTGTGAATACAGAGGCGGGAGAAATTGTTCGGCGGACCGGGCATGGTGATGGACGGCTCAAAAGCCAAAGAACGTGTAGTAGGGTTTTCGTTCCGCCATTTGCAGCAGGAGCAGCCCAAGCTCGCGCAAATGATAGTCGCCCCACAGGCCAGATTCGCCGCACGGGATCTTCCGGTTTTTTGGAACGTAGTCCCAGCCGTTGGGGCGGTGATAGACCGTGTGGAGCAGGAGTCCCTGGTGGCGGGGCGAAACCGATAGGTAGGGCTCCCGCAGGATTGTCCGGGCGACGGTCAGGCCGGCCGCCGAATAGTGAGCGCCCAACTGGCCCTGCTTCTTCGAATTGAGGTAGTGACCGAGACGGACAAGGCCTTGGGCCGCGATGGCGGCCGCAGAACTGTCGACCGGCTCACGGTCGTTGAAGGGGTCGGCAGGGTAATCAAGGTAATCGCCGAGATCACGAAGTCCGGGAGCGCCCGTGTCCCAGTAAGGCACTCCATCGGTTGGCGTCTTTTCGATATAGTAGTCGGCGGTGACCCGGGCGGCTTTGAGAAAATGGGCGATGAAGCCAGCCTTCCGTCCGTGGGGTTCGAACTCATTTTCCGGCAGCGTCTCGAGGAATTCCAGCTGCTCGGCGTAGCCGCAAAGGATCCATGCCAGCCCGCGGGTCCACGTGGTGAATGGCGAATACCCCTGCTGGGAGTTCGGGCATCGGTAGGAGCCATCGTTCAAGTTGAAGATCGACTCGTGGGCGACGCGCCCGCGGACGTCGTAGCAGTCGCGCCCACGGCCATAGAAGACGTTAAAGCGCGCGGTGGTCTCGGCGTGCTGCAGGAGCCGCCCGAGGAGGGAGATCGGCCGGTCCCCTTCTCCCAGCAACACGTGGCCCAACATGTGCGACAGCGCCAGGGAACGAAGTGAGCGGATGGTATCGGCAAAGAGCGAATGCGGGCCGTTAAAGGAGAAAATATAGCCCAGGTTCCCAGGGAGGGCGGTCCAGCGCGCGGCCTGGACGGCGCCGGATACCCTGAGTGCCAGTTCATAGAAACGGATTTCACCTTCAGGCACGGCGATCCGACCCGCCTTGGCGAGATGGTAGAGGTTGGCGTAGGTTGAGACATTGTTGAAACCGTGGTCATGCACGCCGACATGGCTCACATGCCGCCCCATGTGGTCGAGCGTGCCCTTGCGACCGATGGAAAGGGCGCGGCGGTCACCGGTGGCGGCAAATTGCAGGATCGCGGATCCAAACTGAAACCCTTGCGTCCATTCGGTCCAACCTCGCGACGTGTACCGGCCAGCGGCCGTGAAAACCGGCGCGCCCAGACGGGGATCCCAGCTTTTTTGCAACGCAAAGATCTTTTGGGCGGAGACCTCAAAGAGACGCTCCACGTCTGCACGAAGAGTTTCAGGAGTCAGCGAGCTATCGATCCGGATCATCAGGGTAACAAGGATTCGATGCGGAGAAGAAGGCTTCGTTACAGGCGGCGGAGGTTCAAGCCTCCGTCGATCGGGATCACCGCGCCGGTTGAAAACGGGAAGTGCCCGTCGATGATCGAACGCGCTGCCAGACCTACATCGGCCGCGTTTCCCCACCGATTCTGCGGCACCAGGCCGCTCGCGATGAGCGTGTCGTATTTCTTCCGGACGCTCGCCGTCATGTCGGTGGCCATGGTGCCGGGGCGCAACTCGACAACTTGAATCCCGTCGGCCGCCAGTCGCGCCGCCCAAAGTTGCGCGGCCATCGAAAGCCCGGCCTTCGAGATGCAGTAATCGCCGCGGTTGACGGATGCAGTATCGGCCGAGACTGACGTGACGAAAATCACTTTGAAGCCGCCCTGCAACCGGGGAGCGGGCTTTTTTGTGAGCCAATAGGCTGCGACAACCTGCGTCAGAAAGTACGGTCCCTTGAGGTTGATGCTGATCAGCTGGTCAAACGACGCTTCCGTGGCCACGGTCAGGTCGGCCCGCACCGCGGGCGCGATGCCTGCGTTGTTCACGAGCGCATCAATGCGGCCGAACTTCTCCAGAACCTCCGCCACCATACGACAACGATCGGCCGTGGAACTGATGTCCGCCTGGATCGGAATGAATTCCTGTCCTCGCGATTTGGCCGCCCGCCGGCATAGTGTTACTGTTTCCCCGGCTTCCTGACGGTTCCCGACATAGTTGACCGCGACCGAACAACCTCCGGCGGCCAGTTGCAGGGCGATGCCGCGACCGAGTCCGCGCCCAGCACCGGTCACCAGAACCACCGCAGCCGAGGAGGAAGAGATCTTCACCGGGACAATTTACGCCAGAAACGCTTGAACACGTGAGGATTTTTTCGCTGCCAAGTAGGACATTGTCGGCATAGTCTATCTGACAAATGCCCCCCTTCCGTTCGTTGCTGATTGAGCGAATCGACATACGGATGCCGGGATTGCGCATTATGACTTTCGCCGTGCACCGGCATCTGCCCGAACATTCCCCGGTCAACCCTCATCGACATCCGTGGAGCCAGATCCTCCTCTATTTGAGCGGGCGGGGGCGCCAGGTATTCGAAGATGAAACCGCCCAGGTGGAACCCGGCACGCTGGTCGCGTTGCCACCCCGGATACTGCATGCGTTCCAGCGCATTTCCGGCCGCACGCCCTTGTGTCTGATAATCGATTTTCGCATGCGCGGCGCACGGCGGCAGCGGGCGGTCGTCTGCAGTGTGAATCGTTCGGAGCTGGCTCAGATCCGGCAGCAATTGGCTCACTTGATCAAGTTGCATGACGAGGAAGCGCATCTCCCGATTGCCGGTAGTTCCAGAGGCTGTCCGAAAGTGGCGCAGACTTCCCAGCCCGCATCATCGTCAATCGGGAGATGTGCCCATGTCGAGGCAAGCGAACCCTTGCGCCTGGAGAGCGCCACGGTGATTTTGCAGCTGCTCCTCATGTTGCTTCGCGCCGCCGGCTGGTTGGATCGGATGCCTCTGCTGTCTGGCAACGACACCGGTCCGGCGCTGCGTCGGCTGTTGACGAAAATGGAGCCAATGTCTCCGCTGGCGCAAGTCGTGCAGCAGAGCGGCTACAATCGGGACCACTTGAATCGGTTGGTCAAAAAGGAGACCGGACTCACGCTAGGTCAGCTCCGGACGAAACAACGACTCGCAAAAGCCAAGGAGCTTCTCTCCGGCGGCGTGCGCGTGGGAGATGCCGCAGCCGCAGTGGGATTGCCGGATCAAAGCTATTTCGCCCGTTGGTTTCGACGCCAAACCGGTCAGTCGCCTTCGCGCTGGAATCGACGGAGCGTGGGGTGAACGTTGTGCCCATTGCGCGACGACTCGGCGGAGACTGAGCGTACAAAGCCAGAAGTCTTTTTGCCATGCCATGGGTCACAGGCAACAAGGCAAAGAGGCGGCGGGTGCCTGCGCGCTGACGGCGATACGAAAAAACGCTTCCCATCTCGAACATCTTGCTGAACGTCGCATGGATTCCTTCCATGCCGCCTTACGCTTTGGACGGCGCGCAATCTAATTGACCGCATTCGCGTCAATGGGTCAGAACATTGCTTTCCCTTCTCGATCGGAAAATTCTCCCTGCTTACCACCGCTCCCATGAGAAAGACCCTTCTACTCGCAACCTTGTGTCTGACGGCAACGGCCTTCCCCCAGAAATTTGACGGTCTGGCGCTGACCCCTCCGATGGGGTGGAATTCATGGAACACCTTCGCCGCCAACATCGACGAAGATCTGATCAAGGGGACCGCCGATACGATGATCGCCAATGGCATGCGCGACGCCGGCTATGTATACATCGTTGTCGACGACTGCTGGGAATCCATGGAACGCGATGCCAATGGAAACATCGTCGCGGACCCGAAGAAATTCCCCCATGGGATGAAGGAACTCGGAGACTACATTCATAGCAAAGGATTCAAATTCGGCATTCATAATTGCGCCGGCACCCTTACTTGCGGTGGCTACCCCGGTGGACGCGGCCACGAATTTCAGGATGCACTCAAATACGCCTCGTGGGGCGTCGACTTCCTGAAGTATGACTGGTGCAGTCACGGCACGGCCGACGCCCGCGAGACCTACAAGACCATGCGCGATGCCATCCATGCTGCCGGCCGGCCGATGGTTTTCAGCCTCTGCGAATGGGGTCAGAACAAGCCTTGGGAATGGGCGCAGGACGTGGGGCACATGTGGCGGACCACGGGCGACATCATGGCCGGCTATGACAGCCGCCAACGATGGGAGAGCGGATGGAAGCTGATCCTCGATCTGCAATACACCTTGGTGACCAATGAAGGCCCAAATGGAATCGCCCAATACGCCGGACCAGGCCACTGGAACGATCCCGATATGCTCGAGGTGGGCAACAAGGGCCTGACCCTGGCCGAATCGCGGGCGCATTTCAGCCTGTGGTGCATCATCGCGGCGCCGTTGATTGCTGGCAATGACATACGCCACATGTCGAAAGAAGTGCACGACATCCTGACCGACAAGGACGTCATCGCCATCGACCAGGATTCACTCGGCAAGGAGGGCTGGCGGTTTAGGGCGGAGACCGGCCGGGAAATCTGGGTCCGGGAACTTGCAGGCAATGAGCTGGCCATCTGTGTGCTCAACACCGGGGCAACCGCCGCCGACATGACGACCGATTGGTCGGCAATTTCAGTCCTCAAAGGCGATTACACTGTGCGCGATGTCTGGGCGAAGAAAGACCTCGGCACCACGCGCACGCCGCGAACCGACCATGTGGAATCACACGACGTGATGTTGTTCCGGCTCACTCCGGTGAAATAGACGTTCGGCGGACTGCGGAGTCCAGGCGGCAATTTCAGCCAAGGGTCCACTCCAGTGAGACTTTTGCATGGCCCGCGCTGCCGCTCCCCCGCTCGTTGACCCGAAAATCAGTGATGGGCAACTGCTCCACGGCATCGAGGATGAAGTGCACGATATGACCGGCCGGCACCCACTCGCGCAAATCGTACGGCAGTCACCGCCAAGGGTTGTGCGGCGCTGACGGCGCAGCGCCCTCCACCTTTGGCTGCGGCTATGTCGCGATCGGAAATATGCGGTCTACGCGCCCAACCCGCAGGCCGTGCGCGCGCGAGCCAGCACCTTGCTCGCAACCGCGCGGGCGCGTTCGGCGCCCTCGCGCAGCACTTGGTCGACGTAGTCGCGGTTGGCGACAAGCTCGGCGCGGCGGGCACGCGCCGCGGCGAAATGGTTCCAGTAGTGCTCGAACAGCGCCTTCTTCAGCTCGCCATAGCCGAGTCCGCCGGAACGCAAGCGGTTCTCATAATCGACCGCCACGTCGCTTGGCGCGACGAGTTTCAGAAGCTGCACCGCGACATTTTTCTCTGCGTCGGGCTTCGGTTCTTGCGGCGTGCGGCTGTCCATGACGATTGACATGATGCGCTTCCGCATCGCCTTTTCTTCGCCAAAAAGCTCAACGGTGTTGCCATAGCTCTTGCTCATCTTCTGGCCGTCGAGTCCGGGCACGGTGGCAACCTCCTCGCGGATGGCCGGCTCGGGAATCACAAACGTCTCGCCGTACGTTTGGTTGAACTTGATCGCGATATCGCGCGTCATCTCCACATGCTGCTTCTGGTCTTTGCCGACCGGCACAAGATTGGAATCGTAGATCAAGATGTCGGCGGCCATCAGCACCGGATAGGCGAACAACCCAAAGTTGGCCGCCACTCCTTTGGCCAGCTTGTCCTTGTAGCTGTGCGCCCGCTCAAGCAGGCCCATCGGCGTGAGCGTGCCAATGATCCACGTCAGCTCCGTCACCTCCGGCAGGTCGGACTGGCGGAAGAAAACGCTTTTTTGGGGGTCGAGGCCGCAGGCGAGAAAGTCCAGCGCCACGTCCCACGAGTTTCGGCGGCGCTCAGCGGCGTCGGACAGCGACGTCATCGAGTGATAGTCGGCGATGAAATAATAGCATTCGCCCTGCGACTGAAGGTCGATCGCAGGTTTCATCATGCCGAAATAGTTGCCGATATGCAGCGCCCCGGAGGGCTGGATGCCGGAGAGTATCCTCATGGTCTGATAGGTTCGCTGGCGCAGGCTGGATGGACTGATCGCTTGCGACAACGGGCAACGAGCAAGTGCGGGAATGGGGAACTGGGCAAGTGGGAATGCTCGGGCACAGTTCAGAGTCGTCTGCAGACAGAGAATCTAGAATCGAGGAGCGAGGAGTCAGGAGTGCGGAGTCAGGAGTCAGGAGTGCGGAGGACGAAATCCGACGTGCTCGTGGTCAGCCCTTCGGGGCTCAGCAAAAACCGTGTAGCGAGGCCGGCCGATGTGGCCGGCCGGCAAATAGCCGCCAAAAGCAATCGCCGGCGCGACCAGCGCGCGCGGACCGAGCAGAGTCCCCGGGTTGAGCACCGTGTTGCAGCCAACCTCCGCGCCATCGCCCAGGATGGCGCCAAATTTGCGCAGACCTGTCGGATACACTTCGTCGCCGACGCGGGCCGACACCTCGCGATGATCAAGGCGGAAATTCGAACAGATGGCCCCGGCGCCAAGATGGGCCTGGTTGCCGAGAATGGAATCGCCGACGTAGTTGTAATGCGGCGTCGCGACGTGATCCATAAGCAGCGCGTTCTTGTACTCGCATGCATTGCCGAGCACACACCGCTCGCCGACAATGACGTTGCCGCGCACGAACGCCCCCGGACGGATTTCCGTATTCGCCCCAATGTACGCCGGGCCGATGAGCGTGGCATAGGCCGGCAACTTGACGGTCGGATGAATCCACAGCGGCCCCTCGGCATGCACCCCGGGCGGCAGCGACCGCAGCGGGCTGTCAAAGTGGAAAGCCGTCAACGCCGGACCGATTTGCTTCAGCCATTCCCACGGCGGAACGTCCGGGGAAAAAAACGAGGCAAACGCGGCGAGTGAGGGCGGCAACGAGAAGAAGTCGGAGGCTTTCAACTCCTCCACGCATAGCCGTTCCGCATGCGCGGCCAATCATAAACCCACCGGGCGGCGGCATCAAAGCGTTTCCCAATTCTCGATTCTGAGCCCAGGCACCCGCGCAAACTCGTCCACGTTGCGCGTCACCACCACGGCCCCGACCGCCAATGCGTGCGCGGCAATAATCGTATCCCGGTCGCCAATCTTCCATCCGGCGCTTTCGAGATGCGCCCTCACTTTGGCATAGTAGTCTGGAAAATCTGCACCGAGGGGCACGATCTCGACCTGCTTGCGTAGTTCATCAACCCGGCGGGCGAACTTCGTGTCGCCCAGTCTTGAGCGAATCTTCTCCGCCCCGAAAGCCAGCTCGGCCAGAACCATCACTGAAAGTCGCAACTCGCCCGCTTCGAATGCGACACGCATTCGTTCCATCAGTTGAGGAGAACGACCTGCCAAATATGCCGAAAAGGCGTTCGTGTCGGGCAGATAGATCATTCCCAGTCCCGTTTGATGTTGGCGGCCAGATTGGCGGGAAGATCGGGGAATCCCGGACAGCTCCCCGCCAGGGCTGCGAACGCGTTCACCCTTCGTGCCTGAGCTCCTTCGTCCTTTACAGAAAATCCATCCGGCGTCTTGAACAGCGTCACTGTCTTCGAGGCGAGACGGAAGGCCTTCGGAACCCTCAACGCTTGCGAATTGCCGGATTTGAATACCTTCGCAGTGGCTGTTTTCATACGTATATACCGTAGATACATTCCAGAAAAAGTCAAGGAGACACGTCACTGGGAGTCGCCCGGCAGGAGCTCGTCGGACTTCGTCCTCCGTGCTCCTGGTCAAATGGCTGGTGCCATTTGGGGACGGACCTATGCGTAACAGTGCGTGAGACCAAAAAATGGTTTCGTGCTCAAACGCAGATGCTGGGCGAGCTGCAACATGCTCACAAACGCTGCCTTGAACGCCTGCTTGTTGGCAGTGCAAAACGTGCAGATCGACTGCAGAAACATCGGGGGCTGGCGGTCCAAGTCGATTCTGCTGGCCAGCAGGACGAGCGGGCATACCAGTAGGACGCACCACTCCATTCAACGTGCAGAATTTTCTTCGTAATATTCGCTCTCCAACCAAACGGCGTCCGCCGTTTGCTTAGCAGCCTGGAGGGCCGAAGCCCGCCAGGCTGCTGACGGCGCCTCGCTGGAAAACACAAAACCCTCTCGGTGGTGAGAGGGCTTGTGAAATGGAGCGGGCGAAGAGACTCGAACTCTCGACAACCACCTTGGCAAGGTGGCGCTCTACCAACTGAGCTACGCCCGCGGAAAGGAATGTCGGACTATGGTTTCGGCGCTTCTGCCGTCAACTGATATTTTGTCGAAGAACTAGTGTCCGTGCTCGGCGTTGGCTGCGGCCTTTGCTGCCTTGGCTTCCTCGACGACCTTGCGCTCGAACTCAGCCGGCATCTCTTCGTAATGGCTGAACTTCTCGGCATGCAGGCCGCGACCGCCGGTGAGCGAGCGCACGACCGTACCGTAATGATGCAATTCCGCGGCCGGCACCAAGGCTTTCACGACCTGCAGCCGACCGGCGTTATCCATGCCAAGAATCTTGCCGCGGCGGCCTGATAGATCGCCGACGATCTTCCCGAGGCAGTCGTCCGGCACCTTGATCTCGACTTCGTGGATCGGCTCGAGCAGACACGGACGGGCGTTGAGGAACGCTTCCTTGAACGCGAAGTAACCAGCGATCTGGAAGGCGATGTCTTTCGAGTCCACGGGATGCATCTTGCCGTCGTAAAAATCGATCTTCGTGTCGACCACGCGGTACCCGGCAAGAATGCCCTCGGTGCAGGCGGTGTTCACTCCTTTTTCAACCGACGGCACAAACACACGGTCCACGTTCTGACCGCTGAGGGACTCGGTGAAGTTGACGCCGCTGTCGCGGGGCGCCGGTTCGATGCGCATCCACACCTCGGCAAACTGCCCCGCCCCCCCCGTCTGTTTTTTGTGCCGGTATTTCGATTCGGCCTTGGTGCGGATGGTCTCGCGGAAGCGGATGCGCGGCGGAATCATCTCAATGTCGATCTTGTAGCGACGCTTCAACCGCTCGAACAACACCTCCATGTGCAGTTCGCCCTGCGCGGAAATAATCGTCTGATGCAGTTCGCCGTCGACCTTGGACTCGAACGCCGGGTCCTCCTCGTGCAGGGCGGCCAGCCCAGCCGCAAGCTTGTCCTCGTCGCCGCGTGAATTGAGTTTCAACGCCGCCTGCGTGTATGGCTTTGGATAATTGACCTTGGGCAGCACGACGCTGCGCTTGGAATCGCACAGGGTGTTGCCTGTGTGCGTATCCCGGAGTTTCACGGCGGCGCCGATATCTCCGGCGGTGAGTACGTCGACCGGCGTGCGCGCCTTGCCGTTGAGGCGGTAAAGCTGGCCGATGCGCTCATTCACCCGCCGATCGCTGTTGTACAGGTCCATGCCTGTGTGCACATCGCCCGAATACACCCGGAAGATCGAGAGATCGCCGCTCTGCGGATCGGTAAGGGTTTTGAACGCAAATGCCACCGGGTCCTTGCCGGTCAGGCTGACCTGACAAGGCTGCCCGTCCGCATCGATTGCGTCGGCTGTCGCGCGGTCGACCGGCGACGAGCCAAACCGCCCAATGAAATCAAGAAGCCGCGCCACCCCGACATTTGTCTCCCCGGAAGTGCAAAAAAGCGGGATGAATACCTGCTTCTGCACTGCCGGATGGATGCCGGTGCGCAGAACGTCTTCCGACAAACTGCCCTCGCCGAAGAATTTCTCCAGCAAGGTGTCGTCGGATTCCGCGATGTGTTCGATCAGCTCCTTGTGCCGCGTCTCTACCTGGGTCTGCCACTCGCCGGTCGCCGGCACTTCCTCGTACTTGCCCGAGCGGTCGGCCGCATACGTGCAGATCTCGCTGCGCAATACATCCAGCACCTGATTGAAGCCCGGACCGGGATTCACCGGCACCTGCATCGGAAACACTTTGTCCCCGAACCGCTCACGGATTTCCTCGAGCAGCAGGTCGAAATCGACGTTCTCCTTGTCGAGCGCATTGATGACAATGATCTTCGGGATGCCAAACTGCGTGGCATAGTCCCACATCATCTCGGTGCCGACGCCGATGCCATGTGCGGCATCGATCACGACAACTGCGATATCCACGACCCGGAGGGCATTGAGCGCCTCGCTGCTGAAATCGAGATATCCGGGCGTGTCGAGCACGTTGAGCCGGCGGGTTTGCCATTCGAGACTCATCGGCGCGGTGTGAATGGAAATCTGGCGCTGCTGCTCGCCCACGTGGTAGTCGGAGACCGTTGACCCCTGCACGATGCTGCCCATGCGATGGATCACGCCACCACACATGAGCATGGCTTCCGCCAGCATGGTCTTGCCGGAGGTCGCGTGACCGACGATCGCGACGTTGCGAATGTCCGCGGGTTGATAGGATTTCATAGACGAATCGATGGATTGCGCCCGGGGGTAAACGTTGGTTTCCGGGGGGGACAAGCAGGCTCGATATTGCTGGACCAGCAGGCAAGGGGAAAGTCACTTTTTTTATCGAACGGGGGTATTGTCCGATTGGCCTCGATCCAGGCCGGAGAGCCTGCGCTGCCCTTGGGAACCACCGGCAAACGATCGAATCTCCCCTAGCCCGCATATTTCACAGTTTTCACCACCGCTACGATCACTTATCTGCACGCGTCACAACTGCTGGCGGTGGTCGCAGAATATGCGGGCTAGATTCAAAACCGCCCCTCCGAAGAGGGA
>Ga0182027_10001656_pt1 | contig 36853 bp, 35 predicted proteins | sample 712E1DmetaG_FD_121300 | JGI IMG/M metagenome (GOLD analysis project Ga0182027, IMG submission 121300) | Permafrost microbial communities from Stordalen Mire, Sweden - 712E1D metaG (Illumina Assembly) | ecosystem: Environmental > Terrestrial > Soil > Wetlands > Permafrost | place: Sweden...
ACCGGAGAAACAGGTGATGCGGGTTGTGCCGCGATTTGGGAAGAATCGGGCTTGTGTTTGCTGGTGTCAAGGGAAGCGGCGGCAGCGGTTGTCGAATCTTTTTTTATAGGAGCGGAAACGGATGCTGGGGCTTTTTGAGGAACAACCTCTCCTTTTTCCGGCAAAAGGAAATCTTCTTCATCAATAAGTTCTTCTTTCGAATTGCTTTTCTTTGGTGCAGCCGCGGGCGGCGTAACTGTTGCCGGCAGGGGCGATTTTGGCGTTGTTGCGGTGGTAGTTACTGTTGTCGTTGTTGTGGTGGTAGTTGCTGTTGACGCACTTGTTTTTTCGCCACTGGGAGGTGCTACAATTTTTGCTGCAGGTTGTGAAATTTTAGTGGAGTCCTGGCCGGCATACAAAACACCAAAAGCAAAAACAACAATTCCCGGCACATATTTCCAGTCGATTTTGAGTTTTACCATGAATAGCTCCTCACAATACGATTTCGGACTGGATGGGCTTTTATTTTAGGCACTTTTCTTCGGCACGATGAAACTGAAAATAGGCGCTATAATCCCAGGACATCTCTCATTGTGTAAAGACCGGGCTTTTGGGAAGCAAGCCATTTTGCCGCTGCGACGGCACCGCGGGCAAACGTGCTTCTGCTATGGGCCATATGCCGAAGTTCCAGGCGTTCGCCAAGCCCTGCAAACAATACCGTATGATCGCCGACAATATCACCGCCGCGTACGGCATGCATGCCTATTTCTTTATTCGTGCGTGCGCCAACCATGCCGGCCCTGCCGTTTTTAATTGCTTCATCATACGACATGTTTATTGCAGACGCTGCAATTTCACCAAGTTTGACCGCAGTGCCGCTTGGAGCGTCCTTTTTTAGGCGATGATGCGCTTCGATAATTTCAATGTCGAATGTTTCGCCAAGCCGTTTCGAAACAATCTCGGTAAGGATAAAAAGCAAATTAACGCCCATGCTCATGTTCGGGCTGTACACAATCGGCGTTCCCTGTGATGATTTTTTTATTCTATCAACGCCGGAAGCATCTATACCGGTAGTACCAATGACAATGCGCGCTTTTCTTTTATCAATCTCATCGAGGAACGACATTGTTGCCGAGGGCGCGGTAAAATCAATGATGACGCTGGAATCGACAGGAACGGCGGAAAACGAGTCTGCGACCACAACACCGAGAGTACCCTGACCAATGCATTCGCCGTAGTCTTTTCCGATCGAAGAATGGCCTTTGTATTCAATACAGCCAACAAGGCGACATTGCTCATCCGACAAGACACTGGCGGCAATTTCTTTTCCCATTCTGCCGCAGCTGCCTGTCAGGATTATATCTATTGTCATGACAGTTTATCCTTTACGGGTTTGACTCGCCTGCCATTATATCCAAAGAAACAGGTATGGCGCTGTCGATATCAAACAGCCGGCAGCGCGTAACCCTAAGACAGTTTATGTATTCCGCTTTCAGCAAGCACAGCAAGCAATTTCGTGCGGTTATTGCTTTCCATAGCCCATAACGGCAATCGAAGCGGTCCTGCCGATAGCCCCACATGGTTCATTGCCGTTTTAACGGGTCCGGGATTTGTTTCGATGAACATTGCATTGCAAACAGGCAACAGCTCTTCATGAAGCGTCAAGGCTGTTTTCAAATCGCCTGTTTCGAATGCTTTTATTAAAGCAACCATTTTCTGCGGCCAAATGTTTGCAACAACCGAAATGACGCCTTTACCGCCGCAAGACAGAACAGGAAGCATCAATGCATCATCACCCGACAATAGCGTGAGGCGATCGCCGCAACGCTTGTGAATTTCCGAAATTTGCAATAAATTGCCGCTTGCTTCCTTGACAGCAACAATAGACTTGAATTCGCAAAGCCGTTCAATGGTTTGCGGAAGCATATTGACGCCCGTGCGACCGGGGACATTATATAACACAATAGGAATATCGACGGTTGTCGCAATAAGTTTGTAATGTTGATACAAACCTTCCTGCGTTGGCTTGTTATAATACGGCGTAATGCAAAGTATGGCCTGCGCACCCACTTTTTGGGCATGCTTTGCCGCTTCAATTGACTCCCGGGTATTATTGGAACCCGCGCCGGCTATGACTTGTACTCTTCCTTTTACCTGATCGAGTGCGATATCGACAACGCGGTTATGCTCGTCCCAGGAAAGCGTGGCAGACTCGCCGGTTGTTCCACAGGGAACAACGCCGGCGACACCCCGCTCTATCAGGAACTCGATGTTCGACCGCAAGCCAGTTTCGTCGATTTGCCCGTCTGATGTAAACGGGGTCACTATCGCAACGTAACATCCTTGCAATTTCATTCAAAACCTCTCTGAAGAGATTACCGACCGAAGACGGACCGCTTATGCGGCCTCGTCTTTAACGACCCAAACTTTCAGTTTGGCATACTCGTCTTTGTAAAGCTTTACCGATACCGTGTAAACGCCGAGCTGCTTGATTGGTTCTTCAAGCTCGATGTCGCGCTTTTCAACGGCGAAACCTTCTTTGGTCAAAAATTCCGCGATTTCCTGCGTTGTGACCGATCCGAAAAGTTTGTCTTCCTCGCCAACCTTGACCTTAATGGTACAAGGCACTTTTTCGATTTGCTTTGCCTGGATCCTGGCCTGTTTCAGCTTTTTGTCTTCTCGTTTGTCGGAAAGCTTCCGGGATTCGGCAACGGCCTTTTTGTTTCCCTCGGTCGCTATGACGGCGATTCCCTGGGGAATGAGGAAATTACGCGCATAGCCGTCTTTGACCGTGACGACATCCATCGCTTTCCCCAATTTTTCATGATCTTTCTTTAATACCACTTCCATAGCAGAATGCTCCTCTATTTCTTGCTTTAGTAAATACGGGGCGGATTATCGAATATTTTCCGCGACAAACGGGATCATCGCCAAATACCGTGCGCGCTTAATGGCAACGGAAAGCGCCTTTTGATGCTTTGCACAAACGCCCGACAACCGGCGCGGAACGATTTTTCCCCGTTCGGTAATGAAACTTTCCATCATTCTTTGGTCTTTATAATCCGGTTCAATTGAATTCTGGTCGAACCAACACACTTTTTTCATTCTTGCTTTTTTGTACATTATGCACGCTCCTCAGATGATGGCGCAACCACATCCGCCTTTGCCTGGCGGTCTACTCTTGCGACGGTGATATGCCGCAAAACAGCCTCGTTAAGTTTAAGGAATTTATCCAATTTACCGGCAATGTCCCCTTCTCCGGTATAATTGAACAAGTGGTAAACGCCGGTTTTTTTCTTTTTAATGATATAGGCCATGTGACGTTTTCCCCACACGGCTGTTGACTCAAATGCGGCGTTCTTTGCGAGGAACTCTTCAATCTTTTTGCTTTCACCGATGATGGTGTCATCAGAAAGAGTGCCGTCAAATATGACGATAGACTCGTACGGTCGTTTCAACGCGAACCTCCTTTGGTCTAAGGCTTCATCTGTGCACCGCGTTCGATGTGCTATGATGAAGCAGGATGTAAGATAGAGCAGGAAATCAAAAACCCCTGCTTGACAGAAACATACTTCTAAAACTATGTATTGGGACTATTAAAAACAGCGGTCGCTTTTTCAACAGCGCCGCTCATGAACATTTCAATGCCGAGGGCCGCTTTTCCAAACATGCGCGCCACGCTTTTTTCTTCCTGCTCTGTAAACGTACCAAGCACAAAATCGATGGTGTTCGTGTCGCGGGGCCGCGGCCCGATGCCTATCCGCAAACGCGGAAAGTCCTGGCCTACTTCCCCGATTATCGACTTCAAGCCATTATGCCCGCCGTCGGAACCACCCCGCCGGAACCGCATGGTACCCAGAGGAATATTATAATCGTCCACAACAACCAGACAGCGGTCACAATGCAGCCCGAAGACCTTGAGCGCAGCACCGACCGCATCGCCGGATTTATTGACAAACGTTGTTGGTTTTACAAAAGCAACATATTTCCCGGCAAACAGGCCTACCGTGCATTGGGCAAAAGGAACTGTGCTCTTTTGCATTTGAGTCACGCGCGCCAGGCAGTGATCTGCAACCATAAACCCGATGTTATGGCGGGTGTTCTCGTATTTGCTTCCAACATTGCCAATGCCGAACACTATGTATTCGGCATTGGCAATAGGTATTTGCTTGCGAAATACCGCGAAAATTTCAGATAAAAAAGACATCGCGGCTTTCCAGCTCGATTTATTTCTTCTTCGCGTCCTTGTCTTTACCACCTGCTTTTGCATCTTTTCCAGCCTCACCTGCTTTTGCAGGCGAAGCAGCCTTGGCGCCATCGGCGCCGCTCGCGGCAGCACCAGGAGCGCCAGGAGAAGCGGGAGTAGCGCCAGCGGCAGGCGCAGCGCCTTCGGCGGTTGCGGCTGCGGCTTCAGGAGCTTTGACTTCTTCGGATGTCGGCATAATAACAACCGCGACGACTTCGTCGGGCGAATCCTTTATGACTGCATTCTCGACAATAATATCGCGAATATGTATCGAATCTCCAATGTCAAGTTTTGAAACGTCGACGTTGATTTTTTCAGGAATATTTGCGGGCAAGCATTCGATTTTAATGGTTTTCGCAGAATGCTGAAGAACACCGGCGGATTCCTTGACGCCAATAGGAGGAAGACCGACCAGCTCGATAAGAACCTGTACGGTAACCTTTTCATTCATTGCCACATGTTGGAAATCGATGTGTAAAAACTTTTTTCTATCAATTATGTCCCTCTGGATTTCCTTTATAATGGCTACGGATTCACCATTGTCTTCACGTAAACCTTGCAACTCGAACAAATGTCGGGTCTTTTTCTGACGGACAAGGGTCGTAAATTCCGCTGCACTTATTTCAATGGTTTTGGGCTGCATGTTATGACCATAATAGATTGCAGGAACCCAGCCGGCAACGCGAGCTTTCCGCGTATAGGATTTCCCGGAACCAGTTCTTTGCCGGGCAGTCAATTTGATAATATCCACGTTCTATACCTCCTGAAAAATAATTTTCTTTAAAAGATGGCAGGGGCGGATGGGTTCGAACCACCGAATGCGAGGACCAAAACCTCGTGACTTGCCACTTGTCGACGCCCCTGTATGGTAATAGCAAATTTTTTTAAAATAATATTTGGGATGGCGTTTGGGAAACTTTATAGCAGAATAAAATTATTAAGGGCGATTTTAAAGCAAAACGCCCTTAATATCAGTGACCTCGCTTCGATAATCCGTTGCTTCCCCCTTTGCTATTGCTTCGGAGGACATGTCGCAACTGGATAGTTGTAGCTGTGATCATATCTACGCGTCCCGCGTAGATATTTTCTATTTAGTTACTAATCTCTATGCAGTACCGGCTTTTGAAGCTTCTTCCTCCAGATCGAAATCCTCTTCCTCAGATGGTGCAGCTTTAATTATTCCAGGATTTGCACCAGCCTTATTCAGCTCTGCCTCAAAGGCATCTAAAACCTTGTCTTCGATTTTTTTTCTCATCTCATTGTTTATTGGATGTGCAACATCCTGATAGCTTCCGTCTTTGCGTTTTCTCGAGGGCATGGATACGAAATATCCTTGAGAGCCATTGATCACTTTAAGTCCTCGAACGACAAAACAATCATCGAAGGTGATGCTTGCAAACGCCTTGAGCTTCTCTTCATTCCGCAAGGTGATCCGAACCTCTGTAATATCCACCTGAAGCCTCCTGACATTAAGTGAAACGTGGCACGACAGTGATGCTTTTTTGCATTTCGCACCCTTACAAAGTGTTGCCTCCCTATTAAGTAAGGAGCATTTTAAAACAACACTTTTCTTTCCTGTTGTTTAATATGTGAGATTTACCACAAAAGAAGCAAGAATAATTCTTTTTCAATTTCTATAATAATTTGATTTAACTTGCAAGGCTTCGGTGTTTAATAATTATTTTATTCAACTGTTTTGGGCAAAGCGCCTCCAGAAAAAAACACAACGCTTTGGACGAATGAACGAAAATTACAGAACCGCAAACGATGGGCAAAACCAACACGATCCGGACAAGTGAAGGATGAACTCTACAAAAGCAATGCACAATGTCCCTCCATCGTATTCCGATAATCCGCGCGGCCAATCTAAGAAAGACCTGCTGACCCTGCTCGATTATTCACCCGACGAAGTCAAATCCATAATTCTCAATGCGAAAGTATTGAAGCAAAAGCGCCTGAAAAAAGACCCCAAGACTTTTGCCGAAAAAACGGGCGTTTTGATTTTCGAGAAACCGTCCCTTCGAACACGCATCACCTTTGAAACCGCAATTAACGAACTGGGCGGCCATGTCATTTACATGGGATCCGATATGGGCCAGATGGGAAAACGCGAAAGTGTCAAAGACGTTGCGATGAACCTTGAACGCTGGGTGCATCTGATCATTGCGCGCACTTTTTCCCATAAAACAGTCACCGAGCTTGCCGCGCACAGTTCAATACCGGTCATCAATGCCTTGTCCGATACGTTCCACCCATGCCAGGCGCTGGCCCTCGGACTTACAATGCACGAACGCCTCGACGCCCCTAAAAGCGCACACGTTGTTTTTGTAGGGGACGGAAATAACGTCTGTCAATCAATCATGGTATTATGCGCAAAACTTGGATATCACTTTACGGCTGTTGGTCCCAAGGGATACCAGCCACGGGCCGACATTGTCTTGCAATGCAAAGAAATCGCGCGGCAAACAGGCGCATCAATTGATATTTCGACAAATGCAAACGACGCCGTTTCAAACGCTTCTGTGCTATATACCGACGTTTGGACCAGCATGGGCCAGGAAAAGGAAACGCTTGTACGGAATAAAAAATTCAAGCAATTCCAGGTTAACGAGGCCATGCTTGCGAAGGCCCCGCGCGACTGTTTGGTGTCCCATTGCCTGCCGGCGCATCGCGGCGAAGAAATCACCAGCGGCGTTTTGGATTCGGCGCGGTCGATAGCGCTCGACGAAGCGGAAAATAGGCTCCATGTCCAAAAAGCTATCATTGTCCACCTTTTCTCCTGACCAAAGGAGCACGACCATGAAGGAAAAACGAGCATCGTTCGGCATCAAAGGTCTCGACGAAATGATTTTCGGCGGCCTCTTACCGGGTTCCGCAAATTTACTTGAGGGAGCGCCCGGCACGGGAAAAACAACCATGGCCATGCAGTTCATTTACAACGGCATCATGCAATTCGATGAACCCGGCCTCATCATTACATTCGAGGAATTTCCTCAGCAGTATTATCACGACGCAATGCAATTCGGCTGGGACTTGAAAAAACTTGAAGCGCAGGGGAAACTAAAGGTCGTTTTTTCCGACCCCGAAACCACGCTCAAGGAATTCGAAAATGTCGACGGCACATTTATCAACATTATCGAGAAAATGAAAATCAAGCGCGTCGTGGTCGACAGCATCACGCATTTCGAGTCCCTGTCGCTCGACGAATTCCATCTCCGCGACATCGAGCGGAAATTCATCAACGCCCTTAAGCGGGAGAATGTAACAAGCATTCTTCTGCGTGAAAACGACAGCCTTATGGGCCAAATGGATCGTGTGACAAGCAAGATCCCGTTTATCGTCGACTCGTATTTTCTCTTGCGCTATGTCGAAATCGATAGTACAATACAAAAGGCGTTCCTTATCCTCAAAATGCGCGGCAGCGACCACCAGAAGGACATCAGACTCTTTAATATCGGGTCAAAGGGAATTGAGGTCGACGCAAAATTTTCGGGACGAGAGGGGATCATGAGCGGCATTTCACATCACACGCCGCAGGACGCATTTGTAAACGTTTTCGGAAAAAAATAAATGCACCCTACGCTACTGCTGGAACCGGCACGTATCCTTTTGGTAGGATATATTCTTGCGTTCGTGTGCCTGAATTTTCTCATGTTCGTCATTTCATCGTTCTACATGAAAAAAATCGGGCAAAAATCGCCGCGCATGGGGTTTGTGTTCGCCATCATCCTTGCTTTGGGTTATGCAGGATCCATGCTTGTTTCTTTCAATCACGGGTCAACCTCAATGCGGTTTATCCGGTTTATCCTGATAATCCTTTGCGCCGTTGTTTCCGCAATCAGTTCGCTGAACCTTTTCTTTACCATGAGGAAAGTCAGGAAATAAAAAATGGCCACCTTACACAGCCTTATTATTTTCGACGCATCCGTCGTGGTGATCATGATCATAATCGCCTACCTGAGCCGGCGCATCGGCGAAGCATTGAAAATTAAACCGTATTACCGGTTTTTATATGTTACGTCGATTGTTATCGCCATAACAGCGATTGGCGACACCATACTCAACGACATCACGATTCACGTTCCTTCAATAATTCCCATGAGCATCCGTTTTTGCGCCGCGGTGTGTGCGTTTGTCGTAAGCTTGCGATATTGGAGCTGGGCGTTTTCCGAATACTTGAGAAAATAGGGGCATAGTCCTTATGAAGAAAAAAATCATGGTCATTGAAGATGAAATGGACATTGCGGAGCTTGTCAAGCTTGTGCTTGAAACGCAGAATTACGAAGTCCAAACCGTCCTCGACCCTTGCGCGGCGTACGATGCGGTCAAGCAATTCAAACCCGACCTGGTTCTTCTGGATCTGTCCATGCCCAAGCTTAACGGATGGGAAGTTTTCAAACTTATACGGAACGACAAGGAATTCACCGCATTGCCTATAGCGATCCTTACGGCGAAAACGCAGGGGTTCGATGAAATGGTCGGTCTGCATGTCATGAAGGCCGACGCCTATATCACCAAGCCATTTGGCAAACAAGAATTGATAGATAAAGTCCATGGACTTATCACAAAAAGAACCTAATAAGCGCGTCCTCATTCTCGATGATGAAGAAGATGTCCTGGACTTCCTCAAGATTTATCTTGGCAGCCTGGGGTGGGAAACAACCCTTGCGTCTTCTACAAACGAGGCTTTCGCGCACCTTGAAACGACCAAATTTTTTCTTGTGATCACCGACATTGCCATGCCCGAGATGGACGGGTATGAATTCATAGGCAAACTTAAGGACAAAACAATTCCTTCGCAAGTATTGCTTATGACCGGTTTCGGCTACAACCCCAAACATACGCTGGTCAAAATCTACAAAACATCACGGTACACATGCCTGTTCAAGCCTTTTAACCGGGTGAAACTCACCGAAGCAGTGCAGGATGCATATAATGCATATCATGCCCCTTATGACATTGTAAAACAGGATGAGCCTCAAGACCAGCCTTCATAATTAGTTTTTTCCGTTTATTGCCCGCAGGTAGTAATTTTAGCTCTCCCTATTGCGTAATCTACGTCTTTGGTTTTTCGATGCGCATTTTGTTGCGTAACGTATCATAATAAACATTTTTATAAAAAAGCGAATGTACCATGAATCAAAAAGACATCGTCATAAAAGGTGCGAGAGAGCACAATCTTAAAAACATTGATGTTACCATTCCTCGCGGAAGTCTTACGGTTATTACCGGGTTGTCGGGTTCAGGAAAATCCTCGCTTGCCTTTGACACATTATACTCAGAAGGCCAAAGGCGTTATGTCGAATCTTTGTCTGCGTATGCCCGTCAATTCCTCGGCCTCATGGAAAAACCCGATGTCGATTCCATCGAAGGCTTGTCGCCTGCGATATCCATAGAGCAAAAAACGACAGGCCATAACCCGCGATCCACCGTTGGAACAATCACCGAAATCCATGATTATATGCGCTTGCTATTTGCAAGAATCGGAGACCCTACCTGTTACAAATGCGGCCGGCCCATAACCCGTCAGACTGTTCAGGAAATTACGGACCAGATAATGGCTTTGGCAACGAACACAAAGTTCCAGGTTTTGTCGCCGGTCATTTCAGGCCGCAAAGGCGAATATAAAGACCTTTTTGAAAAGCTGCAAAAAGACGGGTTTGTCCGCGTGCGCGCGGATGGAAACACCTATACCCTCGACGAACAGATATTGCTCGACAAGAACAAAAAGCATTCCATTGAGGTCGTTGTAGACCGTCTCGTGAACACTGCAAGTGTCAAGGGACGGCTTGTGGACTCGCTCGAAACAGCGCTCAAGCTTTCGACAAACGGGACCATCATTATCGACGTCATCGACAAGCAGCCCATAATTTTTTCCGAGCTTTTGGCCTGCCCGCATTGCGGCATAAGTTACGATGAACTGTCGCCACGTATGTTTTCCTTTAATAATCCGTTCGGTGCCTGCGAAGACTGTAATGGGCTCGGTTATCTTATGGAAATCGACGAAGACCTTGTTGCGCCCGATCAAACGCTCTCGCTTCTCGACGGCGCGATCGTGCCATGGAACGGCGCGACGACCATGGGCGGCTGGAACCATCAAATGAGGCTTGCGGTTTGTAAACCTTTCTCGATCCCTGTCGACAAACCCTATAAAAATCTGACCGACAAGCAGAAAGCAATATTGCTCCACGGTGCCGGCGATGAGAAAATCCTCATGAAATGGCAGAACCGCACCGGCGAGGGTTTCGGCCAGTTTAAAAAGCATTTTGAGGGTATTATTCCCAACCTGCTCAGACGATACAAAGAATCCACGTCCGAGGAAATACGGCGGTGGATAGAGGCCTATATGACGCAGCGGTCTTGTCCTGGCTGTAAAGGTACGCGCCTGAAAAAACAGAGCCTGGCGATTTACATTTCCGGCAAAAACATCGCCGATCTTTCCCATTTATCTATAGAAGGCCTCAAGAGGTTTTTCGCAAACCTGACCCTTGGAAAGCGCCAGGAACAAATCGCCAAGCAGATTCTCAAGGAAATCCACGAACGGCTTTCTTTCCTTGTCAATGTCGGCCTGTCTTATTTATCGCTCGACCGCATGTCGGCGACTTTGTCGGGCGGCGAGGCGCAGCGAATACGACTGGCAACGCAAATCGGTTCGCGCCTCACGGGTGTTATTTACATATTAGATGAGCCGAGCATAGGCCTTCACCCGCGCGATAATTCCAAATTGCTCGATACGCTTATTTCCTTACGCGATCTTGGCAACACGGTTGTCGTCATCGAACATGACAAAGACACCATGCTCGCGGCCGATTGCCTCATCGATATAGGGCCTGGCGCGGGTATTCACGGCGGCAAGCTTGTCGCCATCGGCACTCCTAAAGAAGTGATTGCAAATCCCGCGTCCATAACAGGCTTGTATTTGAGCGGCAAAAAAGAAATCCCCTTGCCTCTAAAACGGCGGAAAGCAACTGATAAATTCCTGGAAGTCACGGGAGCAAGCGGCAATAACCTGAAAAGCGTTGATGCCAGGTTCCCGCTTGGGCTATTGGTGTGCATCACCGGCGTTTCAGGATCCGGAAAAAGCACGTTGATCAATCAGACTTTATACCCCGCATTGGCGCGCAAGCTCAATGGCGCAAAAATCCAGGGCCTTTCGGTAAAGCAGATCAAAGGCCTGCAGCATCTTGACAAAGTCATAGACATAGACCAGTCGCCAATCGGCCGCACGCCGCGATCCAACCCCGCGACCTACACCAAAACGTTCGACCAAATCCGCACGCTTTTCACCATGCTGCCCGAGAGCAAAATCCGCGGGTATAATCCCGGTAGATTCAGCTTTAATGTCAAGGGAGGGCGTTGCGAATCCTGCGAAGGCGACGGTGTTTTGAAAATCGAAATGCATTTCTTGCCGGATGTCTATGTCGAATGCGAAACCTGCCATGGCAAACGGTATAACCGCGAAACCCTGGAAATTACTTTTAAGGGCAAATCCATTGCCGACGTGCTTGACATGACCGTCGACGAGGCACTTGTCTTTTTTGATAAGATCCCTGCAATCAAGACCAAACTCCAGGTTTTGTCCCGCGTTGGTTTGGGCTATATCCATTTGGGTCAGCAAGCGACGACGCTATCGGGCGGCGAAGCCCAGCGAATAAAACTTGCCACCGAACTTGCCAAGCGTTCTACAGGCCAAACCATTTACATTCTCGATGAGCCTACGACCGGCCTTCACTTCGAAGACATCCTCATGCTCATGGATGTCATCGCCGAACTTGTTGACAAGGGTAATACAGTCCTGGTCATCGAGCACAATCTCGACGTTATCAAATGTGCCGACTGGATCATTGATCTTGGCCCCGAAGGCGGCGATAAAGGAGGCCTGATCATTGCCACCGGTACACCCGAGGAAATCGCCAAAAACCCGAAATCAGAGACCGGGAAGTTTTTGAAGCCCTATTTGAGATGAGTAAAACAAAATAGCAATGTTGACTTTACTCCATAAATGTCGTACATTTATGGAGTATGATCCACAGACTTGTAACACCCACAACATCAAATAATTAAAGCCATCAGCCTGAAATATTGAGCTATAGTTTTATTCTTTAATCAATATCCGGGCTTTTTCAATTTGATTCTTCACGCTATTTAATCCGGTTCCGCCCTGGACATTTCGGTGAGCAATTGCGCTTTCCCATTTGAAAACTTTCAAAATGTCCTTTTCGAACAAATCTGAAAATGGTTTAAGATCCGTAACCGCAAGTTCGGACAAAGCCAATTTTTTCTCAATGCAATGCCCTACAATTTTCCCAACAACCTTATGTGCTGCCCGAAAAGGCATTCCTTTTTCAACAAGATAGTCCGCAACATCGGTTGCCAATAAAAGCGGATCCAGATCTTTTGCAATGGCATCGGCTTTTACCGACAGCGTTGCAATAACATTTGCAAAGACTTCACAAACAAGCGAGAGCTGATCAAAGCTATCGATTAACGGTTCTTTGTCTTCCTGTAAATCTTTATAATAAGCCAAACCAACACCCTTAAGTGTTGTTGCAAACCGGGTGAAATTGCCGATAAACCTGCCTGTTTTACCGCGAATAAGTTCCAAAGAATCCGGGTTTTTTTTCTGCGGCATCATGCTGGATCCAGTAGACCAGGCATCATCGAGCTCGACAAAACCGAATTCTTTCGACGACCAAATGATAAGGTCTTCGGCATACCGTGAAAGCAAAATTCCTGTTGAGCAGCAAGCGGAAAGCGCCTCTACAATAAAATCTCGCGAAGAAACTCCATCTATACTATTTTCTGATATTTTAGAAAAACCAAGCTCTTCTGCAAGATAATTTCTATCAATGGCAAAACCGGCGCCTGCTACGGCGCCACTGCCAAGAGGCATGATATCTGCCGTATCTGTCGCATTTGAAAATCGGGTTTTTTCCCGTTCCAAGGCAAACAACAGCGAAAGCCAATAATGCGAAAGAATAATTGGTTGTGCTTGCTGTAAATGGGTAAAAGCAGGCGCAATGATTTTGAGGTCACTTTGAGCCCGACCCAGTAATGCTTTTTGAATGGAAAGTATTTTTACACGGACCTGGGCCATGCGGCGCATTGCATATAAGCGAGTATCGGTGACAACCTGATCGTTTCGTGAGCGGCCGGTATGCAGCTTTTCACCTGCCTTGCCGATTTTCTCAACAAGCAAACGTTCTACTGCCATATGAATGTCTTCGTCGGACGATATGAACCGTGTGCTTCCTTTTTCATATTCAGACTGTATTTTTTTAAGCCCATTTACAATTAAAATATGCTCCTTCACCGAAAGCACCTTTGCTTTTTTCAACGCTCCTGCCCAGGCAATACTCCCGGCAATGTCTTCTTCGATAAGCGCCTTGTCTATCGGCAGCGAATTATTGAATTGCTCCATCAGTTTTGCCGATGGTTTTGCAAAACGTCCGTCCCACATTTTCATGCTTCCACTCCCCGGATCTTAAGCTGAAGGTTTTTCTTGCCGTTCCATTCGTTTTCGTCAAGTGTAAACGCGAGCGAATATCCCTGGTCATTTGCAAATTCCTTGATGCGGTCCCCGAAATTAAATGCGACCGCGTCCATAAACGCCGCTGTACCCGATTGCTGAACTGCAAGTTTGAGATGGTTCTTTCCGACTATTTTAGGGCTGTACTTGTTCCGCATATTGCGGCAAACCATGACAGGGCGCATATTGCCGGGCCCGAACGGCTCCATTTGCTTTATGATAGAATACAATTTCGGCGTAATGTCCACCATCTGCACTTCAATGTCTGCGGTGATTTTGGGGACCAAATCGTTGGGCGCAAGTTTTTTTTGCGCGATCCCGTTAAAACGGACCCTGAAAGCCTCGATATTTTCCTGCTTTATGGTCATTCCGGCGGCAGCGGCATGCCCGCCAAAACCTTCCAGGATATCTTGACATTCGGTAAGCGCCTCATGCAAATGGAAACCGGGTATGCTTCTTCCCGATCCCCGCGCAATCCCGTTTTCGCCGATTGAAAATAAAATAGCAGGCCTATGGTATTTTTCAACGACTTTCGACGCGACAATGCCAACGACCCCGCAATGCCAGGATGCGCTTCCGGCGATTATTGCGTAGTCGGTAGAGTAATCACAATGTGTTTCGACCCAGGCAAACGCTTCCTGCTGTATGGCCGCGTCAAGCGCCCGACGTTCGATATTTGCCGCTTTTAATTCCTCTGCAATGCGTTCTGCGACCTGAACATTATCGGTGAGCAAAAGCTCGACGCCACGCCGGGAATCGCCGAGTCGTCCCGTCGCATTGATGCAAGGGGCGATCTTAAACACGACGTCTCCGGTCGACAGATTTTTACCGGCGCATCCTTGTGCCGCAAGCAATGCCATAAGCCCCGCATTTCTCGTGTTTTGCAACATTGCAAAACCAAGGCTTACGATCACCCTGTTCTCTCCACGCATGGGAACAATGTCGGCCGCGGTGCCCAATGCGGCAAGATCGAGGAACATTGTCCACAAGGTATCGTCGCCGCCCAAACGCTTGACAAGACCTTGACAAAGCTTTAATGCAACGCCGACGCCGGCAAGTGACGTATCGGGATAACCGGAACCTTTTACCTTTGGATTTAAAATCGCATACGCCGCAGGCAGCGGATCCTTTGGTTCATGATGGTCGGTGACAATAACATCTATGCCTTGGGTATTTGCCATTGCGATTTCTTCACATGCAGTTATACCGCAATCGACCGTGATGATCACGGCAGCGCCTTTCTGGGCAATTGCGGTTATGCCTTCGCCGGAAAGCCCATATCCTTCTGTCAATCTGTTGGGAAGGTAATAATCGCATTGCGCGCCAAAATGCCTCAAAAGCCGTATAACAAGGGCCGTTGAAGTAACGCCGTCGACATCGTAATCGCCATACACGAAAATCGTTTCCTTGTCGCGTATGGCGCAAAAAACCCTTTCACAGGCCTTGTGCATGTCTGCAAACAAATAGGGATCGGGGAATTGCGACACGTCGGGCCTGAAGAAACGTTTGCATTCGTCAAAGGTATACAGCCCCCGGGCCACAAGAATGCGTGCGACAACCTGCGAAACGCCAAGCGCAATTGCAAGGTCCTGCGCCGCAGCCTCGCTTATGTCGCGTACGACAATGGATTCCTTTGCCTGCCGCATCGTTCCTTGCATTGTTTAGTACCTATATCTGGATTATATACGCATTTTGCGTATATACTATATAAAGTAAACTTATCCCATGCGGAGCATGGGGTTGGCCTGTTCTATGCTACTTTTGATCCGGGTTTAACGTCGCTGCCTGGCGTAACAAGAAAGAGTTTGTCGCCATCTTTGGCGGCAAGAAGCATGCCGTCGGAACGGTTGCCCATGACCGTGGCGCTTTTGAGGTTTGCAATGACCACGACCTGCATGCCGATGAGCGATTCAGGCGTATACGACTGCGCGATACCGGCAACGACCTGCCTGGGTTTTTCGTCTCCGCAATCAACTTGTACTTTGACAAGCTTTTGCGATTTCTCCACCCTCTCGGCCTGTTTTATGGTCCCAATTCGCAAATCAAGGGACTTGAATACGGATATATCTATACCGTCTTCCTGGGGCTGTTTTGCCCTTGATACAGGGTCTGCAACAACATCTTTAGGCAAAGAGCCGGTATTTCCTATAAGAAAAGACACTTGCTCCAATTCGAGCTGTTGGACCAGTTTTTCAACTGGTCCGAGTTTCCCGTTGCGCAAAGAAAACCCGTAATCGTCCCAGGAAAGCGGCGCGCCGAACAATGTTTCCGCCTTTTGGGCGATATTCGGCAGAATTGGTTTGATAAAAACCATTATCGACCGTATGAGGTTCAAACAGGTGACCATGATGGATGCTGCGGCAGCCTTATCTGTTTTGTAAATTTCCCACGGCTTACTGTCCTGGTAATATTTATTTCCCAAAGTGCCAAGCGCCTGGACCCGTTCAAGTACTGTTTTATAATCGGTTTTACAGTAGGCTTCTTTAATTGTGGCTTCTTCTTCGACAACTGCTTGCGCTATTGCAAAGTCCCAGGGCGCGTCAGGAATTTTGTTTTCGAAATATCGCTCGCAAAAAACAACGGTCCTATGGTGAAAATTGCCGATATTATTTGCAAGGGTCGTATTAACCTTGGTAACAAATTCCTCGGCATTCAAATCAATATCCTGGGCATTGCCCGATAATTTCGCGGCAAAATAAAAACGTAAATATTCCGCTGCCTGAGGATGATTCACTTTGTCCAGGAAGTCGCGGGCCAGAATAAACGTACCACGGCTTTTCGACATTTTTTCTCCGCCCACCGATAAAAACCCATGGACGAAAATTTTCCACGGCAATTTAAATTTCGCGCTGTTAAGCATCACGGGCCAAAACAGCGTATGGAAATACACGATGTCCTTGCCGATAAAATGTACCAGCTTTGTCGGCGAATTTTCCGACCAATACGTATCGACATTTTCCCCGTGTTCATCACACCATTTTTTTGTTGACGAAAGATAGCCTATCGGAGCGTCGAGCCACACATAAAAGTATTTGCCCGGTTTGCCGGGTATTTCGAAACCAAAATACGGGCTATCGCGCGAAATACACCATTCTTTTAACCCGTTTTCTATCCATGTTTTTACGAAATTCCGTATTTCCTCGGCAAGGACATCGGTGCCGAGCACATAGTCCCTTAAAAACTTTTCGCACTTGGCAAGTTGCACGTACAAATGCGTGGATGGCCGTAATACCGGAGTTTTGCCGCAGGTTATGCATGCCGGGCTCTTGAGGTCGGTTGGGTCATACGTTGAACCGCATACTTCACAAACATCGCCATACTGATCTTGTGCGGCGCATTTCGGGCAAATGCCTTTTATGAAACGATCCGGCAAAAACCGGCCGTCATGCTCGCAGAAATACTGGAAAATTTCCTTTTCTTCTATCAGGCCCTTTTCCTGTAAACTTTTGTAAATAAGCTCCGCATAATATTTGTTTTCCGGAGAATCTGTGGAATAAAAAATATCGAACCCGATGTTGAAACCGGCATAATCGTCCACATGCCGTTTCCAAATTTCACCGACCAATTGCTGCGGGCTTATGCCGCGTTTCATGGCATTGATTTGTATCGCCGTGCCGTGCGTATCATCGGCGCATACGTAAACAACCTTGTTTTTGCACAGTCTTTGAAACCGTACATACACATCAGTTTGCACAGCCTCGACAAGATGCCCCAGATGAATGTCTCCATTGGCATACGGCAACGCCTGCGACACCAAAAACGTTTCTGCTGCGCCCGGCTCGTTATTACTGCTTTTCATTCTTCACGATCCCTTTCGCCAGCTCCTCGGGGGTAAGCCATTCGTCGGTACCATCGGTAAAGCGCACCTGGCCAACGTCCTTGAAAATATTGATAAAGGTCAAAATGCCCTGTTTGTCCTTTCCGTCCTTGCCTTTTATGATCAACGTGCTTTCGATCGGCGGAAACTCCTTAAACACGGTCTGATACATTTCTTCCTCATAACGCAAGCAGCACAAAAGCCTGCCGCAATTCCCCGAAATCTTGGAAGGGTTCAGAGAAATCTGTTGGTCTTTTGCCATTTGTGTGGTGATTTGCTCAAATTCATTCAAAAACGCGCTGCAACACTGTTTACGGCCGCAAACGCCGAAGCCACTCACCCGTTTTGCCTCATCGCGCACGCCGATCTGGCGCAATTCGATGCGGGTACGGTATACCGACGCAAGGTCCTTGACAAGCTCCCTGAAATCAACGCGCTGTGCGGCGGTAAAATAAAACGTTATCTTGCTGCCGTCGAACTGCATTTCAACCTCAACGAGTTTCATGTCGAGGTTGTAATGCTTGATTTTTTCCCGGCAAACCTTGTAGGCATCCTCTTCTTTTTGCAAGTTTGCCTTTTGCATGTCGAGGTCTTTTTCCTGGGCCTTGCGCACAATCCCCTTTGCATCGCCTTTCCCCCGCTTGAGCTTTACAAGCGATCCAACCAAAGACACCCGTCCAAAGTCCTCGCCGCGGTCGGCTTCGACAACGACCCAATTGCCCTCGTCGATCGACAATTCTGCGCGGTTCCTATAAATCGCCCTTCGTTCGCCCTTAAATACGACTTCAACAAGCTTACTGTTGTTCCCCATTACAAATCTCCATTATCGTCATTACAAAGTTTACAAGAATAATTGCGACGTTCCCGTATGCCACAACTCCGGACAGGGCCGAGGCGCAAGCTGCCGAAAGTTTTTCACTATTATTGGTGTCTTGAAAAAGGCCCTTGGGATCATCGAGAATATCACTGGCATCAATATAGTTTTCAGAACATCCGTTCTTCTGCAAAAAACTGTTTCGTATCAAATACATCATTGAGGCAAAAAAGCTTTTATTCGCCTCATAATCATTACGCTTTGCCAAACCGTCGACGATCGTTGCCATTTCACCCACATTTCCCCGGATGCATTTGTCCCAAAGCTGTTTCACCTGTGCAATGCTTTCGTCAAGATCCGTCGAGGCGAGCATGAGCGCCCTGCCCAGCGAGCCCGATGCGTAATGCACTGCCCGACGCATGTTCGCTTCCGTTACGTCGGTTTTGAGCGCCTGCGTCAGGGCTGTCTTGATATCGCTTGCCGGCACATGGCCGAAACGCATGATCTGGCAACGCGACGCGATGGTGGGCAATACCGCTTCCGGTCTATTTGTTGTCAAGAAAACAAACGTATTGGGCGGCGGTTCCTCAAGCGTTTTCAGCATGGCATTTGCCGATTCCTTGTTCATGACGTCGATGCCGCTTATGATCGTTACATTTCGGGCCCCTGCAACTGCGCCGCGCTGGATCGCATGCGTTACCTCTTTGATCCATTCGACCGGGATGGTCGGAACGCCCGAATACGAAAGCGGCATATAGGGCGATTCTATTTTTTCCCCAATTGTCGACGATACATACTCCCATCCCGCTTTGCTCAGGCTTCCGTCGGAAGATTTATGCTCTTTCTCCAAAGACACCGGAATTATCACATGGAAATCGGGATGGTTATTGCGCAAAACCTTGAGGCATGCGTTGCATTGAAGGCACGGCACGTCTCCTTTACTTGTGCACAAAAGCGCTAAGGCCAAATCCAAGGCAGCGGCAAATTTTCCAACGCCGTCGTCCCCGCAAAATAAATAGGCATGGCCAAGGCTGTCACCGGTAAAAGCCGGGGAAAGCATTTCCTTTACCCGGTCGGCGGCAATGAGGTTTTTCCAAATAATGATCTTTTTATCCACGAATCGTATTGGTCCGGTTTTTAGCAATTTCATATAAATTATCTACGCTTTTTCCGTAGATAATATTCTCAGCTACAGCAATCCACCAGCGAAGCAGGTGGGTTAGGAATGCACTTTAAAGAGGATTTGATATGCCCTTATCCAATATAAAATAATAGATTACCTTGGTGATTCTGAGACGTTTTTAGGCGAACGAATGGAAGTTTATCAAAATTATGGCAATGATTTCTGCAACAATGCACCTGTCCTCATCTTTTCCTCTCGTCCAGCCATTCAACCGGGTCTATTGCCTCGGTAGATTTTCTGAGTTCAAAATGCAGCTTTGGCCCTTCAACATCATTGATTTCTCCCACAAGCCCGATGGCCGCGCCCGCAGTCACCGTATCATCCTTGGCAACAAGAACATCTTCAAGCCGCGCATAGGTTGAATAGTAGCCGCCGTGATCTACAATGACAAGTTTTCCCAGGCCCCGCATCCAGCCGATATAGGCGACCTTTCCCGATGCAACGCATCGTGCCTTGTCACCTTTGGAGCAGGCGATATCGATACCGGTATTCATGGTCACTGTTTTATATATCGAATGCACGACCCTGCCGAACTCTGTGACGATTTTGCCCTTTATCGGCCATGGCAGACGGCCTTTCTCTTTTTCAAATGCCGCATTAACGCTTTTTTCCGATTTTGCCGGCGCCTTTTTATGCTTGTTTTTCTCAAGCGTGGCCACGATGTTCTGCAGCTCTTTTTGTGCAAGTTCAAGCTCCCCGACCATCTTTACATAGGCGTTTTTCCGGTCGCGGACGTCGCCGAGGATTTTCTTGTGCTTTTGTTGGTCGTCAAGCAATGCGTTGAATTCGGTTTCCTTGTCGTGCTTGAATGAAGCCAGATTACGCTGGTGTTTTTCAAGTGCTGTTTTTTTTGTTTCAATTGACTTTTTGCTTGAATCAATTGCAGTAATCAAGTTCCGGTCATAGCGGTTCAATTCATTGAAATACCGTACCCTATGCAGGATGTCGGACATTGAACTTGAAGTCAATACGATGTCGGGCAAAGACAATTGGCCCGTTTTATACAGTGCACGAAGGCGTCGTTTCATGATGTCGGTACGGAGCCGTAAATCATGTTCTGCCGTGGAAAGCTGAACCGATAAAAGCCCAATGGTACGCGCCGTCGAATCAATCTTGACAGACATTTCCCGAAGATATATTTCCGATGTGGTAATATTCGTTTCAAGAAGGGAAATTTGGGTCATCACCGTCCCTTCCTGCGTTTGTAACTGCTGCACCTTTTCGCGGCCCTTTTCCAATTCTTCCTTGATGGAATCCAGTACCGCGTTTTTTTCTTCTATGTTCCGTTCGATTTCGGAAGAACCCTGGCGGGCACCTTGATTAGTAGGAACTGATTGCTTGGCATTTTTTGCAAGCAGGGGAAACAGGCAGCCAAGGGCCAAAATAGCGACCTTTAGGCAATAAGGAATTTGCGTACCGCACTCATGCTTCCTATGCACCCGAACAATGCCCCTATGGGAAAAAGGAGGAAAAACATTGACCAATGGCCCCAAAAAACCGGAACATGGGAAAGTGATATCTTGACGATTAAAAGCGCGCTCACGGCCAACGCGCCACCGATTATTCCCTGTATGATCCCTTCAAGGATAAACGGCATTTTTATATAGGTTGCAGTTGCGCCGACAAAATGCATGTTGCGCAACAATTCCTTGCGGCCATATATTGTCAATTTAATGGTGTTTGCTATCATGAAATGGAGCGTCACAATCAAGACCAGGCCGATGCAAAATGTCGCTATTACGAAATAGTTCCTGAATTTCTGCACCATGGCGACCCACGCCTGGGAGACCTGGACGTCTTCAACGCCCCTCACCGACGCCAATTCCTTTTTAAGGGTTGTTGCGCGGTCTGTGGTCTGCATGTTTTTGTCGAGCGTCAATTCAACCGAAACAGGAAACGGGTTGTCTTCCACCGCCTCAAGCATGGCACTTCCGTACAGGGTCTTGAACCGCTCCCACGCCTCTTTTTTATCAACAACGACGGCCTTGACCACGCCGCGGGTCGAGCGGACGGCCGATATGCATTCGGCAAGCGACAGGGAATCGGCGGCAACAGCCTCATCGATGTATGCAATGGCCTCTACCCGGTCGGCAGCGCTTTGCAACCATTGCTTTATATTAATGTACCCCACCATCACGCAGCCCAAGAAAAACAGGGTGAGCCCGATGGTAACGACCGCGACAAAGGTCATGAGTTTTGCCTGGTAAAATCCGCGCAATGCTTCTTTTACAAAATAGAGGAAAATCATTGTACCCTGATAAACTGCTTGTCTTTGATTTTCATAATCGTCGCTTCGGAGTTTGTCCGTTGGCCCTGGTCGAACGTTATCAGGCCCGATGCGCCGCTATAGCCCTTTATTTTCGACAATGCCGCACATAGTTGCGCCGGCGATGGCGTTCCCCCGATCTCCTTGAGACATTTGGTGATGAGGCATGCGCCGTCGTAGCCAAGCGCTGCGGCACGGTCGGGGTCGACGGCAAAGCGGGCCTTATATGCGGACTTGAATTCCAGCCATTCCTTGCTCGGGCTTGACGACATCGGAAGGTTTGTCGAGATCAGGGCATTCGAGACATATTCTTTTCCATCAACAAGTGTTTTGGGGTTATGCCATCCGATGGAACCAAGCAATTGCGTCTTGAACCGATGAAAAGCGGCCTGCGGCGCAACCATGACGACATCTTCGGCTTCGGCAGGAATAAACAGCCCACCGATTTCATAACTCGAATCCTGCGGCGCTTTTACGTCCGGCTTTTGCGGCTGCGGCAAAGCATCACCTGTCAAGCTTTTTTCGACTGCAGTACGTTGCATCTTCCGCTGCGCGAGCTTTGCCTGCAAATTCTCATATTGTTTCTTAAAATCCTTGGTTCCTTCTTCGTAAACCAGTTCGTCGACAATTTCGCGGCCGCTCTTTTCCACTTCGGCACGAAACCCCTTCGATAATGCTTCGGCATATTCCGAGGCAGGCGCAATTATCGCAAAATCGCGGATATTGCAATTATCCATTGCATACCGAGCAATCTTTGCCCCTAAAGACCCAAGCGTCGCGTTCATTTGAAAAATGTTGGGGCCTAAAGACGCTATACCGTCGTCATTGGCAGTTGGCGAAAGCATGACCACGTCCTTGTCCATTACCATAGACGCCGCGACAATGGCGTCCTGGCTTAAGACCGGCCCAAGAATAATGGGAACATGGTGTTCCAGCACCAATTCCTTGGTTTTTTTCGCGGTTTCAATGCCGTTTCCCCGCGTATCGCATATGATAAGGCGCACTTTGGCGCCTGTTGACGAAGTATACTGATCGATGGCGATTTGGGCGCCTTGCAATACCTGCTTGCCAATTTCCGCATCATACCCCGAAAGAGGCGCCAAAAGACCGATTTGAACCAGTCCTCTTTGGCCTTCATTTATTTTAGATAGTATATCCTTTACAGGTGATGAATAAACGGAATGTGCGTATCGCTTTAAAAAGAGTTCCGATTTCTGCTTGGCGCGCAGCAATTGTCCGGACTCAAACACCTTTATAATTTCATAATACTGCAATATCTCAATTACTCTTATATTGAGTTCGCCGCGCGACGCAAGTCCGTCGATTTCATCGGCAGCCAACACCTTGTTTCCGATGTGCTGCACTGCGGCAATGATTTGACTGTCGACACCTGCCGAAATACCACCGTTTTCCGCATGCGAAAAAGCAAACAGTGCGGCATTATAGTCCCGTTCCTTGACAAGAGCTACACCTTCATAATACCACAAGCGCGGCAGAAACGCTGATGCCCCGTATTTTTTGGAATAAATCGCAAAAAGCCGCCTCACGAGGCTGAAATCATTTTGACGGGCGCTGGATTCTATCAGAAGCGGAACAAGTTTCTCGGCAGCATTGTCGTTGCCGTGGTTTTTAAGAAATGCCTTCACAATCATTGCCGTGGAATCAAAATGGGACAACGAGGCCTGTTCAATTGCCTTTTTATACACATACTGCGGATCATCCATGGCCCCAAATTGCGCCCCAAAACTTGAAAACCATATTGCCGCAACAACGAAAATTTTTGAGTACTGCATACATTCACTCCGGATAAAATCTGCCGAATTCGGCGGTATCGGTATTATAAATCGTTTGACGTATTCTCTCACCCTCAGACAAAACCGCATGTTCCCCGTTTTTTCCCGGATTTTTCCGATCCCCAAAGTCGTTTCGCGCCATCAATTCTTCTTGAGCAAGGATTGGCGCCTTGTGTAACAACGAGCACACGATGGCTTCGCCGGTTTTGCAACAAACAACCGCAATTTTGCCTTGCTGCGAAAGATATAACGTCGCTTTGGAGTTGGAGTGGGAAACATCATGCATTGAAAACACCATTTTTTCTAGCGTAGCGCCAAGACGACTTATAAGCATGGATGCGAAATGATTGTCAACGGCGCCGGCACTGCTTTTCGTCATGGTTGCAAGGGCAATAGCGCTTGCTTCATAAGGATCAACCGGTACGGCAAGGGTGCGTTTGCCCCCCAATTCCCGGAATATGACCACCGGAATGGAATTATTCCCAAACAATGCAAACGATGCGATTTCAATAGGAATGAGCATATGGATATAAAAAAAATACACTTGTACGGTTGTAAATGCCAGTCATTATCGTGAATTATAGCCGTGCTTCATGAGAAACGAATCATTGTCGCGCCACCCGGAAGTCACCTTAACATGACATATTATCGAAGCAGGCATGCCGGTAAGCTTGCCAAGGTCTTCCGACGCCCTCTTTTGTATCTTGGATATGAGACTGCCTTTTTTACCGATAATAATACCTTTCTGCCCATCGGTCTCGACATGGATCGTGGCCTCGATGTGGTGCCTTTTTTCGCTTTCCCTGTAAGCGGTCACCTCGACAAACACGGCATGGGGCACTTCGTCCTGCGTATTATAGATAACCTGCTTGCGGATGTATTCCGCGGCGAAAAAACGAAGATTCTCATCTGTCATATCCTCAGCGCTAAAATGCATGGGCCCTTCGGGAACAAACGGATCAATAAGGCTAAGAAACTCTCGTTTGGCCGAAGGATCCTTGGCATTGATGACACAATGGGGCAAAGGGGCCAGCTTCGGGTTCCGGAGGAAAAACAGGTTTTTCATGTCGTCGACATCATCGCAAATGTCCTTTTTTGTAAATACAATGACCGTTGGGAGCGCCGCCCTTCGGACAATGGTGGCAACGACATCTTCCTCGTCGCCGTACGGCCTGCTCAAATCGACAAGGTAGCAAACAAGGTCTGCCGCATCATTTGCCAATGCGCGAACGCTTTCGTCGATCATCCGGGCGTTAAACGCGTGCTTTCCCCGGTGAATGCCGGGCGTATCGACAAACACAAGTTGCATTGCGCCTTCCGTGTATATTCCTTTGAAGCTTTTCCGCGTTGTTTGCGGCAACGTTGATACCAAAGCCAGTTCTTCGCCTAAAACAGTATTTACCAATGTAGACTTGCCGCTGTTTGGGCGCCCTATCAATGCAATAAATGCCGACCGAGTTTTTTCCGAATTGGCCATTATTCCCTCATCCGATTGGTTTGGTACCGGCGGTTTGTTCCTTTTTTTCCGCCTTCTGCGCCATTTGCGCCTGGCGAATATATTTCCTGAATATTTCGGCAGCAACAAAACTTGAATGCACTGTCCAATATTGGTCATGTACCGTGACAACACCCACGGCAATATGCTGGCGCGGATCGGTTGGGTTTTCGGCAAAACCCACAAACCAATCTATTTTGCCAAGCACATCCTCATCGACCGTGCCTGTTTTCCCGCCATAATCTATTTCATCAAAAAACTGCGAGTGGTGGATATACCGAAATGCGGTGCGCGCAGTTCCCAAATGCGCCACCCGCGACATCATTGATTTGAGGCTTGAGGCTGTGGTCGGTTTCATCGGTGTGCGCCATGTATGCGGTTCACATTTGAATATCGTGCTTGAATCGCCGCACGTGATGCTGTCGACAAATGTTGGAAGCGGCATTTTTCCGTTTTCGCAAACAGAAGCGGCGATCATGGCCCCAAACAGCGGCGACATCCTGGTTTTCCGGTTAAACCCCGACGCAATTTCGGCAATTGTCATTTGCGAATCACTTACCGAAATATCGGCGTGGTTTATGTCGTTTTCAACTTCACAGGGAATAGGGCTGTTGAACCCGAATTTGCCCATATACTCCTTGATGCCCGCAGCGCCAACGACATATAAACCTATCCTTGCAAATACCGGGTTCATGGAAAATGCATACGCCTGTTCAAGCGAAACCGGTTGCGAAACCTCAAGGTCCTGTTTCAATTGGAATTTATATAAGGTGTATTTCCGGCCCGTCAGCTGCAATTGGGATTCCGTGGTAAGCCCGCCTTTTTCTATGGCAGCAGCTGCAGTCACAGTCTTAAAAACCGATGCGGCAGGAAAAATGCTCTTGACAAACAAATTATCGCCAAGCTGCGATTCGCCCTCCCGGGTATACGACACCGAAGCAAGCACTCGACCGGTTTTACTGTTAAGGGCAATAAGCGCCCCATATTTGGGATGATATTGCCTCATCAGCGTTTCTGCGGTCCGTTGCACGCAGGTGTCGATGCTGTAATGTATCACATATTTCGCATTGTTTGAATCTATACTATCGCGAATTGCGCCAGGTTTAGGAGGATGTTTTTTCAACAACGCGGTAAGATCGGAAACGGCAAACCCCTGTTTGGGAATTTCGGGCTTTGCAAATAATTTCAGGCCCCCGAAAAAGCCGGTATTCTCCTTTGGAAGGTTTGAGGCCTTTTGGGAATGGCCTTTTTGCAAGACCGGCGGCACAAACCCCTCCTCATCACGGTCCGAAAAATGCCCGTCGGCTTGTTTTGACGTGTCGGCGGCAATTGTATTATTTTGCAAATGAGACTTTTCGTCGGATTTTTCTTTCATAAGCGCGGACTTTACGGCAGCCTTATGCTGCATATCTTTATGAAAAAGAAATTTGCACGCGACGGCAAAAATGACCAAGAGCAGTATAACGCGTATCCTGCCCTTTTTAGGGACGTGGATTTTGTGGACGGATGGCCTATTGGGTCGCCCGGAAATCGTGCGCTCAACCCGGTTTGTCATTGGTGACCGGGAATACGATTCGAATTTTTCTTTCATAGATTAAAAATAGCTTGTCCCTTTTCCATGTGTCTGAATTTAAATCGTATTGTACCGCGACCCGTTTGGTCAAAACGTAACTGCTGTTTGCAAAAGAATGTTGTTATTCTGGACAAGTTGGCTCCCCTGCCACATGTAACCATATCGAGTGTCAAGTATTATCGAGGCCCCTTGCGTTATGCCGAGGCCGATCCTGTAACCATAGTACATGCTTGGGGTTTCGTCGAAGAACCCGTCGTAGGTGATTGCGGGCCCTTGTTTGCGCATGTCGGTGGAGCCGATGTCTGTTTTCGAAAAATACAGCTCTGCCTTGGTGATTTTCGGGACTCGCTTCAATAACGCGTCGCCAATGCCGATGCCAGCCTCGAACCGCTGGTCTTTTGCATTATTTTTCCCCACAAGGTACTGATAGGTACCGTCGAGGATCACCACATTGACAATATTGAATCCCATTGTCCCGAAAATCCCGTCAAGGGTACTTGACGCAGGATACTTAAGACGAATTTCCTGCGATTTTGTTTCAACAGGATCCCTTTGGATCCGTTCGTCGTAATAATATGGCCCGAAATAACCGGGAATAAAACTGCCCCTGATGTGCCGGTATTCAGCGCGTACCGAAAACGGCCCTATCCGAAGTGCAACGCCGGGCAGGCCGAACCCCCAACCCGTACGATTTGCCTTGAACATGACCGTGTCCGCGACGACCGCGGCCTGGCCATATACATCCAAGCCAAGAAGTCCACCTTTTATGAGCGGTAATCCTATGTCTGCACCAAGCTCGGCATACCGTGATGTCGCGTATTGGGCCCAGGCGTCTTTATTTTGAATCACGGTATCATATTCACCTTTTGCAATCAGACTGTCGCGGCCGGGTCGCGACAGCTGCGTCCCTGCATCGCGGAACAATTGCCGCACGAAACCGCTGTCGATAATACCGTCGTTGTCGCGGTCCCATGCCCCACCGTTCAGGGAATAGTCCCATGTCCGGGCCGGAGCATATTCATTCAAATCAACGCCGTACGTGGCGCCAACAGACAAATCGGAAAGCAGGGGAATGCCGGTTAATTTGAGCGGGCAAACAGCCAATCTGCCGGCAACAATACCGCCATCGTTTTTAAAATCATTAAAATCAGCCACCATGGTCTGCAATGTAATACCGATAGGCGAAATATTATTCAGGTAAAACTGCAGCCCAAGCAGCTTTTCGTCGGGATAATGCAGCATATTGGTAAAGCGATCCACGACAAAGCCGTAGCCGAGCGAAACGTTCGACAAACCGCCAACCTTGACGAACAGGGGTTCATTTTCATACCCGTAGCGAATGTACCGGATTTTTCTGAAAATCGAGGCAAGGGTATTGTCGTTGTCGAATTTCCATCCCTTGTCCGAAATTTTTCCGTCGGGATCTATAAACACTTCCAAATCGAGACAAACGCCGAATTTTCCTATTGGGATATCGGGAGACACGGCAATTCGTGTCCATTGCTTTCCACCAACAGTCACGCTTCCTGCCGAAATTTCCCATCGCACACCGGGAGCCGCATTGCCCTGTCGCGGCTTGGAAGCTTCTGCGGTTTTTTCTGCTTTATCAATATTGGATTTCGGTTCGGCCGGTACCGATTGTACGCCTGCACCGGACGAGGATGATGCCGTACTTTTTTGCGTCTCTAAAGTCGGTTTTTGCATTTCGGCATTTTTGACTTCCGGTAATGGCTTCGCCCCGTCCGGCTGATTTTTCTTTTGTTCCTCCACGGTCATGGCGCCGGATGTCGGTATTGGTTGGGCCGATTGCAATGCAGGTTTGTTTTCGGTTACGGGTTCCGACAATGCCGGACCATCGGGCTGCGCTTGGGGTTGCTCCAGTTTCGCGCCCGACCATTTTTCTAAAAACGCAAGAACTTCGGGAGGCAGGGGCGCTTGCTTAAACGAAGAACTCGCAGCCTCCCATGTGCCCGAATTGCCGGGGCCGACCATTGCAGACTGTCCTTTTGCACTTTCGCATTTGACCGACCCTTCCAAAACAGCAACCGTGGGATCACCTTGATTTGTATATTTTATTCCCGCAGCCGTTCCTATTGGCGTAAAGTTGCAACCGCGCAATGAGAAAACAATAGCAGCAAGTTCTGCATCTTTGGCCCTTTTAAAAAACAATGACCCTTGGTCAACATGCAGTATTGCCTGGGAATCGGTTCCCGCAATACACATTCGGAATTCTCCACGAGCAAGCATTGATGCGCCTTTTCCCAATTGCATTTTTGCGCTGTACTTGTCGTCAAGATATATCGAATCGCCAATACCAACCATCATACTGTCTTTTACCGCAACCCACGCGTTTGTTTTCTTTTGCCAACATAACACAACACCGGAGTCGGGTTTGATTGAAAAAACAGGCAGGGCAAACGCGCCTTGGAAAAACCCAATCATCAGCAAACCGGCAAGCATGTGTCGCACCATTGCATCCTCCTTCAAAATAATACCATGGAACTTTCCCCTGTTCCTTGATTCTACATTCCTATAAAACAAATTTGCAATGGATTCCTTATGCGAATTTCCGTTTAAAATTATCATGTTTTATGGAGGGGCACGCCCTACAAATAATGTCATCTTGCATGCAATTCAATTGCATACTATTTTTTCAAGCCACGGTTCTATTTGATCCCAGGCATCATCAACAGTCAAGGCATTGAGGCTTGCCTTTGGGTCTATGCCTATGGCAATGCCTCGGTCGCCGACATTTGCCGCTGTCCAAAGAGGAAACCCCTGCATCGGCTTTCGTACCACTATGTTTTTTTTGCCATAGGGCCCGTTTCGCTTTTCATCCGTGGGGCCGAAAATTCCTATTGTGGGAATGTCCAAACATGCCGCCATATGCATGATCCCCGAATCATTGCAAAGAGCAAGGGAACATTGCGATAATAATGCAGCGGTTTTTTTAATGGAAACGGTTTCTACAATATGCGCATTTTCCTTCATCGATTGCGCCATGGCCCGCTTCAATTCGTCCTCGTCGGGGGAACCGAGCACAAATGCATGAGCAGACATTTTTTTACATATTTTATCGCAAAGCAAGCCAAATCTGTCTGCGGACCAGCGTTTGACATCCATGCCGTGTTCAACACTTGATCCCGGATGAACCGCAATCCGCCTTTTCCCCGGGGCTTCCGATTCGCAATATGCCGTTGCCCAGGCAAGGTCCGCATCGTCATATTGCTTCGGAAACACTTTTTGCGCTTCGGTATAATTCTCTTGAAGAAAAAACTCGACAAGTTTGATGTTCTGGTCTATATCGTGCAATCCAAGGTCGACCTTAAGCGGGTTGTTGCATAAAAACGACAAACTGGAAAACTTTTTTTTATCATATTTAAATGCATACCGCCTTGAAATGCCTGACAAAAACGGCACGGAAAAGTATTGCCAGGTATTCGACGGAAAAAAACACAGGCTTGCATCGCAATGCATTGCTCTGAGTCGCGCAATAATTGAAATGCCCTTTTTAACGTCCCTTTTTATTTTGTCCGGGTCAAAGGTCTCGATGCTGTCCCACAATGGGTCGCCTTGGGCAAGCGCGCCGATGCTGTGGCGCAAAGCAATGAGGTGAAGGGAACAATCGGGCTTTTTCTTTTTAAGAAAATGAAATGCGGGATAGCACATCAAATAATTGCCGATGCCGATGGGACAAATGCATTGGACTTTCATGATGTGATTACAGGGTTTCTTTTATCGTATAGGTGTTTCTGGGGCTCGCATGCGTTATCATTTCGCCAACCAGGCCGATGGAAATGAATTGTATGCCCATGATGATTGCACCCATTGACAATAGAACAAGCGGCCGTATGCGCATATGCTGCGTGATGATCCATTCAACGCCGAAATACGCAAGGACAACGCTTCCTATGGCCGCAAAACCAAGGCCGACCAACCCGAAAAAATGAAGCGGGTTCTTCATGTATTTTCGCAGGAACAACAGGGTGAGCAGGTCGAAAATTCCTTTTAATCCGCGTCCAAACCCATATTTGGATTTTCCGAATTTTCGCGCATGATGCGGTACAACCATTTCTGTTACTTTTGCGCCATCCCAATGCGCAAGCACGGGCAAATACCGATGTCTTTGCCCATAAATTTCCAGGCTTTTCGCAATGTCGGCCTTGTACGCTTTGAATCCGCAATTAAAATCATGGAGCCTTATGCCTGCAACCATTGATGTTGCGATGTTCCAGACCTTGGAAGGCAGCGTTTTGGTTATGGGATCATACCGCTTCTTTTTCCATCCCGAAACAACATCGTATCCTTGATCAAGCAGCGCAATCATGTCCGGGATCACCAACGGGTCATCCTGCAAATCCGCATCCATTGTCACGATTATATTGCCGCATGCTTTTTCTATGCCAACGGACAGCGCCGCGGCTTTCCCATAATTCCTGGAAAACCTGATTGCATGGATCTTAGTGCCGAATTTCTTTTGCAACCCGACGATCGCGTCATAGGAGCCGTCGGAGCTGCCGTCGTCGACAAATACGACTTCGTAATCGATTTTTTTTGTGTCAAGCGATTGCGATATTGCGTCCATCAGGGGCGGCAAGCTTTCGACTTCATTGAGCAATGGAATGACTAACGATAATTTCATGCGTTTTTCCTTGGTGATTTTACTTTATTAACAAGAAACAGAATGCCGCCCGTCAAACTTGCGGCGCTGCCGATAAGCGTGGCCAAAAAACCCATGACAATCGCCGACTGGACTTGAAAACCCGCAAATGCAAATAACGTTCCGCCAATGCTTTCACGAATGCCAAAGGGAAGCGGAACGATCATGAGTATCGCAAGAATAGGAACGAATATGAAAAAATAGTGTATGTTTGCCGCACTTAAAAGCCCCAAACTTCCTGCGCAAAGAATGTGAACGCCGATTCTGAGGAATTGAACAATGGTCGAAAGAACGCCAACCGGAAGCAAAATGTGTACATCATGAACCTCAATGAGGGTTTCACCGAGGATTTTCTTTAGAGACTCCCTTTGTTTTTGCGGTATTGGCAGGATTTCAATGACCCGAAATGCAATTGCCTGCAACTTTTTAGACATTAAAAAAAGCAATGCTCCGCCAAAACAAATGAAGGTTACAAATAAAGCGACAATAGACATGGTCATACTGCCGCTTTCCAACGATTTCTGTTTGATGAGAAGCACGCTGCCGAAAATCGCATAGCCGAGCATTGCCCACAACCCGGCAAACCGGTCTAAAAAAGTCGCGGCAAAACCCGCCTTTCCGCTCCCCTGATCAACCTTGATATATGCAACTTTAATGGCGTCTCCCGTAATGATGCCGAATGCGAAATTATTGAAAAACATTCCTATAAAGTACAATGAAAAAACCCGCCAAAAAGGAAGCGACAGGCCCCTGTTTTTCAATATTATTTGCCATTGAACAACGCCGAGCCAACCTGAAATAAAAAACAAAATAAGCGCCGATGCCAGCCATGCCGGGTTTGCCTGTTCGCATGTGACAAGAATATGCCGCCAGCCCAGCCTGTTGATGATAAACGCGATAACGCCTATGGTCACGACGATTTTTGCTGTTGTGGAAATTATTTTGCGCATACGTCGTCCCTGATCCATTGCTCCATCTTTTTATAACTTTCGTCCCACGAAAACCCCATGGCCCATTTCCTGCCGTTTTCCTCAAAAACGCCGCGCATTTCTTTATTGTCTAAGACCATGCAGAGGCAACGGACAAAATCGTCCAAATCGTTTTCATGGAACAAAAGTCCGGTTTCGTTATGCTTCACCGAGTCGCGCAGCCCCGCGACATTATTGGCCACAACAGCGGTCCCGCACGCAGCAGCCTCGATATTGGTTATTCCCCATCCCTCTTTTTTTGATGGATTGACAAAAGCAATTGCTTTTCTGTAAAGACCTATTTTCGCCTCTTCATCGACAAACCCGAAAAACTCGACGCTTTTTTCCATGCCCAGGCGCCTCACCTGCGCCTTAAGGTTGTTTTCATCATCGCCTGTGCCGGCAATTGCCAGTGAAAGCACTCTGCCGGATTCATTCACCTTTTTGACGGCGTCGATCAATAGCGATACGTTTTTATATTTTTTCAACCTTCCCGCATACACGATAAGCGACGGGTCTTTTGCAATTTTTTTGTCTGGAGAATACCGTTCGGTGTCGACGCTATTCTCGATGATCCGGATCCGTTCCTTATGAAACCCGAGCCCGACAAGTTCATGGGCAGTGCTTTGCGATACGGTGCAGCATGGAGTATGGCCATACCCTATGGCGCCAAGTTTCTCTAATAGCAACACGTAGAGGGCAAGCGGATATGCCGCAAGGCTGAAAATAGTAGCCCCGAAAAGGTGGTGGAAAATAACGCCGCAGGGTATATGCGGAAACCAACGAGGGCTGAAAAAGGGGATTTTATTGACATCATCGACAATGCAATCGATTGCATGCATTTTCATGACCCGCCTAACCAGAAACGGCACTTCCCAATTGAACGTGTAGGTATGCGCCCACCGGTAAACGATTATCCCGTCCTGGATATCCTGGCTCCTGCTTCCCGGAAAACGTGTTGTCAACAAAAATACCGAATGACCATTTGCTACAAAGCGGGAGAATATCTGCTGGAAATGCACTTCTGCACCGCCGGCCTCAGGATGTTTCATATCTCGCCAGTTAAGAACTAAGACATTCATGCGTTAAAAAATACATTTGGCAGCCCGCAAAAATCCTGCCTAATTACCAGGGAAATAAAAAAGCCCCTGGGCGCAAGAATCTCACCCAAGGGCCAGAACAGGCTTTTAAAAATCAGTGTCGTCAGTCCGTTTCCGTAACGCCTTTCGGCAATTTCGGGACCGAGCCTTTTGCGCCGTAAAACAAGATATACAAATAGCAAACAAGAGGAACGACAAACGACATATGCAATCCGATCACATCCGCGAGTTTGCCCATGATAAACGGCATGATTGCGCCGCCGACGATTGCCATGCACAAGAGGCCGGAGCCTGAGCTTGTGTGGCGGCCAAGCTTTGCAATTGCGAGCGTGAAAATAGTCGGGAACATGATCGAGTTGAATAATCCTATTGCTAAAACGGAATACATCGCCGCATGGCCTTTGGTTGCCATGGTGACGACAAGCAAACAACAAACCACGATGGCGTTAAAGGCAAGCACGGTTCCCGGCTTGATAATGCGTAATATAGCAGAGCCAATGAAGCGCCCCACCATTGCGCCGCCCCAATAAAACATGAGAAATTTACCCGCTTGCTCAGGGGTAAAACCCACCAGGTCTTTCATATAATTCACAAGAAAACTTCCGATGGAAACTTCGCCGCCGACATAAAAAAAGATCCCCAAGGTACCAAGCGCCAGATGCGGGTATTTCAAGGTTTTCATGAATAATTCGATGGCGCCTTCATGTTTTGCCCCGGGTTCACGGGGTTCTTCAACGATTTTAGGAAGTTTCATAATAGTAAAGAAAATTGCAAGGAGAATAAACACGACCGCAAGCCCGACATACGGAACCTGGACGGCATGCGCATTTGTCTGCAATGCCTTTGCAGCGTCGGATGCGCCCATTTTGGCAATTTCATCGGCAGATTTAATGGCAACAGACAGAATAAGAACCGACCCGAACAAAGGCGCGACCGTTGTCCCAAGGGAATTGAATGCCTGCGTGAGGACCAGACGCGATGACGATGTTTCAGGTTTACCAAGGATAGCGACATAGGGGTTCGCAGCTACCTGAAGCAAGGTTATTCCCGAGGCAAGGACGAAAAACGCAATGAGGAATATCGAATATTGCTGCGTGCTTGCGGCCGGATAGAACAGAAAGCAACCAAGACCCGAAACAAGCAACCCTATGACGATACCGATTTTATATCCTATTTTCCTGACAATGACTCCAGACGGCGTCGACATGATAAAATATGCGGCAAAGAACACGAATTGCACAAGCGCTGCCTGGGCATAATTGAGAGTGAAAATGGCCTTCAAATGCGGGATAAGAATGTCGTTAAGACACGTCATAAATCCCCAAATGAAAAACAAGGAAGTCAGCGTGACGAGCGCCGGCGTATAATTTGCGCCCGAATCTGTCTGGGCGCTTACTGCGCCGGTCGAGGAACCGATACTTGCCATGAGGTTCTCCTCTTTATGTTAAGTAAAAATTAAAAATTTCCCGATAATCTAATTGTCCACCACCACTGATCGCTTGCTTGCAAAAAATCGTCGGTTTGGTTAATCGCAGGATTTGCAAAAATAATCGGCCTCATATGGTCTCGGGCAACAAGCCCTGAAATCGCAAAACGCTTGTTCATGAAAGATTTTTTAAAATACAGCGAATACTTGACAGGTTCAGGTTTTCCAAAATTCGCCGCATCTCTGTCATTGTTCAGGTAAGGGATGGGAACATTATTATTCTCCGGATCAATCGCATTGCGATTGCTGTTGGTATATCGCTGGCTGAACCATTCGAATTCAAGAGACAAAACATCCAGCGACATATTCCATCCTAAAAATTCCTGGGCAATCCCGCTTGCCAAGGCAGGAATGAGCGTTACGTAGGAAAGCTGGCGAATGTCTGAACCGGTTTCGTCTTTAAGCCATTTCGTAAGGATAAACGGCAAAACGCCATAGCATAAAAGCGGGTACGTGGGCAAATTAACGCCAAGCATGACAGGCATTCTATCCTTTACTTTATTATAATAATTTATTGAATCGGGCAAAGGCTGCCAATGATTGACTCCTGCGGTATCGGGAATCGAATCCCATGCAACATAATTATCAAGGCCAAGCACCGCAACTTCGGCATACACCTTAAGGTCTTCCTGTCCGAAAAACGGGATGTTCCCAAAAATAAAAGAAGGAGGGATTTTAAATTCCGGTATCAAACGTTGCGGATTAACAGACGCAAATCCGTCAAGTTTTCTGGATTGGAACGTATAATACTGCTTAACGCCGTTTTCATCTAAATAGACGTTTTTGTCGTTTTTGGGTTTGATGATATCGTCGCTCGTCGGAAACAAACGCTGCCACGACATGCCAGCGCCGATTGAAACAAAATTAAAAAGCGAATTCGATAAAACCGCGGATATTGTTCCGTCTTGAACCGGCCAATCATGGGTTTCGCTTGTGAGCATCACATCCAAAGAAAGTTTGTCGATAGCCGGATCCCAAAGCGCCTCGCTTGACCCAGCGAGAAGGAGGCCGAGCTCACGAGTCTCGGGAAATTCGAAATTAGTCACTATCGTATTTGGATATGCAGAGCACCGTAAGAGGAATTCTCCGAGGTTTTTTGCATCGGGATTATACTTGAATGGAAAATATCCAGCGGCTATTTGGGCAAAAGGCTTATTCAAGTCTCCCCATTTGTATCGCATTTCGATGTCGTTGGGATAAAATGTAAATACAGGAACCTGCGTTTGTACAAAGGCATCCTCTTTGCGCTGAATCATGGAGAAATCCAAATCACATTCAACGCTAACGGTCAAGCTAAGTCTTTCTTTGTAAACAAGCATTTCCGAAAGGTACAGCTTCATTTTTTCCTGCCATACCCTGTTCATCGTAGTATACGAAAGCAATGGATTATCGGTCGAATGATCATAAACACCCTTCATTCCCTGACCAAGATCCAATGCAAAAAACGTATTCGGAATACTCTGAAAATTCGGATCGTCACCTTTAAGTTGGGCAGGCAACAAATCTGCCAGTTCCATATTCTGATTTTGTCTTGAAACAGATGCTGTTTCTGTTGTTTCTGTTTTGCCAATTGTATCCGGAATCTGCCCAAAACAGGCTACCGAAATGGCAAACATTCCAACAATTATCCTTACAAACATGTGATTTCCTCGTGATATATGGTTATAAGAATCATTGGTCATGGTTAGTACCTATATCTAGATTATCTACGCTTTTTGCGTAGATAATATATAAAGTAAATTTATCCAATGCGACATGTCCCCGAAGCGATAGCGTAGTGGGAAGCATGGGGTTAGAAATTAGCCGATAATCTGAGCGTCCACCACCAATGATTGTTTGATTGTAAAACATCATCGGTTATACCAACGTTTGCAGGAACAGGAAATGCCGGATGCATATGATCGCGCGCGACCTGACCGGAAATTGCAAATCGCTGGCCCATAA
>Ga0182027_10001657_pt1 | contig 36839 bp, 26 predicted proteins | sample 712E1DmetaG_FD_121300 | JGI IMG/M metagenome (GOLD analysis project Ga0182027, IMG submission 121300) | Permafrost microbial communities from Stordalen Mire, Sweden - 712E1D metaG (Illumina Assembly) | ecosystem: Environmental > Terrestrial > Soil > Wetlands > Permafrost | place: Sweden...
CACGGGTGTCATCCTGAGCGTAGCGAAGGATCTCGCTCTGCGTATCTTCTTGAAAATGCACAGGGCCAGATTCTTCGCTTCGCTCAGAATGACAGTTTCGAAGAGTTTTTCCGCAGCCTGCTAAAGCCCCGCCCTTCCAGACCCGTGGTAAGAAATGCGGGTTAATGAGGCTTTGCCTCGCAGATAAAGGGCATTTCATTTAATCACTTTGCGGACGGCTGTTCGCCTATCTCAGTGGGCTGTGTCTGATAGGCGGCGGCACAAGGTTTTCTCGACCATGCTGACCCACTTGCGCCAATACTCGTTCATGCGCTCAGGCTGTTGTCCTAGTGATACAGCTTCTGACGGTGGGCGGCATGTTCCTTCTTAGACCCAGGGCTTAATTGAAGGGCAATTAAAAACCCCACTCGTCAGAGGTTTTCTGAGGAGTGGGGTTTTTGTGTTTTCGTGCGCTAACGATACGTGCACCGCGCACCCAAAACTCGCGGAGCATTTTTGGCTTCGCCCATGGAGGTTTTACGTGAACCACAATTCGAAAAGGAGAACTATCGCCGTGAAACGAATTCAAGAGGGATTGGGAGCCATCCTCCTCATTTTGGTTTCCACCGTCTGGGGCTGGGCACAGGTGGAAGCTTCCATCACAGGAATGGTCATGGATAGCTCTGGGGCGGCGGTGGCTGGCGCAACCGTGACGGTGAGGAACCTGGAGACCAACCTTAGCCGAACGACGTCAACCGGTGAAGCAGGACGCTACAACGTTCCATCACTGCCTGTGGGAAGGTACGAAGTGGAAGCTGCCCTGCCGGCATTCAAGTCCGAGCTACGCACTGGCATCACCTTGGTCGTGGGCCAGCAGGCGGTGGTTGACTTGACGCTGCAGTTGGGGGAAATGAAGGAGCAGGTAACCGTGAAAGGCGACGCCGCGCTGGTGAACACAACCACAAGCCAGACGTCGGGGTTGGTGGGCGAAAGGCAAGTGAAAGACCTGCCGCTCAATGGCCGCAGCTATGACGAACTGATCACCCTGAACCCCGGCATTGTCAATTACACTGCGGAGCGGACAGGCGGGGTCGGGGTTTCCAACTCTGCTATCGGCAACATGTTCGCCGTCTCGGGTCATCGCCCGCAGGAGAATCTTTTCCTGCTGAACGGCATCGAGTACACCAGCGCCAGCGAAATCAACTTGCAACCCGGAGGAGCGAGCGGAGAGCTGCTCGGCGTGGACGCCATCCGGGAATTCAACGTGGTCACCGACACCTACGGGGCCGAGTATGGAAAGCGGCCGGGGGCCCAGGTGACCCTCGTGACGGCCTCCGGCACCAACCAGTTGCACGGAACGCTCTATGAATTCCTGCGCAACAGTGCGCTGGATTCGCGGAACTTCTTCGACCAGGGATCCATCCCACCCTTCCGGCGCAACGATTTCGGAGCCTCACTCGGAGCGCCCATCCAAAAGGACAAGACCTTCTTCTTTGCGAACTACGAGGGTTTCCGGCAAAACCTTGCGTTGAGTGACGTGACGCTCGTGCCGGACAATAACGCCCGAAATGGGTTGCTGCCGAGCTCGAGCGGAAACTTGGTGAATGTGGGGGTCGCCGCGGGCGTGGCTCCGCTGCTGGCGCTCTGGCCCGTTCAGAACGGGCCGGACCTGGGCGCCGGGATTGCCGAGGCCTTCAGCCATCCCCTCCAGAACGTTCGTGAGGACTTCGGGACTACGCGTCTGGACCGTATTTTCTCGCAGCGCGACTCGCTAAGCGGGGTCTACACCGTGGACGACAGTTCGGACCTCACACCCACGGTGAATCCCCTGAGCGTGAACCTGGAAAACCTCCGTGAACAGGTGCTAAGCCTCGCTGAGACCCACGTCTTCTCTCCCACTCTGCTCAACACGGCGCGGTTTGGATTCTCACGCGCAAATTACATATTCACAGGCGTGCCCACCTTTCAGGGCCCAAGCTTCGTCCAGGGCGATCCTACGGGTGCGCTGGTGATTGGGGGTGGCACCGGCTCCAATGCGGCCAGTCAACTCTCCCCGGCAGGCAGCAATTCAGGTGCGAATCTGTTCGCAGCCCGCAGTCTCTTCACTTACGACGACAACCTGAGCCTCAGCCGGGGTATCCATCAAATCACCGCCGGCGTCTGGTTTCAGCGGGTCCAATCCAACGACTTGATGGCGCAGAACCAATACGGGCAAGCTACCTTCGCCAGCCTCACCACCTTGCTCCAGGGTACGGTGAGCAGCTTCAGCGCGGTGACGACGCCTACACCCATGGCATGGAGATCGATCGAGGGGGCGTGGTTCGTGCAGGATGCGTTGCGATTGAGGTCGAATCTGCACCTGACTTTGGGGTTCCGGAGCGAATTCACCAACGGCTGGAACGAAGCAACCGGTCGAGCCTCGAATTACCTGTTCGCGCCGGATGGCGTGATCGAAACGCAACCCCACGTGGGCCATTCGGCCTTCACGGTGAACAACGCAAAATTCCTACCCCAGCCGCGTCTGGGTCTGGCCTGGGATATCTTCGGCCACGGCAAGACGGTGGTCCATGCCGGTTTCGGTCTCTATAACGGCCTTCAGGACGACCTCAGCTACCGTCTGGATCAGAACGCTCCTTTCAACACCACGCTCTCCCTGAAGAATGTGCACGTATCCTCCCTGGACTTTGTCCCCGGAGCTCCGCTGCCTAACGGTGGACTCATCTCGCCGGGCGGCGTGCAACCTAACCTGTATACTCCCACTGTCGAGGCCTACACGTTCAAGATCGAGCAGCAAATTGAACCCAATACCGTCTTGTCCATCGGCTACGTCGGCTCCCATGGCTACCACGAGATTGTAAGTGTAGACGCCAATCAACCCTTTCCAACCATTTGCCCGGCCGCGCCCTGCCCGGCCACGCTTGCGGCCGGAACCATCTACTATCCAACGGGAGCGCCGCTGGCGAATCCTAATCTGGCCTACACTACCAGTTGGTTCTCCGAGGGCAACAGCAATTACAACGCTCTGCAAGTAGACCTCAATCATCGCTTCAGCCATGGCCTGCAATTGAGGGGCGTGTACACCTGGTCAAAGAGCCTTGATAACGGCGCTACACTGAACAGCAGCGTGGCTGCAAACTCTCCCGGTTTTGTAATGAATCCGCGGGACATTCAAGCCGACTGGGGGCTCTCCACGTTTGACGTGCGCAACCTTGCAGTCATCAATGGAACCTATGAATTGCAGGTCGGAAGCGGAAAACGATTCCTCGGAGGAGTTAGCGGCTGGCAGGATAAACTGGTGAGCGGCTGGTCGGTGAGCGGGATTGAGACTTTGCAGTCTGGTTTTCCGTTCACCCCGCAGTTGGGATACAACCCATCGAACGACGGAGACACCCGCAACCCGGTGCGGCCATCCTACAATCCGAGTTTCCATGGAAACGTCATCCTTGGAGGACCGAACCAATACTTCAACCCCAACGCCTTCATCGCGCCGGCGAACGGCACCTATGGCAACGTGGGGCGCGATACACTCATCGGGCCCGGCGTGTCGGAACTGGATTTTTCAATCCTCAAGAACACCATTCTAACGGAAAGACTGAAACTGCAGTTCCGGGCGGAGTTCTTTAACATTCTCAACGCGGTGAACTTCAACACTCCGAACACGGTCGTGTTTACGTCCGCTACGTCGGCTCCTTCACCCACGGCGGGCGTCATCACGGGCACGTCAACGACTTCACGGCAGATTCAGTTTGCCCTAAAGCTGGTTTGGTAGATCGGCGCAGACCGCCCCTTTGCTCCAGCCCGTGCGAGGGCTTGGGGAGAGCACGGGCCAGGGGCAAAAGGAAAAAGTCTGAATCCGCAAACAAACTCAAGGAAGAACTGAAAGAAATGTTTGGCCGCGAGGTCGACCTCGTTTCCCGGCGGGGGAATTGAGGCCAGCCGGAACTACCTTCGCCGCAAGGCCATCCTGGGTTCGGCAAAGGTTCTCTATGCCGCGTGATGCCGGGTATTTGCTCGATATCCTTGAAGCAGAGCGACTCGCCTCGGGATATGTCCTGGGCAAGACGAAAGAGGAGTTCCTTCGCGATAGCCAGTGTCAGGACGCAGTGATTCGGCGCCTTGAGATTAGTGCAGGAGCCGCCCGCTAAAGGTTGAGCAACTCGCGTAGCTTGCGGGTTTGGGCTCGGGAGACAGGGATTTCCGTCTGCTTGCGATCCTGCATCTTGAGCTGATAGGAACTCTTGAACCAGGGGACGACTTCCTTGATGTGGTTCACGTTCACCAGGTAAGAGCGGTGGACTCGCCAGAAAACCTTGGGATCGAGGTTACCCTGGAGCTCTTCCACGGTGCGGAAGTTGGATATGCCCTCGAGGTCGCGCGTGCAGACGCTGATGACGCCATCCTCGATACTGGCAAAGATGACTTCCTCGGAATCAACCAGGAACAAGCGTCCCTGGCTTTTCACGATCAGCTTGTTCTTCTGTGCCGCGGGCCGCTCTTCCATCATTTGCACCAGGCGGTCGAGCTTGTCATGGGTTGAGGCGGCGGTTTCGATCACGTAGCGCAGCTTGGTGACGGCCTTCTCCAGCCGCGGCTTGGCGATGGGCTTCAACAAATAGTCCAGGGCGTTCACCTCGAAGGCCTGCACAGCGTAGTTATCATAGGCCGTGGCGAAGACAAAGTAAGGAAGACGGACCTTCTTTTCGAGCAGCTTCTTGATGACCCCGAAACCATCCAGGCCGGGCATCTGGACGTCAAGGAAGGTAACCTGAGGATTCAACTCGCGGATCAGGTTCAAGGCTTCCACGCCGTTCTTCCCTTGCCCAACGACTTCCACGTCCGGAAACCCCTTCAGGAGGAACGCCAATTCGTCGCGCGCGGGCTGTTCGTCGTCCACAATCAAAGCCGCAATCTTCATAAAATACAATTTACTCCAGCAGGCGCTAGGGCTACAAGCGCCAGGGTGGCGCTCCGCCCTGTCAATGCGCCCATTATACCAACTTTTTGCCCGTTGGAGCCCAGAAAAACAAGGTGCGAGGGCAGCCGTTTCTCGAATCAGCAAATGCCGTCGTTGAATCCAGTTGAAGATTCGCAGCTTAGCGACAACACCGGCGCCATGTGCTAGGATTGCGGCTGTCGCCAAGCCCAAGGATCGCGGCGGCAATCGCCCTTACAGGCGACAAGCCGCAACAGAATGCGATAGAAACCCGGTGAGGTGCCTTCATGAAATGTTGTACTGTTTTCGCGCTCGTTCTGGGAAGTGCCTTGGCACTGTCGTCCGGCTCGCCGCAACTCTCCGCCCAAGGCTGCAAAGACGAGGAAGGAATGGTTGCCGATTACAAGACGGCCGTGACGGAGCTGGTGGAGACTGTAAAAAAGGAAAGTGTGGCGGATTTCGCCAAGGCTTTTCACCAAAAAAACGTCTCGACCAAGCTGATGCTCTTTGGCAACATGGTGGACGGCCTGATCAATTGCTTGCAGAAACGCGCTAGCGACCCTGCCACCCCGAAAGAGGATGCCGATGCTGCGAAAGGCAAAATCGCCGCATCCAACAAGCTCAAGGATACGATAAAGCAGGACCGCGACGCGCTTAAGGCTGCGCAGAGTGACAAGAACGCCAAAGCCCTTATCGAGAAATTCGCTTTCACTGGTTGAGAGTGCTAATTCGAGTCTCGGGTTCGTGCGCTTCGCGGGCCGCCCTTGCGAACTGGCCAGAGGGTTACCTGTGCGGTCTCGGTAAGGGTTTCTCAACCTGTCTGAGCAGACCAAAAACGGAGGGTGTTTTTCGTGCCTAAGCAGCTTCATGTCCTCAGCAGCAGAGAGATCTACAAAGGCCGGCTGATCCAATTGAAAGTCGACCGCATCATCGAGCCGGGTGGTGTCAGGGCAGAGCGGGAGGTAGTCCACCACCCGGGCTCGGTCGTGGTTCTGGCCCATTCGGATGATGGCCGCATCGTATTGGTGAGGCAGTACCGGTACGCGGCGAAACAGTTTCTTTGGGAATTGGTCGCCGGGGGTCTTGAGCCTCGGGAAAGACCCCTCGCTGCCGCGCGGCGCGAACTCTTGGAAGAAACCGGCTATCGCGCTAAGAAATTCCGGCCCTTATTCGACTTTTTCCCCAGCCCAGGGATCCTTTCAGAGAAGATGTTCCTGGTCGAAGCGACTGAACTTACACAGTCAAAAGCTCAACCCGACGCCGACGAGCGGATCGAGGTCGGGCACTTCACCCCGGTGCAGGTTATGAGGATGATTAAGTCCAGGCGAATTCGCGACGCCAAGACACTGGTGGGGATTTTATGGTTTCTTCTTACCGAATAAAATCACGACTAATTAGTAATATTTGATGAGGACTTGGGCAGCAACATTTCACTTGACAAGCCTACCCTGCAAAATATATCAATAAATGGTAAGGAGTTAGTAAGGTGTCTCGCCGGGAATGTGTGCGTAAGGGGTAGCCGAGGTCCAGTGGGATTCTCGGCTTTTTGTGTTTTGGGACGCGCCGACGCGGCGGTAACTGCAAAGACCAGTTAAGGAGGGCGCAAGTGGCAAGACTTCAAGGCAAGGTAAAGTGGTTCAACAACAGCAAGGGATATGGCTTCATCGGCCAGGAGGGCGGAGCTGATGTTTTTGTCCATTACTCGGCCATCCAGGGTGAAGGCTTCAAGACCTTGCAAGAGGGCGACACAGTAGAGTTCGAGATCACTCAGGGGCAGAAGGGACCTCAAGCCGACAAGGTCGCAAAGGTCGGGTAACCGGCAGCATCCGTTTGAGCATTTCCTGGCCCAACCGCAGTGGTTGGGCCTTTTTATTTCCCCGTCACATGGCTGTCAGCCGTCAGCCCTCAGTTCTCAGCAAGCAGCCCACTGGTCATTCTCTAACTGACCGCTGAGAGCTGAAAGCTGAGAGCCTCATTCCTTTCCTGCCAACCTGAGCTTGCTTTCTGTGCGGCGGAGGGGGACAATATGTTAATGTGCAGGGCCGGTCAGGAATAGGCTAAAGGATTTTGCCCGGGACGCGCCTTTGTAATCGGATGGGCAAGTGGATCAGGAAGCGATTTTGCGCAGTCGTTTAATGAGGTGAAACTTAATGAATAAAGCACTCACGGCAATCACGCTGATGAGTTTTCTCGCAATCACAGCTTGGGCACAAGAAGGTGAGGCGCCCATGATGCTGCCCCATCGCAGTGGCCTGGAGCCGACTCGCACCGTACCCTCCATGCCATCGGATACCGTCACCGTCCCCGCAGAAACCCAAGTCAGCATTCAGATGCTCTCCGGACTCCACACCCAGATCAACCACGCAGACGACCTCGTCACCGCCCGACTGCTGCAACCCGTCTTGGTGGGGGGGCGCATCGCGCTGCCTAGCGGCAGCATTCTCGATGGCCGCATCACCATGATCCGCAACTCCGGCCATGTTCACCGTCCTGCGGAGCTTGGACTCCGCTTTGACAAGATCGTTTTGCCGGACGGCCAATCTGAGCCGATGGCAGGTGTCCTGGTAGTGATGGACAAGTCCAGCAAACTTGATCTGCACATCGACGCGGAGGGCCATTTGACCGGCGGGCGCGCGCTTTCTTGGAAAACGCTTATCGGTGGAGTCGGGCTGGGGAGCTTTGGCGCCATCAAAGCCGTGGCCTCCGGCGCTACAGCCGCTTCCATGAGCCTCTCCCTCGCGGGCGCCGCGGCGATCGGTTACGAGATCCTGTGGCCGAAGGGACACGACGTGAATCTGCCCCCCGAGACTCGTTGCCTCATACGCCTGAGCTACCCGCTCACGGTTCGTGTTTCCACGTAACCCGGCTGCCCCTGGCACAAGCCGTACTATCCCAGTTTGCGGAGCGCGGGAATCTCACTGAGTTTCAGGTCCCTAATCCAGGATGTTGAATCGCCTTCTGCATGAAGTACTGAGCGGCCCTGCCACTGTGCGGCCTGCCATCCTGGAAGGCCGGTGGGCAAGGGACGGCGCTTGGCAGACTTGGCTGGCGACTCACCCGGTCAGTGTGCTGGAAGGAGGACTCGAGGCGTTCCAAGAGCTTGCTCCGTGGATTGCGAAGCACGCGCAAAAGTTTCCCGCAGGCGCTGCGATCGGTTTCCTTTCCTATGAGCTGGGGCGTCACTTCGAGCCTGTCCCACTTGTCGTGGACAGTTCTCTGCCGGATGTCTCCTTCGCCTATTATCCAATCCTTCAAGCGCTGCCTTTTGCGGAAACCCGGGGGGAGATAGAGCCCTCGGCTGGAAACACCCCATTTACGGCTAACTTCGATCGTGTCTCTTACCGGAATGCCCTCGCAAGGATCAAGGCGTATATTGCCGCCGGAGACATTTACCAAGCAAACCTGACGCGTCAATTCACGGTGAACCTTGGCGCAACCTCCCCGGCGCAAATTTTCGAACGCGTGCGCCGTAGTCTCGCGCCCTTTCGCGCCTTTCTAAAGAGCCCGGCTCGAACCATCATCAGTAACTCGCCGGAGAGGTTCTTTCGAGTTTCAGGCAACCGGATCCTCGCCAGCCCCGTCAAGGGCACCATCGCCCGCCAAGGTGCTGAGGAGGACAAAGTGAAATCGAAGTTGCTCGCCAGCGCCAAAGACCGGTGCGAGAACGTGATGATTGTTGACCTTTTGCGTAACGACCTGGGTCGTATCTGCAACTATAATAGTATCCGGGTGCGGCTCTGGGAGACGGAAAGCCTGCCCCACCTTTTGCACCTGGTTTCTCACGTCGAGGGTACTCTTCAACGCGGAGTCGGGCTTTGCGAAATTCTGCGGGCGTTGTTTCCTTGCGGCTCGATCACCGGCGCGCCGAAGATTCGGGCGATGCAAATCCTCGCCGAGACCGAACAGGTGGCGCGAGGCGTCTCCATGGGCGCGCTGGGCCTGATTCGCGGGCTTCCCGCGTCGAATCATTGTACAATGGACTTCAGCGTGGCGATTCGCACCATGTGCATTGCAGACGGCCGGGCCGTGTTCAATGTGGGGGGAGGCATCGTAGCTGACTCGCAGGCCGAGGAAGAATACGCAGAGCTGATGCTCAAGGCCCAGCCACTGCTCGAAGCTCTGGCCTGTTGCTGAAACTTCTACTAGAAGGACTTACCCAAATTTATGGACAGCTTGATCTTTCATAATGACCGCCTCATTCCCTTGCCGGAAGCGCATCTCTCCCCGGGTCAAATGGGACTGCTGATGGGCTGGGGCGTGTTCACCACTCTACGGATATACGCAGGGAGGCCCTTCGCTTTCCACCGCCATTGGGCTCGGATGTCGCGCGACGCGGAGCGGCTGGGGATGAACCTTGCCTACGAGCAGGAGGCCGTTCGCCTGGCGGTTACCAGGCTGGCAGAGGCCAATAATCGGCCTGAGGGCATGGCGCGGGTGTCGTTCCTGAAGAACCACGGAGGGCTTTGGGCGCAAGCGGGCAACCGTCCCGAGACGGACCTGCTGATTTTCACGCGGGAACTTGTTCAATGGCCTGCGACACATCGACTCAAGCTTCAACCGCACGCCATTTACTCCGCCACGCGGCTGGCGGGAGCCAAGATGTTGTCCTGGGCTCAGAACGCCGCACTGCTTGAACAGGCCCACGCGGAGGGATATGACGACGTGTTGCTCCTCAACGAGAGGGGCCAGATCGCGGAGTGCACAGCGGCAAATATTTTCCTGGTTCGCGGGGGCAGGGTTCTGACCCCGCCACTTTCAGCGGGCTGCCTGCCCGGTGTCACCCGCGACGTTCTGCGTGAGGTCGTGCCTCGCGCTGGTTTCGAACTCCTCGAGGAGAACCTGACCCCGGAGGGCCTCTCCTCGGCAGCCGAAGTCTTCATCAGTTCCACCACCCGTGAAGTCGCCGCCGTGAGAAGCATCGACTCGCAGTGGGTCTTCGACGCCCCGGGAAAGACGACCGTGACTATCGCACAGTCCTTTAAGGACTACGTCAGATCGCACTTGGAAGCCTGTTAGGAAATGACCCCGCGCCTCCCTTCACAAAGCCACGCCACCGGCGCCCCGACGCGCCGGGACGGGCTGGCCTCGAACACCTGAGCAAGAAGCCTATGTTACGGGCACAACCGTGTGGCCTCCTGAGCGCATGGGCAAGACCCCCGCACGCCGGGGCAAGCGCCCATGCTGCACCACCTCTTAGTGAGCAGAAGGTGCTGATGGCGTGCCCGGGATATTCATGGGTTGAGTGGCCCGCCCGCTCTTGGCTTCAGCCATTTCAACATGGTACTTGTCCAGGACAGTGGCGGTGGCTTGTTCGAACTGAGTCAGCGCCTTGGCGTAATTCGAGCGCGCCCTGGCTTCATTGCCCTCGGCGCTTGTCACGTCACGCTGTGCCTGGATAACGAGAAACGGCACAGACTCTCCCAAGAGGAACTTCTTCTGTTCTCCCTCCAGGGTTTCCTTGGCAAGCCCAGTTGCCTCCTTGGCCGAGTCGATTTGGACCTGGGCCTGGGTCACGGCGATCACCGCGTTGCGCACATCCTGCTGGATCTGGTTTATTTTCTGCTGCAACTGAACGCGTATCTGTCGCTGCTGGATCAGGGCGGTCGCCTCGTCAGCCTGAGCGGCACGGTTACGAATGGGAACCGTCAAGTTGACTCCAAAGGAGTAGTCGGGATATCTGTTGTGGATCACTTGCGTGAGCGCCTGCGAAGCCCCTCCCGGAACGTAGCCCGGATATCCCTCGGGACAGGTCGGCTGATAGAGAGGATTGCCTCCGCAGAGGAAATGCCCGGAAAGTCCCGTCGGCGCATAGCTGGCAAAAACGTTCAAGGTGGGCAGTAATCTATTGCGGACCGCCTGGACAGTGATGTCCTGGTTTCGCATGCTCAGATAGGCCTGTTCGATCTCCGGCCGGTTCTTGACTGCCACGGAGAGAGCTTCCTCCAGCGAAGGAATGTCATTCGGCATTGGTTCGGGCAGCTTATCAGTAGGCTCGATACCTATGCCTGCGAAGTCTGTATCAACGTGTTTGGCGAGCGCGGTCTTCAAGGTTTCTTCCTGCTGATGGTAACTCGTTTGGGCAACGATCAGGTCCTGCCTGCGGGCGGCGACTTCCGACTTGGCGCGCGTGATCTCGATAGCCGCTAAGGCCCCGATTTCCACCTGACGCGTGTTATCTTTCAGGAGCGTCTGCGCGGTCTTGAGCGCTTCTTCACCCACCCGGACGTCCTCGCGGTAATAAAGGAGATCCCAATACAGATTCACCACCTGAGCGATGGTGGTAATGACCTGCTGCCGGAATGCGCTGTCGGTCACCTGAAGGTTGTTCCGTGCGATGCGCAAGGACGAAGCATTAGCGCGGTAGCCAAAGCCATTTAGAAGGTTCTGGCTAAGAGTAAGAACCATGCCCGAGGGTACTTCAGGGTTGATCAGCGAGGTCAAGGCGGTGGTGGTCTGGCGATCTCCATACATTCCAATTACGTAACTGGTCCCCGTCATGAAACCCTGGCCGTAGTAGGCTTGGTAACTTGTCTCCTGCTGGTTCAGGAAGGAAAGACCCGTGAGGGCGGCTGTTCCCAGAGGGGTGGTGTTCTGGTCCCAACCCATGGAGAACCCGGCCACCGGGTCGCAACAGGCAAGCGAGCCGGCATTCTTCGCGGTGCTGCCGGAGAAGCCCGCACCGCCCGCACCGCTACTACCTCCGCCCCCTACGGTGGTCGTACTGGAGCCGATGGCCCCGGCAAACAGCGCGTTCGAGATCGTACTGACACCCTGCACGCCGCGCGCCGCTGCACCTGCTCTAGTACGGAGATAATCCGCCTGCGCTAAAGGTATCTGGAACCGTGCAACATCGATATCCAGATTGTTTTCGAGCGCCAGCGCAATGGCATCCTGAAGGGACAGCCAGAGCTTCCCCTCACGAATGAGGTCGTGCAACCGTGGAGAGTTGTCCATTCTTGGCTGGGGAACGAAGAGGGGCGCGAAAGAATCGAAAACATTCGGAAATGAGTGGGTTTTGGTATAGTCATAGTCCATCACCTTCGCGCCGCCTCCCACGAGGGCCGGGTCTCGGGCCTGTTGACCCCGGACCTCGATGGTTTGTATCAAAGTAACCAGGACCACCACTCCCAAGATGAAGACCAAGCTACGACTTGTCAGCAGCTTCATAACGATTTGCGCTCCTTTCAGACTTTGATTCATTCATACGTGGCCAGCAAGCCATAAGTTTCGTAAGGTGATTTGCACAGTATAACCAATAATGCCGCTTTGTAACCTCTATTCTGCTTTGCCGGAAGAGATTCATGGCGTGGCGCGGGGCGTTCTGCCCTGGTGTCGTAGGGCAATCACACAACGTTCACCTGCCCGTTGTCTGCGCTCCCGCCACGGCGAGTGAGTTGAGGGACACAACAGGGAAGAGGGAAGAGGGAATAGGGAATAGGGAATAGGGAATAGGGATTAGGGAATAGAAAATAGCGAAGAGGACCCAGAAACCTGTTCCCTGTTCCCTATACCCTGACACCTGGCACCCGACACCTGACACCTATTCATACCGCAACGCCACCATGGGATCGACCCTGGTCGCTCGCCACGCGGGAACGTAACAGGCAAGGAGGGCAATTCCCCCCAGCAGCAACGATACTAGCGCAAGCGTCGCCGGGTCTGCTGGCCGGACACCGTACAGCAAGCTCGCCATCAATCGCGTCAGTCCGAGCGCGGCTGTTGAGCCAACCGCGGTTCCGATCGCCGCCAGCACCATCCCTTCCCCTACGACGAGCCTCAGGATCTCGCGGCGCGTTGCACCCAACGCCATGCGCACGCCCAACTCATGCGTGCGCCGGCTTACCGCATAAGACATCACGCCGTAGATTCCCACCGCCGCCAGCACCAGGGCGGTGGAAGCGAAGACGATGAGCAGGAGCATGGTGAAGCGCCGCTCTGCGAGCGAACCCGAAATGATCTGTTCCATCGTCTGGACGCCGTACATGGGCTGGTCCTCGGTCGGCCCGGCGACCTGCGCCCGCACGGCGGAGACTACGCTCAAGGGATCGGGCGCGGTACGCAACGCGAGCGTCAAACCCGCTACGGCCTCCGGCACAAACTTGTCAGGCACTTGCATGAAGGGGAAGTAGATTTCGTCCCGGATCTTGGCCGTGTCGTCGGAATCGAGGCCCCAGTGCTTCACGTGCCCCACGACGCCGACGATCTGGACCGGCCCCACCGCCATCAGGTTAATCTGCTTGCCGACCGGGTCCTGACCAGGGAAGATGTGCCTGGCCATGACGTCGTCGATCACCACCACCGGGGATGAGGCGAGCGTGTCCTGATCCGTGAAAAACCGTCCTTCGCGCAGGGGAATTCCCATCACGCGGAGGTAGTCAGGAGTGCCAATGTAAAACATGGCCGAAGACGTCTGGTCTTGCGGAGGTTGAGGCCCTCCTCCCAACCAGAATCCCATTTCGCTGTCGCTTTCGCCAAGAGGAACCAGGGACGCAACGGCTGCCGACTGGACGCCTGGGATGCTCGCCACGCGATCCAGCAATTGGCTGTAAGCAAGCCGGATGCCGGCCGGGCTGGCCATCACAGTTGGCGAGAGTGCCACCTGCGTCGTCAAGAGGTGGCGTGTATTGAATCCGGGGTCAACCCGCCACAACCGCCAAATGCTCTGAATCATCAATCCTGCGCCCGCGAGCAAAACGACGGCCAAGCCCACCTCGACAACCACAAAAAAACCTTCCGCGCGATGACGTCCTCCACCGCTGCCGCGCGCGCCCTCCTTCAGCGACTCTTGCGGGTTCACATTCGAACTGTGAAAAGCTGGGGCGAGGCCGAACAGGACGCCGGTGAGGACCGAAACCGCCAGTGTGAAGAGGAGCACGTAGGGATCGAGTCCAATCTCCTGACTGCGGGGCAAGCTGTTGGGCACCGCCGTTAAGACGAGGCGAGTCCCCCAATCCGCGAGCAGCAAACCGAACACGGAGGCGCCCAAAGCGAGCAGTACGCTCTCCGTCAAAAGCTGGCGGAACACCCGTGGGCGGTCGGCGCCCAGCGCCGCGCGAATGGCAAACTCGCGGCTTCGAGCCGTCGAGCGCGCCAGCAGCAGATTAGCGACATTGGCGCAAGCGATGAGCAGCACACATCCCACCGCGCCCAGCAACAACAGCAGCGTGGGCCGGATGTGTCCCACCATATCGTCCTTCATCTCGACTACCGTCACCCCGTGTCCCGCATTCGCCTTCGGGTATTGCTGGGCAAGCGCGCGGCCAATGGAGGTCATCTCGGCTTGGGCTGCGGCCATGGTTACATCTGGCTTCAGCCGGCCCACCACGCGCAGCCCGGGATGACTTTCACGGTCATTGAGCTCGAAGGATAAATACTGTGCAAGAGGAACATAGAGTTCGGCCTGCCCGCGGAATCGAAAGTCCGGAGGCAACACACCAATCACGTTGTAACTTCTGGCATTCAGGGTCAAGGTTTTGCCGAGAATGTTTGGGTCGGCGCCGAAGCGACGTTTCCACAAACCATAGGTGAGCATCACTACGCCGCTCGCGCCCTGCCGGTCCTCCTGAGGCAAGAAGTTGCGGCCCAGCAACGGATTCACGCCCAGGACGCGCAGGAGGCTGGCGGAGACGAACTCACCCCCGAGGTGCTCCGGCCCGGCCGGAACCTGTGAAGTTGAAGTCATCCGCTCTGAAGGCAGCTGTGTCCGTGAAGGAGTGGTTTTCTCGGCGCCAGTCCAGAAAATTCGGGTAGGAGACGGAGCTTTGGAAAAACTCCGGCGTCTTCTCGTAGACCATCATCAGCCGCCCTGGCTCCGCGTAAGGCAGCGGCCGCAAGAGCACACCATTCACCACGCTGAAGATAGCCGTGTTGGCGCCAATACCGAGTGCCAGGGCCAGCAGGGCGACGGCGGTGAAGCCCGGATTCTTGGCCAGCATCCGCAAGCCGTATTTAAGGTCCTGATAAACCGTACTCATCCTGCACCTCCAACGGCACCCGATGCGGTTTTGAATTTGAAAGCTGGCGTCTACTTAACTGCCACAACTACGAGCGTTGCATCGTCCTCGAAACGCCCACGAGTGAACTTGGCCACCTCTGCCAGAATTCTTTCCTGCAACTCTCCAGCGCCGAGTTGGCGGTTTTCCAACAGCACGGTGACCAGGCGTTCTTCGCCAAATTCCTCCCCCGCCGCGTTGCTGGCTTCTGTCACTCCATCCGTGAAAAGCACGAGCCGGTCACCGGCGGCGAACTGAACCTCGCCCCTTTCGTAGTCCCAATCAGGAAATAATCCCAGCGGCGCGCCACCCCCGCCAAGGCGGAGCCACGAACCATCTCGACGCGCCAAAATCGGCGCGTTGTGTCCCGCATTCGTAAAAACCAGCCGGTTGCGCGATCCGTCAAGCACGCCATAAAAAGCAGTGATGAACCTGCCCGGCGAAACATTGCCGTAAATGATCCGATTGACTTTGGCGCAGAGTTGCTCAGGCGGTAGCTGCTCGGACGCCGTGGCCTTGAGCGCCGCCTGCAAGTTGGACATCAGGAGCGCGGCGGACATTCCCTTGCCTGAAACGTCAGCAATGGCCAGGGCGAGTTTGCTCTCGCTGAACGCATAAACATCAAAATAATCGCCACCCACAACGCGCGCTGGCCACCACGTGCCCGAAATCTCGTACCCCGCCAGTTGTGGGATCTCCTTGGGGAGAAATCCGAGCTGGACAGCTTCGATGTCTTCCAGTTCCCGTTCCTCGTCCTGAAACTGCCGGCGACGGGATGCTCCTTGCTCGATCTGCGTGCGCAGGATTTCGAGAAGCTGCCGGTTGTTCCACGGCTTCACGACAAAGTCCCCCACCCCTCGGTGCATGGCTTCCACGGCCAACTCAACGCTGCCCCAAGCGGTCATGACGACGACGGGCAGGATGCTGTCAGAAGCCTTGATGCGGTTAAGCAGATCCATGCCCTCTAAGCCCGAGGTGGTGTCTCGAGTGTAATTCAGGTCCAGCAGCAAAAGATCGAAATCTTGAGTCGCAACAGCCTGCAAGACCGCGGCGGGGGAGTTCACTCCCTCGGTTTCGTAGCCCTCCCCTTTAAGTAGGAGGCGAAGGGCCTCGACCACATCAGGCTGATCATCCGCAATCAAGATTCGCGCGGGGGCAGAAGTTCGGCTTTTCAGCGGGTCTAGCACTGGAGTCTCCATTGGAACGCCTCATCACTTTGCAAGTCTTCAGCTCTCAGCTTTCAGCACAGCAAGAAGTGGGCCAATCGCAGAACACGTATACTTCGTTCGATATGATGGACTTATGGGATCTGCCGAAACAATTGTCAGGTGCGGAATGTGCGCTTTTGGGATTGGGCTGTCCACTTTCGGACAGACCATCAAGCCCTCGTATTACAGCGTGCAAGGCTCTCGCCAAGATCACCACGAGTGGGGCAACCCGTGCTCTGTCCCAAGCTCGAAGGCGACGCCGTCCTACTTGATAGCAAGGATTTCCCGCCGGGCGGAGCGAGTGAGGAAGGTCTTGACGTTGCCGCCGGGAACCAACCGCTCGACCTCGCGATTGGTGAGCGCGGGGTGCGGGAAGGGAGTGTCACTTTCGACATCGGACCCCAGAACCATGAGGCTGTCGAACCACCAGCGCATTCCTGCTCCGGTGGCCAGATAGGGTTCACGGAGCAGGCAAAACAGTACGCCTCCCGGCCCAATAAAGGACCACAACTTCGCCACCAAACCAGGAAGCGCGTCTCGCGGAAGTAAATCCAGAAGATGCCAGCAAGCAATCGCGGATAGAGCATCGGGAGGAATGGGAGGGAGGTTTTCGAGGAACTCGTCGATCAGAAAAACCGTCCGCTTATCACGCCGGCTGATAAATTTTGAGTCAGGCTGCCGGGCAAGAGTGACCAGGTCGGCGATATACACCTTCGCGCCACGCTTCAGGAGGACATTGAGCGTCGCTTGGTACGCGGGGCCACAATCAAGAATGCGGGGGTGCTTAACATCGCGAAAATACTGCCACAACCATTCGAGCGCACGACTGGGCGCTGCCGGGGGAGTTGCGGAAGAGTCTTGAGAGTCTTGGAATGTTTTCGTTCGGAACATCAAAAGCCGTGTGCCTGGCAATGCTCCCGGCTCAGGATGACCCGGCAGCGGCGCATGATATGCGGGGTAGGAGCCCTCCCGCTCCCCTCGGACCTTCGCGTTTCACTTGTCCGAACGGACCTAGGCGCTTGTCTCCAAGGGGCTCAGCGGGGGTGTGCTTCGGGAACCCTCCTGAGCCTCCTCACGGAGGATGTCAATACTGCCCCTGAAGTATGCGCCTTCCTCGATGGCGACAGCGCCTGCCTTGAGGTCGCCAACTACGTGCCCGCTGCGGCGAATCTCGACCTTTTCCCGCGCCACAACGTTGCCTGCGATGGCGCCAAGGATCACCACTTGACGCGCCCGGATTTCTGCCTTGACCTGCCCACTCGCTCCCACCGTCAGGCAATGTTCTTCAAGAGAGATGGTCCCCTCGAATTGCCCTTCGATGAGTAAATCCTCGTTGGCCGATAACTCACCTCGCAGCACCACCGTCTGACCGAGAACCGTCTGGTGCTGAGAGGTGGGCGTCGTGCTCGGCACCTTTGCAGTCGTCTCATTCATAGGCGTTTCCTTACGGGGAGGCGGAGGCGGCGCCGCGGGTTCCACATTTAACGACACCTCAGGCCGAGTTTTCTTCTCCCACCACATCGCGGATCCATCCAACATTAAGGCGCCAAGCACAGAATTCGTCCGGCGCGTCTTCACACTCTGGATAATAGTATGTTACTATGCGCCAGCCAGAAGCGCAAATCGAAAAACAACCCAAACCCCGAGGATTTCGGATACACTTCCGAAGCAGCCACGGACATCACTGACGGCCGGCTTTGTAGACTACCCTGCCTCCTACAATAGTGATTTCCACGCGCGCGTCTTTGATTCTCTCCGGCGGGATTCGGAATAGGTCTTCAGAGAGGACAACCAGATCCGCAAGCTTTCCCGGCGAGATTGTCCCTTTGTCCTTCTCTTCAAAGGCGGCGTAGGCGCAACCCCGAGTGTAGGCGCGCAAGGCTTCCTCGACCGTCAAACGCTGCTCTGGAAACCATCCGCCGGGATTCCTGCCGTCGAGTGTAGCCCGTGTAACTGCGGCAGCGATGCCCGAAAGTGGGTCGAGAGGCGCAACGGGCCAATCCGAACTGAAGGCCAGCACCGCGCCAGCATCCAGCATCGACTTCCAGGCGTAGCTCGACCGCGCGCGCTCCTGCCCTATACGCTTTTCCGCCCAGCGCCCGTCATCAATGGCGTGGTAAGGCTGCATGGAGGCGACGATGCCAAGCTTCCCAAAGCGGGCAAAATCCTCCCGCCGGACGTGTTGCGCGTGCTCGACTCGAAACCGGTGCGCCGCCGGATGGTCCCCACCGAGCCGCTCATAGATACTCAGGACTTCTGATACCGCGCGGTCTCCAATGGCATGCGTGCAAAGCTGAATTCCTGCCTTGTCCGCTCCGCGCCCTAACTCCTCCATCCTGGAGGGAGGAACCAGGAGCGGCATGGGTAGACCAACGTTGCCGGGATCGTCATCGTAAGGCTTGAACATCCAGCCGGTGCGCGAGCCCAGAGAGCCGTCGGCAAAAGCCTTCACGGCCCCGAGCTTCAGGAAATCGCTGCCCATGTCGTGCGAGATTCCGGCCTCCGCCAGTTTCTTCCATTGGGCAATCGGAGTGATCGCGTAAATGCGGCAGGTGAGCCAGCCCTCGAGTTCCGCGCGCCTCAGCAATCGGATCTCGCCCGTGAAGCTCCCGTTCCACGAATCAGTATCAACGGTAATGTCATGCACGGAAGTCAGGCCGACGCGTGCGGCTTCCTTAAGGGCGGCCCGCAAGGCCTCCTCCATCTCATTTTCAGTAGGGCGCGGAATCACCTTGGCGACCAGGTCCTGTGCCTCGTCCTTCAAAATTCCGGTGGGCTCGCCGGACCTGGGATCGCGAACAATTACACCGCCTGCCTGGTCCGGAGTGTCCTTGGTAACGCCGGCAAGCTTCAACGCCAAGGAGTTTGCCAGTCCGGCGTGGCCGTCGTAGCGGCTTATGAAAACGGGCGTGCGCGGCGTAACCGGATCAATCAACCAGCGATCGGGCAGCTTCTCCGATGGCCATGCCTCCTCATCCCAATCGCCGCCCTGCATCCACCTTCCGGGAGGCAGAGTTCTGGCCTTATCCGCGATTCGGCGCACGAACTCTTCCTCGCTGCGCGCGTCTTTCAAGTCGACGGTCAGAAGCTGAAAGCCACCTTGGATGAAATGAGCGTGGCTATCGGCCAAGCCCGGAACCACCAAGCGTCCCCTGAGATCGACCACCTCCGTGTTCAGGCCTTTGTAAGTGCGAATTTCTTTATCGCTGCCCACGGCTAGAATTCGCCCGTTGGCAATAGCCACCGCCTCAACGATTCTCATTGCAGCAGGAGTTTCACCCGTGGCTGCGACGGGCTCTCCGGTCCAGACCTTGCCGTGCAGAAGGATCAGATCAGCCCCATGTGGCAACTCGCTCTCTCTTAACTGATCGTCACCCGATTGCGGGTTTGCGGAGTTTGTTGGCATCGCCATCGAAAACCCCGTGACCAAGATCAAGACGCCGAGCGTTCGATTCATTAATCCTCCCCCAGCAGGGGATTATTCACATTATGGGTCGCTGCGGCAATCACGAAATCGGAAGGCCTCCGCACGAATCAGATTCAGTGGTTTGGGTATCCGCGTCGCCATGGAGCGCATGCAGCGCCGCTTTCAGGATTTGCTGGATTTCAAGATTTTCCGGGTAGCTTCGGCGATTAAGTCGCCCATGCGGGAGGTCGTGACGGGGCGGGATTTGCCCGGAAGATCAGGCGTTCGATAGCCGCGTTTCAGGACCTTTTCAATGGCTGTCTCAACCGCGTTCGCCGCCGTCTCCATGTGGAACGAATAGCGGAGCATCATGGCGGCGGAGGCGATGGCCGCGATGGGGTTGGCTCGATTGCGCCCGGCGATATCCGGCGCGGACCCGTGGATGGGTTCGTACAAGGCGTGTTGCTCACCCAGGCTTGCCGACGGTAAAAGGCCGATGGACCCCGTCAGCATGGCGGCTTCATCACTCAAGATGTCCCCGAACATGTTGGTGGTCAGCACCACGTCGAAACTTGTGGGACGATCGATGAGCCGCATGGCGCAGTTATCCACGTAGATGTTCTCCAGTTCGACTTCAGGATAAGACTCGCCCACGCGCGCCACCACCTCGCGCCATAGACGCGAAGACTCGAGCACATTTGCCTTGTCGACCGATGCGACCTTGCGCCGCCGCAGCCTAGCAAGCTGAAACGCCCGGTGCGCCACACGTTCCACTTCGTGCTCGCGATAGACCTCCGTATTGATTCCCACTCGTTCGCCGTTCTTAGTGAAGATTCCCCGGGGATTGCCAAAGTAAATTCCCCCCGTCAACTCGCGGACAATCACGATGTCTGTGCCCCGAACACGGTTGGGTTTGAGCGCTGACATCCCTACCAGCGAATCCAGCACCCGGGCAGGGCGCAGGTTTACGTAAAGCCCCAGCCTTTTGCGGATCTGTAGCAAACCCTGCTCCGGCCGCGCTTCCGGCCGAACGGAATCCCATCGGGGACCGCCCACCGCGCCTAGCAATACCGCCTGAGAATTGTTGCAGATGGAAATGGTCTCGGCAGGGAGGGGTGAGGCGGTCGCATCCAAAGCGCAACCACCGATCAAACCGGATTGAAACCTGAATGTCGTCCCGGCGATGGCCTCCACGGCCTGCAAGACCTTTATGGCCTCGGCCGTGACTTCAGGCCCTATACCATCGCCCGGTAGCACTGCTACTTTATGTAGACTCTGCATTTGCTTTCTAGTCTATATTATACAAGATTAACAGTCAGAATTGCAGGATTTTCTTAAGCAGCAGCACCGGCATCCTGCCGGTCCCGCGCGGCGGGACCGCAACGCTACATTGGCCACTCAATTAGCAGACACTGCACCAGCGAGGCGTTGCCTCAGGCCGATGAGTCGTGCCTAGTTAGGAATCGGGAGGGCGGGGCTTCAGAGTCTGTGTGAAAACTCGTGGATTCCCGCTTTCGCGGGAATGACAGGTCGGAATTCAGCCCCTAAATCCAGTGCTGTCACCCCCGCGGAAGCGGGGGTCCAGCTTGGCCAATGCCAGACACGAGTTTTCACACAGACTCTTTAGCCCCGCCCTTCCCCTGGAATTCGAAACAGGACCTGGCCCATTTACCCTAAGGGCCAAAAATCTAGACTTCTAGTTGAGAGCTTGTGCGGGCCTCAAGCCCAATCGGGAATCCAGATCTAAAGCATTTATAATCAATACGTTACGAATTATTTAGCCGTGCGAGTTCCCCCGCCTTCTGACACTTCCCTTTCCCCACGGTAAACGAGTGAGCCCCGCCTCGACTTCCGCAGAAAACCTGATCTCCGTCGAAAGGCCGGCGACGAAAGGCTACCCCCCACGGCGGTCAGTAGCCACCGGGGAGAAGACGATCCACGGCTTCATTCTCGTGCACCGAATCGGAAGCGCCGGAGGGCTCCTCTTCTTCGCGGCGTTTCAACTCATAGGCCGCCTTGTTGGCTGCTTGCAGGTAGGCTCGGGTGGCGGCTTCCACCACGCTGTGGCTGGTGGACCTTCCCGTGAACTCGCGTCCTTCAAATCGTGCCCGAATCGAAACCTCCGCGACACCGTCCGTCCCCGGGCCAACGGTCTGGACCGAGAAATCAGCGACGATGCCCGGCACGCCCGTGATTCGGTCCACGGCGCGGAAAGCCGCATCGCAGGGCCCCTCCGCCGTCGCCGAGTCATGGATTACGGCGCCGTCCTTTTCCAACTCGACGGTCGCCGTGGACCGCCCTTCGCTCGAGGTCACGCTCTGCAAGAGTTTCAGCGTGAACATCTCCGGGATGTGCTCGAAACCTTCCTGCACAATCGCCATGAGATCCTCGTCGTAGACGTTCTTCTTGCGGTCCGTGAGCTGGCTGAACAATTGGTAGGCGCGCTCGAGTTCGGGCTTCGCCAACTGGTAGCCCATCTCTTCATAGCGTTTGGCAAGGGCATGCCGGCCGGAGTGTTTTCCCAGCACAATCTGGTTCGAGGGCAGGCCCACCGTTTGAGGCGTGATGATCTCGTAGGTGATGGCGTTCTTCAGCACGCCATCCTGGTGAATCCCAGCTTCGTGGGAAAAAGCATTACGCCCCACAATGGCCTTGTTCGGTTGCACGGCCACGCCGGTCAGCCGTGACAACAACTGGCTGGAAGCGTACAGCTCTTCCTTTCGGATGTCGGTGTGCACCCGCAGGGCATCTTGGCGAACGTAAATGGCCATCACCACCTCTTCCAGGGCCGCATTGCCCGCTCGCTCACCGATGCCGTTGATCGCGCACTCCACCTGGCGCGCCCCACCCCGGATTCCCGCCAGAGTGTTCGCCGCCGCCAGACCCAAGTCGTCATGCGAGTGGGTGCTCAGGATCACCTTGTCCGTCACGGGCAGGCGCGATTTGACGTCGGCAAACATGCGCTCGTATTCAGGCTCCAGGCAGTACCCCACCGTGTCCGGAAGGTTCAAAACCGTGGCCCCGGCCTCCACCGCCGCATGGCAGCACTCGATCAAATAGTCGCGGTCCGTGCGACCCGCATCCTCCGGAGAGAATTCAATGTCGGCGCACAGAGACTTCGCGTACCCCACCGCAAAACTGATCTGTTTCAAGATTTCCTGTCGAGTCTTGTGCAGCTTGTATTTCAGGTGGATATCCGAGGTGGCAAGGAAAGTGTGGATGCGCGGCCGCGCGGCGTCTTTAATCGCCTCCCAGGCACGGCCGATGTCCAGTTGGTTGGCCCGTGCCAGTGCGGCAATGACCGGCGTCCTGATTTCCGCCGCGATGGCCCGCACGGCATCGAAATCACCCTGAGAAGCAATCGGAAAACCGGCTTCGAGGATGTCCACTTGCAAGCGCTCCAACTGCCGGGCCATTTCGAGCTTCTCTTGGAAATGCATGCTGCAGCCAGGAGATTGCTCGCCATCCCGCAGCGTGGTATCGAAAATATAGACTCGCTCGGACATCGCGCCTCCAGAATTGGACTGATTCACGGACTGGCTAAATCACTCCCTCAGCAAATTATTTTGCCATTGTCTCGGAAAATTAGCATCTATCCTTTGCCCTGCAATGATTCAACGGCTCAATGAACCAATCCTACTGATTGTCCGACCGGTTGTACGGCAAAGTCAAATGTTATGTGAACGTCAAGGCGCTGCGTACCCAACGAGCACTACGGTCGCTCGCGATTTGGAGTGCGGCAGCTTGCTGCCGCTTTTCCCGATCGGCGGGACCAGCTTGCTGGCCGTGCCTCATTCGTGTACCGACAGCAAGCGCGCGAGCAAGCTCGCGCGAATGCAAAGCGGCAGCAAGCTGCCGCACTCCAAATGCTGGGATCGAACTTCCATGCTCTCGGTGGCGGGCGAAAGTCGCACGGGCTGGTCTTTACCCTCTCCAAGCTGAGAGGGTGCCCCGCCACCGGCGCTTTCACCAGCCCGTCAACCGACGGAGACGGGTGAAGGGTCTTACCCCGCCCGAGGCATTCCCTGCGGTCAAAGAAATCTCTCGAATCTCACCAGAAAGTTAAGGTAAACTGCAATCTCGCGCCTGTAGCTCAGATGGATAGAGCGGCAGCCTTCGAAGCTGAAGGTCGGGGGTTCGAATCCCTCCAGGCGCGCCACCTCAGCAGTCAGCCGTCAACCATCAGATCTCAGCCCTTCTTCTCCACCTGCCACCCACGACCGATGTAAGCAGTAGGCAGTAGGTAAGTAAGCAGAAGGCAGCCGGCGGAGAGCAGATGCTCCTCATTCTGACTCCTGACCCCTGAATCCTGCTCTTACCACCTACTAACCACCTATATTTTCATCAACATTCGCGCCTTAAACACGTAACTACCCTTGTTTTCTATGACATTCCCGCTTTGCACTGGGCTACTGAAAGCCGACCCTTTGTTTTCAAAGACATTCCCGCGTCGTCCGCTCATTTTCTAAAGTTACTATGGTTTTCCTTCGTTAGAGAGAAGACATCTTGTCCATGTCTGAAATCTGTGCAAATGGTCTTATCAGCCACTCTTAACGGGACAATCCGTTAAGCAGTGGGCGGCAAGCACCGCCAAGAGGGAACACAGCAATTCATAATTCATAATTCACCATTCACCATTCCCCCCGCTCTTCCGTTTCCTTGCTCCGCCATCCTGCCCAACTTCACGTACAATACTAGCCTACTTACTCCGATTAGTCAAGTGTGGTAGCACAGCGCGGCCTTCGGCCGCAAGCAAACGTATTCTGCGGGTCGGAGGGCGATGTGGGCGACCTTCATGCCGGCGAAGCCGGCCTTGGAGTGCGGTAGCAGCAGCTACCGCCTTCCGCCTTTGCTTCATACCGCAATCGCGCCAGAGCTATAGCGGGAAAGGCGGTAGCTGCTGCTACCGCACTCCAAGGCGCTTCGCGCAGGGTCAAACCATGAATTGGCATAATTGGGCAGGAGAGGTCGCGCCATTCAAGTTGGAAAATGTTTGCCAAGAAAACAAGGAATTACGACTTGGCATTAGAGAGTCAGGCGCAGTTTGCCTCACTCTGCGGTTTTTAACATAATAATCCCAACGCGGGTGGCGCACTCTCATCAAACAAGAGTATGAAAGGTGCGTTTGCGCATAAGATCGCCCTACGCTCTTCTTATTATCTGGCATAAAATCGCCGAGACGAGGTGAAGGGAGCAATCAAACCATGAAATGTCATGCGAGACCTTCTGTGGGTGGTAAAACAATGATGCTGGCGGACCACCGACCTAGTCGCGCTTCATGCTCCCCTGTTCTCGACGCAGGTGAAACGGATCCGAGGAAAGGAACGAAGTTGATCCGGGTTTTCTTAGCCTCTTTAGCCCTCACGCTTTTTCTCTTTGCAGGAAATCTAGTTGCTTCGGGGGCTCGCGGCGATGCATCGCACGGTAGGAGGGCGATCCCCATCATCGATGTGACCGACCTCTACCATCCTCCCCAGGACGTGGGGGACAACTTCGATTTGGTTTCGGCCTACGCCTTGCCCGAGATCGACCTCAGGGCGGTGATTCTCGACGCGCATGACTCCTTCCGCAAGCCCATCTCCGACCATCCTCTGCTCACGCGCTATGGGAGTGACAAAGCGGGCCCGCGGGACCCCGGCTTTATTCCTGTGCTGCAACTTAACTATATCTTCAATCGGAACGTCCCTGCGGCCGTGGGGCCGTTTACGATGATGAAGTCTCCCCAGGACAAGATGCTGGATATTCCTGCCTTCCAGCAGCAGGGGGTAGAGTTGATTCTCAAGGTGCTGCGGGAAAGCAAGGAACCGGTCAGTATCCTTTCGTTCGGCTCGGCGCGACCCATTGCCGTGGCTTACAATCGCGATCCGAAGCTCTTTCACGAAAAGGTGAAACAAATCCACCTTTCGGCCGGCGCCTCCTCGCCCGATTTCTTGGAGTGGAATGTAGGGCTCGACCCGAATGCTGTGGTTTGCCTTTTGCGGTCCGACTTGCCCATTGCCATCTATCCGTGTGCGGTGGGAGAAAAAGAGGGAGGGGCTTTTGGCTACGGCCCTCATAACACCTTCTATAAGACGCCCAATGCGTATTTCATCAAGCAGATGGACCCTCGGCTACGGCGGTATATGGCTTACGCATTTGGGCGGGTGAACCGCTCCGATTTCCTGCGAGCCATGGATGAGGACTTTCCGGACGAGCTCACCGCAAAGGTATATTCCCAGCCTCACAATGTGTGGGAAACCGGCACGTGGGCACTGGTGTCGAATCGTCGTCTAGTGCGTCGTGCGGACGGCCATTACCGCATGATCCCCGCCCAGGAGGTTCGCAGCAGCGATAAGGTAATGCCCAACGATCTGCGCCCTTGCCTCCTTAAAGTTTCTGATGACGGGATATTTACCTTCGAACACACGGACAGGCCATCCAACTTCTTGATGTACGACCGGGGTGACCCGCACGAGAACGAGAAGGCCTTCACGGAGGCCTTAATCGATTTCTACATTTCAATACGGCCCTGAGGCAGATACCTGAACGCACGAAGCAGCGAACTGGGGAGTAACAGCCAGTGTCGCTTAGCACCTGACTTTTGAGTATTGGCCAGCGGGTCTGCCGCTCTGGCTGTAGGGGTACGGCTTGCCGTACCCCTACAGGCAGCGCCGCGTGACCATAGTCAAGCCGTGAATCGGGGCAGAAATTGCTCGGCGACAAATGTTTCGATGGAGGTGGACGTAGTGTTCCGTGCCGAGCGCGGCTCGAGTGGCGCCATGTATCCGGAGTTCAGGGATTCTGACATTTCGAGCAGAAGGTCAGCCATGTTGGAGGACATACCTACCTGAGCCAAGGCGGGTTTGATTTGCGCGGCTCCGAGCTGCATATAGCCGAGGTCGGGTTTGCCGATCGCTTTGCCGATGACGGACGCCACTTCCTGGTAAGTCAAGTCGCGCTGCCCAAGGAGCTCGCGCGCCTGTTTGCCGCTGAATTCAAGTTTCAGCAGCGCCTCGGCAGCCGCAGCGCCAATGTCCTGCGTCGCAATCATCGCCACTTTCAAGTTGCTGCGCAACGGACCGCCCATCACTCCGAAACTTCGGATGATCCCGACCTGAGGCAGGAGGTTTTCCATAAAGTAGCCGGCGCGAAGGTAGACAGCCTTCAGCGAGGCAACACCGTTCAGTTTCTGCTCCAGGTTATGCAAGCCGACCACCGGGCCCGTCTTATCCGTCTTGTCGGCTCCAATGCTGCTGAGAACAACGGCGTACTCCACACCGGCGGTTTGAACCGCCGCCACCAGCGCATCGCTCACCCGGTCCTGGTCCTCCCGCACGTTGGGGATCGCCGGGTTGGGTGGAATCATGAGATAAACAGCCTTCGCTCCGCTAAAGGCCTTAGTGAGCGAAGCCGCATCGGCGACGTTGGCAACGAATGCGTCGGCGCCCTTCTGAACAAGCTGTTCCAGACGCTTGGCGTCACGGCCAATCACTCGAACCTTCTCCCCATGGGCCAGCAGCTTCCCGGCAACCACACTTCCTGTATTCCCGCTCGCACCGATAATGGCGTACATAGTTACACCTCCCTTATACTCTCTAGATGTCCCGAACCCAGGCAGGATTCAAGCTGCTGCTTGGGCACCGAAGCAGAGTTAGGCGCAGTTTGCCTGCTCTGCGGTTTCTAACATGATAACCTGAACGTGTTTATTAACACACAAGAACGAAAGCCGCGCTAACCTCTGGAGCCCTGTAGGGGCGAAAGAATGTAGCCCAGGGCGGGAGAAGCTGTGAAAAAATCCCTGGAAGAGCAAAAGCATTTCACGCAAAGGCGCAAAGAAAAGAAAGCAGTTATTCTTTGCGAGTCTTTGCGCCTTGGCGTCTTTGCGTGAGATTGTTTATTTTTTCACAGCTTCGGAGCCCTGGGACAGACGACCCTCACCCCGCCTCCGGCACCCCTCTCCCCGCCGCGCGGGGAGAGGGGAAGGGGGGTGAGGGGTGGCCGTGAACCCACGGTTCGCACCGTGGGCTAAATTCTGCCGCTCCTGCGGAGCTGGCGGGTGCTCCAGGCTTAGTGCCTTTTGTAGTGGCTGCGGGGAACAATGGCGTGCTTTAGCAGGCGCACTGACCCCAACAGTCTGCGAACCCACCCCTCGTCACTCCGATCGCTTAACCGACAATGGCCGAATGCGAATATTACGGAAGGCGACGGGCCCGTGATCGCCTTGCAAGCGGAGCGGCCCCATGGGTTTTTCCGGGAAGCCGCCGCGGGTCTCGCCTTTGAGTTCCACATGCCTGTGGATCACTTTCCCGTTGTGCACGACTTTGACAAAGACGGCGTTGGCGATCTTCTCACCCTTGTTGTTGAAGCGCGGGGCGCGGAAGACGACATCAAAGGTCTGCCACTGGCCCGGAGGTAACGAGGCATTGACATTGGGCGAATGGCCTTCGACGTCCTTTTCATTGATCCAACGAGGGTAAAGGCCGCCGCATTCGATACCGGGGTAAAGGTCCTTCGCCACGCCGAAGCTGTCGTAGATTTGCAGCTCGTAAGATCCCATGAAATAGACGCCGGAATTAGAGCGTTTGGAGATGATGAACTCGAGGTGCAGTTCGATGTCTCCGAATTCCTGTACGCTCACGATGTCGGAGGTGCGCCCGCCGTTGAACAGAATGCCGGCGCCAGGTTTCGAGCTCAGCGCCTGAGGGTTGTCAGGCGACAAGAACACGTCGCCGACGATTGACCACTGGTTGGTGGGCTGGCGCCAGACGCTCAGATCGTTGTCCTTTATCAACTCGATTACGGGCGTTGCGGGTTGGGCGCTCGCCGCAGCAGCAGCAAATACGCAGAGGATACTGGTGAGAGCAATACGATTACACTTCATGAGGTTGGCTCCAATCCGGGTCACACCTTCAGCCCGGTTAAATCTACTTCCAGACGTTTGTTCTCCTGGATCAAATCGTTCATGGTCAGACGCATGCGGCGGCTGGCGGCTTCGCGGCCCAGGATGCAGGTCAGAGCGCTGTCCACCGCCCGCCTCACGGTTGGGTTCTCGAAACGTCCCTTGGTCAAGTTCTCGTAGAATATGGCGATATTACGAACGATGCCATCGTGGTAAAGGTTCTCGACCTGGCCGCTGTATTCCTGAGCGCCACCGGATAGGAACGCCTTGCCCCAATAGCTGATCAGGGCGTTGGCGGTTGTGCCATACACGTGGCAGTCGAGAGCGCTGTCCTTCATGTCGGGCAACCCCTGACCGAAATGATTATGAACGGCGCCGTCGGCGTAGTCGAAGATGACCGAGCAGACACCGTGCGCGTCCCCGTGTGCGTTGGGGCGGGCAACGTGCGATGAGCCGGCAGCGGCAACCGGCCGCTGCCCCATCACCCAAAGCGCCGCATCCACCGCGTGGATATCGAAATTGCCGATGTAATCGCACCCCAAGGCAATATCATTAACCCATATCAGCTTCTGTAGGCGGCTCTCCAGGTTGGCGGTCTTGGGTGGATCGCTAAAGCCGTGACACAATCCCATGGTGGCCAACTGCGAGATCTTCCCCACGTCGCCGTTCCGGACACGCTTGACAACCTCTATGTTGACCGGGTCGGTGGGAATCTGGTAGTCGACGAAAAAGCACCGCTTTTTCTCGCCGGCGAGTTTGGCCGCTGCTTCAATTTGCAGGCACCCGGGCACATCCGCCGCCACAGGTTTGGCCATGTAAACGTGGCAACCGGCTTTGACCGCCGCCGCAGCCTGAGCAGGCATATAGGCAGGGATGTTTTCGAGGGCAACGGCCTCGACCCCGCTGCCTATCACTTTCTGGTAGCCCGAGAGGCCCGAGAAGCGTCGCGACTTGTCAACGCCCAGCGCATCGCCGACGGTATCCGCTACCGTCTGGAAGTAGTCTGCCACGGCGAAGAGTTCAAAGCCGCCGTGCTGCTTGAAAAGGCTGCCGACCAGGCTGCCGCGTCCGCCACAACCAACCAAGCCGAGCCTGATCGCACCTTGCCGGCTTGTAGATGCATTGGTCTGCCCGAGTGCGGAATTCGCCAACACCAAAGTTGCCGCCGCAGCCATGCTTCCCGTTACAAAGTGGCGCCGGGAAACGGCGCCGGGAAAGCCACGTGGCAGGAGGGAGAACTGGTCATCCATGAACAACTCCATTCGCGCCCCATGCCCCTGATGTGCTCAGAAGTCTCAGGCCAGGACGTAACGTAGGTGACGCGCATTGTACACCGGATTGGGCGCAGGTAGTTAAAGCAGGGGTGCGGCTTGTCGTACCCTCATGCTTCGGTGGCGCGATAAATAATGAAGAGGGTACGGCAAGCCGCACCCCTACAACCAGGCAGTGCCCCGTGGCCATGGTCAAGAATTTGGATGTTACAGCACACTAACGAACGGGTTCTGCGCCAGCACGGATCTTGGCCAGCCTCTTTTGCGCCTCGCGGTCGATCCATGTGTGGGGAAACTCGGCGCGCAGCTTTTCGAACGCCAGGGCGGCTTGGGTGGTTTTCCCCGCTCGTAACAACTCCTCCGCCTCTTGAAAGCGGTCCTCACCGATGGTAAGGGCGCCCGATCCGATGCGCACGGCCTCCTCAACCGTAATGGTTGCAGGAATCTTCTTTAACACCGGCGGATTCGGATCCGTCAAGATGCCGTACGCCGCAGGATTGCGCTCGCGAAACAGACGGGCGCGCATGTCCTGCTGGAAATTCAGCGCGTCGCCACCCTCACGGCCGCCGAATGGGTTGATGTCAGCCATGGCGAACCCACCCGATTCACTTGTTTCGGCCAGGACCCTGCCTTGGGGAGAGACGATCATGGCTGCACCTCCCCGCGTGGCGACGACAAGGTAGACGAAGTTGTCCACCGCCCGCGTACGAAACGCGGCGCGGTTCATGTCCTCGTCGCCGGCGGTCGCCGCGCCGCCCATGGTCGAAACAAAGATGAGGCCGGCCCCGCCCAGGGCCAGACTTCGCGAGGCCTCCGGCATCACCATGTCGTAGCAGATCAACATCCCCACTCCGCCCAAGTCGGGTGTTTCGAAGACTGGGAACCCGCTGCCCCGGATGCGGTCGGACTCGGTGACGGTCGGATCCACCTTGTAATAGCGTCCTATCTCCTTGCCGTCGCGTCCCAGGAAAAACGCGGCGTTGCGGTAGGTACCGTCCTGTCCCGCCACATCGCTGGAGCAGACGAGATACATGTGATGAGCAGCCGCCGCCCGGCCGAGGCGATCCAGCATCCACCCCACCGCTTGGGGCAGCACCTCTTTCATCAAAGCCTTGTTGCCCACCTCCCAATGCAAGACACCCAGGCTGTCCTCGGGCAGCGCCAGCGCATCACAACCGGCGGTTCCCGCCCGATGCACCAGCCGCTCCAGCCCGCCGAGCGTCCTGTCAACTTCAGTGAGGGCCTCAGCCGGTTTCAAATGCCAGTCAATCCAGCGGGGCGTCGATTCCGCGGCGCAGACACGAAGTGTCTTGGGCTGGCCGCCCGCGCCGGTCTGTCCGGCCTGAGCCGATTGAGCGGCACATGTCGCGGCGCCGATTGTCAACAACAGCAAAACACGCTTCAGGTTTCTCACGGTCTTGTAACCTTTTTGTCAGGCCTTACCGTTCTTCTTTCGCAGGTCGAGCACGGCTTCAGCGAAACCGTCAATCCGGTTATCCGCCAGCGTGATCTGCTCCGCCTCGGGCCCGATTCGAATCCCCACGCGCTGTTTTGGAGCCCCAATTTGACGGATTTCGTTCTGCGTGATGGTAAGTGAATTCGTCCGTCCTTGGATATCGATTCCGATACCGCGATCTTGAGTGACCCCAAGAATCCGGTTCTTCTCGATAACATTCCGGTTCCCTTGGAACGCCGGGCCGCCCTCCATGCGGAACAGGATACCGACTTCGCCGCTCGCGCGAACCTCGTTGTCGCGAATAACATTGTCCGTATCGTGATGCCCAATCGAGATGCCGTAAAGCCTGTTGCCCTCGATGAAGTTCTTCTCCGCCAGTCCCCACCGAACGCCCCAACAGAAGAAGAGCCCTTGGTCGTTGCCGACCATCCGGTTACGGCGGATTATGGAACGCTGGGAGCCGGAGCCGGGATGGAGTCCCAGGCCGGTGTGATCGTGGCTGTGGCAGTCTTCCACCCGCACGTCATGACAAATCTGCCAGCTAATGCCATCGCCGTTATAATTACGAGCGGTAACATTGCGCATGGTGATGCGGATGCAGTCTTGCATCCAGATGCAACCGGCGTAATTGCCGTCCAGATTCTGATTGTTTGCCTTATTGCCATCGAGCGCGATGTTTTCGAAAGTAACGTCCGCAATATTCTCGCCACTAAAAAGGGGAAACAGGCTCTCCACCTTGGGTTCGCCCTGCAGAAACACGTTTTCCCGCAGCGCGCGGTCCAGCTTGAAGCGGTTGCCGTTGCGGGCCACCAGAGTGCGCTTAATCACCTTGAGCTCGCCTTTGTCCTCGTCCTTCACACGAATACAAATCCCGTCGCCGATTTCGAAACCCGTGGCATCCGTGAAGGTAATCTCCTGGTCAAACCAGTCGGAATCGTCCGAGAGCTTGGCCATGAGCGAGGGTTCTTTGATAATGACCGTTTCGGGCCCGCTGCCGAGAATGCGCACGTTGTTCTGCAAATAGACGGCATTGCGAAAGCGGTAAGTCCCCGGCAGGATTTTCACCGTCCCGCCCCCCCATCGGGCCACCGAATCTACGGCCGCCTGAATCACCTTCTCGTTCGCACCCACAAGGTCAGCCTTCTGCGGGCTGACAGTTAAGGTGAGACGCTCAGCCCAGCTCGGTTCAATGTGATCGCCAGAGGTAGCACGCGGATTCTTGTCGGGAACGGGTTGCTCGCCCGCCCTTCCGGGGACCCCTCGCAACGCGGCACTTCCGATCGCCAGGTTGGTAAAGGCGGCGGTTACAAAGTCACGGCGATTCATAGCACTGCCTCCTTATTGTTACGGCAAGATGTCCTCCACAGCGTTGCTGTCACCCTCAGCCGGCCCGTGCCACACGCTGCCGCCGTAAGTCGCGATGTAGATCTTCCTTGCGTCGAGCGGGTCAGGGACCACGCGCCGGCCCCATTTGAAATTGTAGCCCTTGATCCGTTTCCAGTTCTCACCCCGATCGTCCGATCTCCAGGCCGAAGATTCAAATCCGACAGCATAAACAACCTGGGGTTGGCGTGAGTCAACAGTGATGTCGTGAACGTAGTGGTCTTTAGCAAGCACCTGCCGCCATGTGGCGCCAGCATCGGTGGAAAGGAAGATTCCGCCACCCACCGTGCGGGTGGCATCCGGATGGCGCGCCCAAGCAGCCAGATAGAGACGCTGGGGATTTTCAGGATCGATCTCCAGCCCTTGGGGGCCATTGACATCGTGTGGCAACTGCATCTTCGTCCAGTGCTCGGCGCCGTCGGTGGAACGGTAGAGCGCCCCATCTCCCTCGCCCCCAATGCTGCCGTCATCATTGCGGCGAATCACCACCAGATACAAGACGCCGTTGGCGTCCTGCGCCAACCGCCAGGCAAAAGGCTCTTCCCCTGTAATCCCCTGGTTCTTCCGCGCCCAGCTCTGCCCCCCATCCGTTGACTTGAAGACCCCGCCCGCGAAACCTGCCACGTAAAGCACTCGCGCGTTGACCGGACTGCGCGCATCCAGAATTATGTGCGTCGCAACCGTGGGCGGCATTCCCTGGTTGGAAATGGCCCAGGTCCTTCCGCCATCATCGCTTCGGCAGACACCGCCGATGGCGATTCGCCCGGCGCCCGGCTGCAGGAAGCCGGACTTGTGGCGTGGCAGACTATGGTTGCCACTCATCGCGGCCCAGACGCGTCCGCGCACTTGCGGGTCGAAGACAATCCAGTACACCGTCTCGGTCCAGTCTTGTGGCGCGCCGTCGACTGAATTTGTCCAGCTCTTACCGCCGTTGTCACTGCGCATGAGACCGATGTCGTCGTAGGAGATGAAGACTCGATTCAAGTCGAATGGGTCGAAGTGCACGCCGTAATCAGTGGTGACGTCCAGCCCCGTGCTTGTGTAGGTTCCGTCCGGCAGTTTCTTCGAGTAGACGGATTCCCAGGTCTTGCCGCCATCGGAGGTGCGTAGGGTGCGGCCGGTGTCGGTTCCGAAGCAGAGGTCGGGATTGGTGGGAGCTACACCGAGTTGAATGGGATTTCCACCCCAGCCTGGCCCGAAAAGTTCACTCATCCAGGGGTCATGGATGTTGCGTGCGCTGGTTGTGGATTCTTTCCAGACCAGTTGCCAGGTGCGCCCGCGGTCGCTGGTCTTGGCAGTGCCGAAGAGGGCCTCGTGCCCCCGGCGGCGATTGTAGTAGGAAACATAGGCCACGTCAGGATGGTACAAGCTGGTGGCCACCGCCATGGCCGTGAGGGGCCAGGAAGACACCGGCAAAGGAGATTCCCGCCAACTCATTCCGCCATCGTCGGAGATATGCAGTTTTCCCGCGGCGATCATATAGACGACCATCTCGCCACCCTTTTGCGGGAAGCCCGCCGACACCACCCGGCTATGAAGTTCGGGGCGGCCTTCATCATACTCCACGTCTTTTAGCGCTTGGCCGCTCCGCCAGTGTCCGCCCACTCGCACGGCCACCGAACTGGCGCCGATTACGTAAAGCGTGCGATCTTCCCTGAGGGACTGTGAGTCGATAAAGATCTTGTCGGCGCCGTCAGAAAGGTCCGCAATCTTCTTCCAATGCTTTCCGCGATCTGGTGAAACCCGGAGAACGAAAGATTTGTCGATCTGGAACGCGGCATAGAGGATGGTGGAGTCCGACGGATCGACCGCCAGAGCCGTGATGGCGCCGTCCGGCGCGTCCGCGCGCACCACCCGCCAGGTCTTCCCGGAGTCGGCGCTACGAAATAGGGCCGGCCGGCTGAACGGGCGGTCCTGTTTAAATCCCACAGGCGCTGGCGCGGTCTTGGCATAAATGACTTTCGGGTCGACCGGGTCAAACACAAAAAACCATGCCCGGTCCCCAAGATTGAACATCCGCCAGGAGCTTCCCCCATCATGGGAAATGTAAAAGCCGGTCATGTCACCCGACACCAGCACGTCATTGTTGTTGAGAGGGCTAAGAGTGGGCAGAAACATTCCGCCCCCGCCGCCCGGGCCAATCACCTCCCAGCGGTCGTGCCTTGTTGCGCCGGCGAAGCTGACCAATGCCCAAAGGGCGGCCAGTAGGAGAGCTTGGGGGACAGTTCTAAGTCGCATATAAAAGCTCCTCGCCCGGATCTCTCGCCACGTTTGGACGCTCTTACGGGGGCTGGCGGAAGGGCGGGGCTTCAGAGTCTGTGTGAAAACTCGTGTCTGGCATTGGCCAGGCTGGACCCCCGCTTCCGCGGGGGTGACAGCGCTGGATTTAGGGGCTGTATTCCGACCTGCCATTCCCGCGAAAGCGGGAATCCACGAGTTTTCACACAGACTCTTCAGCCCCGCTCTTCCAGACCCGTGCTGAGAAATGCGGGTTTGTTGATAACCTTTGCCGAAGGTCCACGCAGGTCAGAAACATTCAGTGCGAAGCCCTCGATCCGGTTCTCGTCCAGTTGCACTTTCCCAGCCCGGGCGCCAATCCTGACCCCGATCCGCTTCAGAGGCTGCCGGGTTTCCCGCAGGTCATTGTGGGAAATGGCGATGGCGTCCGTTCTGCCCTGCACGTCAATCCCGATGCCGTCTTCGGGGCCGCTGTCTACAATGTGGTTGTCTTCCAACCGGTTTCGGTCGGGACAGTATCCCCCTTCCCCACAGAGATCCCCATCGTCTTCCACTTCCCTGCAAATTACTCCCACCTTCCCACTCCGCCGAATCTCATTGCCACGAACAACGTTGTCGGTGTCTTTGTGGCCGAAGTGCACACCGAAATCCTGGCTATCCAGAATCATGTTGTTCTCGACGCGGCCGTACCGCACACCCCAGCAAAAGTAAAAACCGATGTAATTGCGCTCCAGCTTGTTGCGCTGAACCAGAGGACGCTGCGAGCCGCTACCGGCATGCAGACCGAAGCCGGCGTTGTCGTGGCAATGGCAGTCTTCTATCAACGCGTCGTGAGAGGTCTGCCAACTGATACCGTCCGCAGCGGACTCTCGGGAGGTTACATTGCGGATGTTGATGCGATTGCTGCGGTTCAGCCATATACAGGCTAAAAAGTTGCCCCAGAAGTGGTCGAGAGATTCCTGATTCGCCTTGTTGCCGTCCAGCGTGATATCCTCAATCACGGCGTCCGCGATTCCGTCCCCACAGAGAAGCGGAAAAAGCGTTGATATGTTGGCTTGCCCTTTCAGCGTGAAGTCGTCATCGTTTAAGGGCTGATCCAGTTTGAAGCGGTTGCCGCTGCGGGCGATCAGACTGCGCCGAATGATGAAGTGGCCTTGGTGCCAGACGTTGTCGACCCGCAGGCAAACTCCGTCACCCACTTGAAAGCCGCTCGCATCGGCCAGCGTGACTTCCTGTTCCCAGCTTTCTGAGTCCGCAGCCAGCTTGCTCTTGACCTGCGGAGCCTTCACCAGCACCGAGTCCGGGCCGCTCCCCAAAATACGCACCCCTGTCCGCAAGGAAACGGCGTTACGTAGCCGGTAGGTTCCAGGCAGAATGTGGAGCGTGCCGCCACCCTCGGCTGCGATGTAGTCCACACCTGCCTGGATCGCCTTCTCATCGGCGCCCACCAGGTCCGCTTTCTGCGGCCCGACCGTAATCGTAAGCCGGGAATCCCATTTGGGCTCCACCGCGTCACCGGCGGTGGCCCGCGGGTTGGTCACTGCCGGTCGTTCCTCAGCCCCGGCCCGTTCCGCCAAGAGACTGCCAGCCAACACCGCCGGCGCAACACTCAGGAAATCACGTCGTGTCCATCGGAAATGCTCGGACTTCTTCATCGCCCCCCTCCAGGCCCCGGATCGATTCTTATGCCGCCGAGGTTGTACCAGCCGTCCTTCCCGATCCCCGCCATGGCGAACTCACCCTTTTGCAATGACAATACTGTTTAATTACTCGCGTCTTTGCTCTCCTTTAATCCGTATTCGTAAATTGAGGTGCACTGTTCCACTCTAGTCCGTTAGATTGAAGCAAGTTAGACCCAACCGACGGAGGAACAGGGCACCGCAACGACAAATTACCCCGATTGGGGGAGAAAAGATAGTGGTTTTGCGCCAGCCCCCACGGGCGGTGACGCCCTTCCGAGAGCGCTGAAGAACTATTACTGATGTTCGCAAAATACGGTGACAAACCTTCGTCGTAGCGCCGCCGTCCAGGCGGCATTCTGCGATGCCGGCAAGATGCCGGCGCTACCCCTGAGGTGTCACTATATTTTGCGAAC